>NPIE01004507.1_pt2 | contig 76892 bp, 75 predicted proteins | sample 8637661 | NCBI WGS metagenome assembly NPIE01 (sample SAMN07420842, study PRJNA396082) | bioreactor metagenome | isolation source: sample BA12 brine-fed electro-methanogenic bioreactor BA | place: Japan: Kochi | collected 2016-12-09
GGGACGATTCTTTTTTTCGGCGGAATTAAATATCCAAAGTTTTATTTATTTAGTTTATTATACAACCAAGCTAAAATTCCCAAATGAATGAATCCTTCCATAAAGCCCCATAATGCACCAACCAGAGCACCGACAAACGAGATTGAATAGCCGTAATGGCCATATCCGGTTTCCAGCATCTTTGCAAATGGCTCGAAACCCGGAACCCCAACAATGGCGGAAATCGTTGAAATAAAGAAACATCCACCGACCAATATTCCGCCAGCTAACGCAAACTTTAAAGTGTTTAATTTGTTATTCATATAATTCAACAATTTAGTGATTTAATAATTCGAGATGATCGACCTCATCTCATTATACTATATATTTAGCTTAATTCCTTATAATGCCCGGCTATTCTTTTTTGGCTATCCAAAATTGGCTTTAGAGAAACTTCTTCAACCAAATTGTCTTCTCTCTCGTAATATCCAAACGGATTATCCAAATCTTTAATGAAGTAAATCATATAAATCAAGATAAAGCTGACAAACGAAACAAAGAAAATACTTTCATAAAACGGGTCCATTTTTATAAATATCAAACCAGCAACCAAAATAAAAGTAATTATTTCGGCAATAGCATAACCGGTGCCCAAGAATGAAGTTTCCCTGATTGTGTGAATTCGGTTTATCATTTTTCTGATGGAATTTTGCTCTTGTTTCAATCGGACGATAAAATTGGCCTGTGTCTGGCTTTCGAAAGCAAGAAAGTCGTCATTGAAGGAAAGTAATTTTTCCATTATCTGGCCTGTTTTTTCTTTTTTATAGAACCAGTCTATTAGTGACTTATTGAACTGTGACAATTTAAGTAAAAAATTTTTTGCTTCCTGGCTTTTCTTGTTTTTGTAAATAATCAAACCCTCATCAGCCATCGTTTCCATGCTGGCAGACAAGTCGCCGGGTAATTTTTCACTTTCTTTGTAATCAACCAATGTGCCGGATATCAAAAAACCAATCAGAAATATGTTAGCGGAAATAATAGCGGTAAAAAGTGAATTTAGGGTCAAAAATTCATATCCAAAATAGTGGACAGCAAACTTTAATAAAACAATAACTATTACAAAAGGTATTGTTTTCAGGGCCAAATTCCAACGAGAATGAAGTGGAATTTTTTTAAATATATTTTTTAGCATAATTGTAGTTTTGTTTTATTTTTTAATAATTTTAATACCTCAAACCAAGCTAGACTAGCAAACACCGTGACACCAATCAATAAGAAGTCTTTTGCATTGAGCGGAGCGAGACGAAATAGATCGGCAAAAAATGGCACATATAAAACCACGAATAAACATGATATCGCCCCAGCAAAAACTATAAACAAAATTTTATTGGCGGATAAAAGTATCCTGTGGATATTTTTACTCCAAGACAAATTAATAACGATCAGCATCAGATTTGCTAAAACAAGCGACACGAAAACAAAAGATCGAGCTTCAGCTTCGCTTCTGCCGGATTTACTGACAAACAAAAATAAAACAAAGGTCGCTATTAAAACACCCAAACCTTGCAGAAGGCTTATTGATACTGTTTTTAAATTAAACATTGGCTGTTTTATGCTTCTTGGCGGCATTTTCATTATATTTTTATCTTCTTTTTCTGATTCAAAAACAGTCGAACAGGCCGGGTCGATAATTAATTCCAGAAAAGCAATGTGGGCCGGGAGTAACATTGCCGGCATATCAAAAGCTAGCGGTAATATAGACATCCCGGCAATCGGCACATGGACTGATAAGATATAACCCATCGCTCTTTTCAAATTATTATAAATCCTTCGCCCCAAACGCACCGCCACTACAATTGATGAAAAATCGTCATTCAACAATACCAGTGACGAAGCCTCCCTGGCCACATCAGTTCCTCTCTCTCCCATTGCCACGCCGATATGAGCGGATTTTAAAGCTGGGGCATCATTAACGCCATCTCCGGTCATAGCTACAACTTCATTATTGGCTTTTAGCGCGTTAACAATCAACAACTTTTGTTCTGGCACGACTCTGGCAAAAATATTAACAGTCTTTATTTTTTCTCGAAGTTCAAGATGATTCAGTTTTTCCAAATCCTCGCCGGTCAAATACTGTTCAGGATTTCTGATGCCAATTCTTTCGGCTATAAATTGAGCCGTGCCAGGATAATCTCCAGTAATCATTATCACCCTCATACCGGCCTCATATGCTTCTTTGATAGCGCCGGGAGCCGTTTCCCTAATCGGATCAATGAAGCCGAGCAAACCGATAAATTCAAAATCAAAATCGTGATGATTATCTGGTAATATTTCCAATGTAGATACCGCCCTGGCGACACCAAGAACTCTTAAGCCCTTATTAGACATTTCTTTTACTCTTTGTAAAATCTCCTCTTTTTGATCATCGTTGGCGTGGCACAAATGTAAAATCGCCTCTGGAGCACCTTTTGAAGCTATAACCAATTGGTTATCATTTAATCGCCAAGCGTGGGACAAGGCCAAAAGCTCTTTGGATAATGGGTATTCTTTTATCAAATCAAAATCGTCTTTGATAAAGTTTTTAAGGTACAACTCTCCCATTTTATTCAATTCTTTCTCAATCGGATCAAATGGGTCTTTTTGACTGGCCAAAACTCCGCACTCAAGCAAGGCTTTGAACTGGTTTGGTAAATCAGTGGAATCAACATCATTTAATTCATAAAAAGAACCGTTTGTGTACAGTCGACCCAATTCCATTTTATTCATTGTCAAAGTGCCGGTCTTATCCGTACAAAGTACTGTCGCCGCGCCCAAAGTCTCTATCGCCGCCGAACGCCTTGTGAGCACCTTGCTTTTGGAAATTCGCCAAGCTCCTAAAGTTAAAAATATCAGCAAAACTATGGGAAACTCCTCCGGAAGCATGGCCATACTTAAAGTGAGACCTGCCAAAACTCCGCCGATAATATCGCCCTTGATAAGGGCATAAACCGCAACCACAACAACACACAGAGCAAGACCAAAAATTGCCACCGTTCGCACAATCTTTGCCGTTTCTTTTTTTAATAAAGTATCTTCATCTTTGATCCCCTCCAGACTCTTGCCGATTTTACCGATTTCGGTATTAATTCCGGTATAATTAACCCGCGCGACACCGCGTCCGCTGGTGACCAATGAGCCGGAATACACAAAAGGCAAATCGTCTCCGCCCGGTCTTTGGCTTGGCATTTTTTCATCCCACTCCATTTTTCTAACCGGCATTGATTCTCCGGTTAAAAGTGATTCATCAACAAAAAGATTCTGACAAGACAAGACAACCGCATCGGCCGGTACTCTGTCTCCTTCACGAATAATGACAATATCATTTCGCACTACTTCGCGACCGGCAATTCTTTTTTGTTCACCATCACGGATAACTAAGGCTCGGGGGCTTGATAAATCTCTTAATGCTTCAAGGGTCTTTTCAGTTTTTCGTTCCTGATAAAAAGTTATACCTACCACTACAAACACAAAAGACAAAAGCATTAAGGCGTCTTTAGGTTCCCCCATAAAAAGATAAATCGCTCCGCTGACAAGAAGCAAAATCAGCATTGGTTCGGATAGCACTCTTATTAAAATTGAAAACCAACTCTGTTTTTTTTGGGACGGCAATTCGTTTAAGCCATCAGCTATTAGGATTTTATCCGCCTCTTTTTGAGAAAGTCCTTGAAAGTTATTTATATTGTAAATTTTTTCATTATTTGATGTCATGTTTTTTACTTTATTAGATCATCAACACCAACTTTAAGCGCCTTAGCGATCCTGGTTAGTGTTTCAATGGTCGGGTTTTGATTGACGCCATTTTCAACCTTAACAATGGTGTTAAGCGACAAATCGGCAAGGCGAGCAATCTTTTCAAGAGATAGCCCCTTTTTAGCTCGGAGTTTCTTTATGTTTTCCGCGATTTTATTGTTTGACATATCTTTTCTAATTGTATAACATTATAGTATATAGAATATAATATAAAGGTTTCTTTCTTGATACTATAATGATAACGAATTTAAACAATTTTGTAAATAAATCTTTAGGGAGTTCCTTGTCGTTGCCCGCGAATGGGTTGGGTGGGTCAAGGGCAACATCTTCTTTGGTGGCGCATTTTGCTTTGCAAAATACAGCCTCAAAATCCGCCGAAAAAAAGAATCGTCCCAGCGAGGGCGTGGCGGAAGGGGGGTTTGGGGGGAATTCCGCCACGCCCGAGCGAAATCAAATTGTGGACAGCCCCGCCGTCCTGCTCGTTAAGAGCAGAACCCCGCACAAAAGTTTTCTTTTCCTTTTAGAAGAAAAAAATCGGCGCGCGCAAATCAAAAATTGTGAAGAAAACTTTTTTGCGGGGTGGCGAGGTTTCCGAGCGACGGCGGGGCTGGCTTCCTTATTGGGGGTTTTGCTCAAAAAAAGTTCGAACATCAATCAAAAAACACCGCCAATTTTCACTTTTTGTGAAATCGTAAGAAACAGCCTCGGCGCAAAGCGCCTCGGCATGGTATTTTTCCGCAATTTTGAAGGCATTTTTGAAATCCAAAACCAAAGTGCGGTCGGCAATGCGGAAGTTCGCCGTGCAAAGCACGGGCAAAATGAAATTTTGCAAACCAATCTTTTTTCTTTCGCCTTTGGCGAAAGGTTGAGCGTATTTTTCTTTGATTGCCCAAAAACTAATTTAAAAACAATATGGACAATATAAATTTACAAACCAAAAAGATTTTTCTCTATGCCCGCAAATCCACGGACGAACCCGAAAGGCAGGTTTTGAGTATTGAGGCACAAATGTTTGAATTGCGGGAATTTGCCAAAAAAGAAGGGCTGAATATCGTCCGTGAATTTGTGGAAAGCAAAACCGCCAAAGAACCAGGCAGAGAGATTTTTAATGACATGATAGCAAGCATAGAGAAAAATGAAGCCGAGGGAATTTTAGCGTGGCACCCCGATAGATTGGCTCGCAATTCAATAGACGGCGGAAGAATTATTTATTTGGTAGATACTGGAAAAATAACCACGCTAAAATTTCCAACTTTTTGGTTTGATCCGACTCCACAGGGAAAATTTATGTTGTCTATCGCTTTTGGGCAATCAAAATATTATGTGGATAATCTTTCGGAAAATATAAAGAGGGGTATTCGCCAGAAATTACGAAATGGAATATGGCCCGCTTGGGCGCCACTTGGCTATATAAACGACAAAAACGCCCGCTGTATCGCCGTGGACAAAGAAAAGGCAAAATATATCAAGCGGGCTTTTGAAATGTACTCAACTGGCGAATATCCCCTCGCTCAAATCCGAAAGATTATCAATTCCTTGGGCTTGGTTGGCAAGAAAGGCAAAATGCTTTCCGTCTCAAATTATCAGTATATGCTCAAGAATAAAATCTATTACGGAATGATTGAATATAACGGAGAATTGTATGACGGAAAGCATGAACCGATTATCACAAAGAAACTTTTTGATTCCGTTCAAGAAGTGATGGCAAACAAGAGTAAACCGAAATCGCCAAAATTGAAACCTTACATTTTTAGAGGATTTTTCCGTTGCGGAGAGTGCGGTTGTTTCATTACCACCGAAACGCAAAAAGGTCACAACTATTTGCGATGTACCAAACGGAAAAATCCTTGCTCGCAAAGATACGCCAGAGAGGACGCCATCACTTCTCAAATAAAAGAAGAAATCAAAAAAGTTTCTTTGTCTTCCTCTTGGGCAAATGCTTCAATCAATTATTTTGAAAATGAAAAAATGAAAATTGCCCAAGCGGAAAGCTCTTTTGCCCAAAAAGCGAGAGATGAGCTGGTGGAGATAGAAACAAAACTTGATCGCTTGCTTGATTTGCAACTGGACGGCAATTTGTCGCAAGCGGAATATACCGCCAAAAAGCACAAGCTCATTCTCGCTAAAAAAGATTTGGAGGAAAAAATCTCCGCTTTTGGGCGAAAGAGCAATAATCGGTTCGAACTTGCCATTGCCTTTCTAAAAGACGCCAACCAAGCCGAAAAATACGCTCAACAAGAAAATCCCGAAAGGATTCGGGATTTTCTCAAAAAGATTGGTTCGAACTTCCGCATTGCCGACCGCACTTTGGTTTTGGATTTCAAAAATGCCTTCAAAATTGCGGAAAAATACCATGCCGAGGCGCTTTGCGCCGAGGCTGTTTCTTACGATTTCACAAAAAGTGAAAATTGGCGGTGGGGGTGGGATTCGAACCCACGGTGCCATTTCTGACACAACAGTTTTCAAGACTGCCACCTTCAACCGCTCAGTCACCCCACCTTACTCGGCGGAGGAGGTGGGAGTCGAACCCACAAACCGCTTTTTACACGGTTACAGTTTAGCAAACTGCTGGCTTACCATTCGCCGCACCCCTCCATACTTTCTGCATAATATACTAAATTTAATATATTTTCAACCGCAATCATCTTAATCTCTTAATTTTGCCATTTTCAATTTTAATTAATTTAGATGGTCTATTTGATTTTGTTTTTCCTTTTAGGTAAAAATCAACTTCATTTTTAAATATTTTGATGCCTTCTTCTATTGATTTAATTGGTGGCTCTCCTTCTTTGTTGGCACTTGGAGCAACTATTGGCCCCGAGAGATTAATAATTTCTTTTATCTTTTTATTCTTCGGCAAACGAAAAGCAATCGTATTAAATCCTCGGTGAATATGCTCATATTTTTTTAATGGACAGGGGAGAATAATACTATACTCTCCTGTTTTTAGTAATTTTTCTTCTTTTTTTGATAGGTTAATTTTAAAATCTTCTAAATCTTGTATTTTAGATATTAAGACAATTAGTGGTTTATGACTACTTCGTCCCTTTACTTTGAATATTTTGTTTACGGACTTTTTGCTTTTAGCTAAGCCAACAATACCATAAATGGTATCAGTTGGGATAACTCCTATTTTAAAAGAAGATATCAGATTTGCGATGGTTTCTTTGTCTTGTAAGATTAAGGACATTTTATTCTCCAAACTTTAAAAAGTATTCTTTGGGCTCCAATTCTTTAATTAATAATTCCTTCCAATTTGTATCGATATCCGAGAATCTTTTAATTTGATTGTTATCTATGCAGAAAGGATCTACTATTCGTGATTTGCAAAATATATGGGAATCATAATTGTTTGGGTTGTTTTCGAACCTCACCTTGTTATTCATTTTATTGAAGAACTTATTTAATTGAGGGTCCTTGTGTTTGGATATTTTATTCAAAACTTGTTTATCCGTTGTGTATAGATCCTCTTTGGTAATATATTTTTTTTGTAGCGCATAGCGTAGATAGTCGCCAACTGTTTGAAACATTACAGCTGATTCTATTCCAGCATAATACCTATTATTTATTTTCCAAAAAAGCTGGGCATATTCTTTAGCTATCGCAAAATCTTTAAAAACCCAGTTGTTGTCTTGAATAATGATATTCTGTATAAAGTGATTAGCGCTTTTTATCTCTCCAGATATAACAGCGGTTCTTAGAGAATAATCAATTCTATCGGCACATAATTCGGGAATACTCCTTTCTTTTAACGGAAAATTATTATCATCTAAAATGTATTTTAAATCAAGGTTGTGCTTTTGAAGTATTTGAGGAATGCCTGTTCTTTTAACAAAATCTGCGAAAACATTGTCTTGATGATTTTGTTCTTTTTGAGAGCCCGATTCCAAAACATAGTCAATACAATGAGAGAATGCAGAATGAGAAACATCATGGATTAAACCAGATATTTGCTCTTCTATGGGGGCGTTGAAAATGTTGAGTAGGATATATACTCCTAAAGAGTGCTCAAATCTAGAATAAGTTGTATTGGGGTAATATGGTTCAAAGTAGCCCGACTGGTCGATACCTTTTAATCTTTGAAGCTCTTTAGAGTTTATTAAATCCAAAATAACATCATCTACTATATCAATTTCTCCATATATCTGGTCAGTGTATTTCATAATTATGTTATCCAATACTTCTTTTTAGTCATTTCGTCTTTTTTAGTCTCAACTCTTTGGACATCATCTTTAGAGTTTTTATCCATTTCTTGGAGATCTTTATCGGATAATTTTGAAAGCTCTTTTATTTCGTTTACTAAATAATCAGCATTATTCTTTTCGGGATCTTGAAGAATTTGACTTAATAATATGTTTAGAATCCAGCCAACTTTTGGTCCAGGGCTTATCTTTAAAATATCAATAACATCAGCACCCTTTACATTCAGCTTTTTGACAGATATTGGGTCTTTAGATGTTTTTTCAATGATATATTTTAAGTGCCTGAGTTTGTATGGTTCAGCCTTCGGAACACCAGATCCAATACGGTCGCACATTCTCAAGTTTAACAAGTCGTCCATATTCTCTATACCAACTTGGCGAACAAGCCTCCTTATCGAGCTTTCTGAAACTTCGCCGACATTATAGTAGAAGAGATGATACCTCACTAACAAAGTAATCTTGTCTATATCTTTCTTAGAAAACTTTAATCTTTCTAATATTTTTTTAGTCATCTTGGCTCCTACTATTTCATGATTGTAGAATGTTGCGTCGGGTCCTTCTCCTCTCTTGCATGTTGGCTTGGCAACATCGTGGAGAAGAGCCGACATCCTTACATGGAAATTGAAGTTTTTCTTGGCAGCATATTTGAGAGCCAAAAGATTATGCTCATAGCAGTCATAAATATGGTGCTTGTTTTGTCCTACGCCATAGCCTTCAACAATTTCTGGCAAAATATATTTTAATAGGCCCGTAGATTGTAAAAGATTAATTCCTTCATAGGCATTTTTACTCATTATCATTTTAACAAGCTCATCTCGTATTCTTTCACTAGATATGTCTAAAATCCAAGCACTATTCTTTTTTATAGATTTAAGTGTTTCTTTTTCTATTTCAAAATTAAGGGTTCCAGCAAATCGTACTGCTCTAAATATTCGGAGAGCGTCTTCTTCAAATCTTTGATCTGGATTGCCAACAGCTCTAATTATCTTTTTTTCTAAATCTTTTTTCCCATTAAAAGGGTCGATAAAGGTATTTTTTCCATCTACAGCAATAGCGTTAACGGTGAAATCTCTTCGAGAAAGATCTTCTTTTATTGTTTTAGCCCATTTAACATTGTCGGGCCTTCTTTTGTCTTTGTATGTACCCTCAGTTCTGTAGGTAGTAATTTCTACGACCTCGCTATACGCTCTTTCTTTTTCTGGGAGTAATACTCCCACCGTTCCAAAGTTGTTTTCGTAAAAACAATTAAATCCAGCCTTTTTGAAAATTTCTTGTATTTCTTCTGGGGTGGCATTGGTGGCTAAGTCCCAGTCTTCGGGATCCTTTTTCATCAATGAATCTCGGACACAGCCACCAACAACATATGCCTCAAACCCCGAATCATTAATGATTTTAATAACCTCTAATATTTCTTTTGGTATGTTCATATTGTTACTGTATAACAAAAGCTTGCCATTTTCAATAATATGTATTAGAATTGATTATTAATTGCCCCCTTAGTGAAATGGACATCACGTCAGGCTTCGGACCTGAAGTTAGGGGTTCGAGTCCTCTGGGGGGCACATAAAAATATGATAAACTCTAAAAAAATATATATTTCTCTCGGAGTTATTTTAGTCGCTTTTTTGGCGGTTTTTGTTTTTGTTCAAAATAACAACAAGGTTCTTTTGAGTAGTATTAGCGATATAGTTGATTTTGAAATAATTCAATTAGATCGTGAAAAAATTCAAGGGCAAGTTGCTAGCACTACTAGTTCTCAAGAACAAGCTCAAGGGCAAGTCGCTAATGCCACTAGTGTTCAAGAACAAGTTAAAGGACAGGTTGCTAACACTACTAGCGTTCAAGAAAAAGCAGAAGAGCAAGTTGCTAGCGCCACTAGTGTTCAAGAGCAAGCTAAAGATCAAGTTGCTAGCGCTACTAGTGTTCAGGCGAGAATAGAAGAAAAAGCAGAAGAAGTAAAACAAAAAACAGAAGAAGTGTTGGAAAAGGCACAAGAACAGAAAGAATTAGTTGCTTCCGTTGAGCCCAAAGAAAAAGTTGCCGTAGTTGATGATGGCATTGATAAAACTATTGATGCTATGAGTAAACAAAAAGAAGCAATTAATTCGGTAAATGATTCCGATGATCAAAAAAGAAAAGAAGCATTTGATATTATAGAGCAGGTAGGCAAGGAAGTAAACGATCTTTTAGTAAACCAGCAAAAAAATATTCTTTTAGTAAAGGATGAAGCTAATAAACCGAGTATGGATAAAGTGGAGAATATCAATAATGAAATAATGCAGATAGTTTCGGGTCAGCAGTCAATGATAGATGCTATGTTTGGCTTTGAAAAAGAGCGCGAAGTTATGGATCGCGTTTTGTCTTTAGCCACTGAGCTTTATCAGGGTGATCTTCGTGACGAAACAGCAATGGAAAAATATATTAATTTTTACGATTCATATAATCAGGCGGTTGCCGATTATTACGAATCTCCAGAAATGAAAGAATCTTTGACTATGGCAAGAGAACAGATTTATGAGACAATTAGAGAGTCCTCTATTACCAAAGAAGAGATTGAGACGATAGAGCGAATCCAAGATCCACGATCAGAAGGCCCAATCTTAAAAGATATATTTAATATTCAAGAATTAGTGGTTCAAGAAAAAAGATATCGTGAAGATGGTGTCGAAGATATTGGTAAGCTAGCTATTAGTGGATTTGGCCCTCCTAGTAGTTTAATATTCCTTTTCTTATACAGCACTCCCATTATGGTTCATACCGAAACTGATAATAACGGTGAGTGGAGGTATGTTTTAGAAGTAGAGCTTGAGGATGGTAGTCACGAAATGTATGTCGCTTCTGTAGATAGGACTGGTAATATTATTGCCCGAAGTGACGCTGTTCCTTTTATCAAAGAGGCAGCTGCAGTTCAACTAGATTTTATGCCAATATCTATGGTTGGCGCCCAGTCTATTGAATTTTTTGATCGAAAGAATGTTACCGCAATATCTCTTGTATTCCTCTTTATCTTAATAGTTACTATCATTTTAACTGGCATGTCGGTTAGTAAAAAACAATACTTTCAAGAATGATTAAATATATCGTTTCAAGTTTCAAGGTAGGAATTATTAAGATAAGAGAGAATCCTCAATTAGCCTATACTTTGTTTACCGCAGTAATAATATTTTTCGCCTTCCTTTTTACATCTAACAATTTTCTTGTTATTGCCAAGGATGCTCAAGAAAAGCTAATTAATGCTCGAGCTGGCTCAATACTTGACGTTTTTGGTGAATTTGCCCCTGATTATTTAGATAATCCCGAGTTCTTATCTTATAAAATAAAAGAGATAAGCGATAAGAATAAAACCATATCTAACTTTAGAGTTGTTCTTTTTAATGGTAACGAGAGATTGATAGTTGCTTCTTTAGACGAAGAAGAAGTTAATACTATTGATGACGATTCTAGAATTGATTTTTTATACAACCTAGCTTGGGCGCAACAAAATCAGCCAATAACTAAAGAAATACAAGAAAAGAATGAGCGTTTTTTTGAAACAGTTCAATCAATTTCTGATGATGCCGGCAACATAGTAGGGGCCGTATATACTAAGCAAACGCTATCTCAGGCCGATAAACAGTTGTCAGAGAATATGTTTTCTGGAGTTGTTACGTTGATTGTCGTCTTATTATTAATAATGTTTCTATTCTTTAGAAATGCCAAGATTATTGATTACATGGTATTATATCGTCGAATGGAAGAGGTTACCAAGATTAAAGACGATTTTCTTTCAATTGCTACTCATGAGTTGAGAACTCCATTAACTGTAATTCGTGGCTATGCAGATTTACTCAAATCTTCTGCAAACATTAAAGAGGATGACAAAAGAGTTATCGATGTAATAGATTTGCACTCTAAAAGGTTATCTCTTTTGATAGATGATATTTTGTGTGTGCCAAAGTTGGAGCAGGGTAAAATGGATTTTGTTTTTGAAAAGTTTAATCCAAGTCAAGAAATTAAAGAAACAATTGATTCTTTTGAGTATACTGCTAACGAGAAAGGATTGAAGTTAATTAATGACATTCAAGAAACGGGGGTAATTAATGTAGACAAGTCTAAGTTCAAACAAGTTTTAATTAATATTATAGGGAATGCAGTTAAGTACACCAAAGAGGGAGAGGTTAAAGTTGCTACATATATTAAAGATGATTTTTTGAAAATCAGAATAAGTGATACTGGCATTGGTATGAGTGCTGAAGAACAAAGAGGTTTGTTTCAGAAGTTTTATCGTATAAAATCTAGGGATACTGAGGATATTATTGGAACTGGGCTTGGTTTGTGGATTACAGCTCGTTTTATTAAAGAAATGAAAGGAGAGATATCGGTAGAATCTATAAAAGGAGTGGGAACCCATTTTATCATATCTTTCCCTCTTGTTATTGAAAAAATCTCAGAATAATGTATATTAGAAAAAGAAGATGAAAAGAATGCCTTTAAAAGTTTGGACTTTGTTATTCATAATACTTTTTGCTATTCCTTTTTTTGTTTTGGCGAGTAGCACCGAGCCTCTCGTTCCTTGTACAGGGCTAGAGTGCAATGCTTGCCATATATTCGAAATGCTAGGAAGAGCCTTTGATTTTATTGTTCTAAATATTGTTCCGCCCTTCGCTTTGATAATGTTTGTTATCTCAGGGATAATGTTTTTTACAGCAATGGGAGATCCGTCTAAGCTAGACAAATCAAAGAGTATTATGATTTCTACAGTTATTGGCATCGTGTTGATTTCTTTAGCTTGGGCCATAACAGTTCAAATATATTCCATCTTCGGGGCTGACGAAAGTTATACAAAAGATTGGTGGGAAATTTGTTCTGAAGAAGAATCCGAAGAATAACGCCCCGTTAGCTCAGCTGGTAGAGCAGGCGGCTCTTAACCGTAAGGTCGGGGGTTCGAATCCCTCACGGGGCACAAAATTAAAAAAATAATAAAAATATGTTAACAACAGAAGAAAAGCAAAAATTAATAAAAGACTATAAATTGCATGACCAAGACACTGGTTCTCCTGAGGTTCAGATTGCAATATTAAGTGAGGAAATTAAAAGACTACTTCTTCATTTAAAAAAGAACGCCAAAGATCTTCATTCTAGAAGGGGTCTTTTGAAGATGGTAGTTAAGAGAAAGAAATTACTTGGATTGTTAAAGAAAGAAGACGACAAGAGATATGAAATTGTTCTCAAAAAGGTAGGTCTTAAGAAGAAATAAATGATAACCAAGCATTTTGGGCAGAGGGTTGGGATTTTTATAGACGTACAAAATCTTTATCATTCTGCTAAAAACCTTCACAACGCCAAAGTAAATTTTGGAAAGATACTAGAGTTAGCTGTGGCTAATCGTAACCTTATCAGAGCTTTCGCTTATGTCGTAAGGACTAAGACTGGCGAAGAAAAGCTCTTCTTTGATGCATTAACAAAATTAGGGATCGAAACAAGAGTAAAAGATCTGCAAGAGTTTTATGGTGGGGCCAAAAAAGGAGATTGGGATATTGGCTTAGCCATAGATGCTATTAGAATATCTAATAGCGTAGATTCTTTAGTTATTGTTTCGGGCGATGGTGATTTTGTTCCATTGGTAGAGTATCTTAAAAATCAAGGTAAAAGAGTCGAAGTAATTGCTTTTGGCAAATCATCTTCTCATTCGCTTGTTGAGGTCGCCGATGAGTTTACTGACTTAGGCAAAAATTCTAAAAAATTTCTACTTAAAAAATGAAAGAATATAAAATATTAATTGGTGGTAAGGAAACTACTTTTCGCCTCGATAATTTCGCAGAGCAGGCCAATGGTAGTTTTTTTGTTTGCTCTGGCGATACAGTTGTTTTATCAATAGCCACCATGTCTAAAAACAAAAGAGAAGGGATGGACTTCTTCCCCTTGGTGGTGGATTACGAAGAGAAGTTCTATGCTTCTGGTAAAATTGGTGGTTCTAGATATACTCGCAGAGAAGCGAAGCCAACTGATGCTGCAATTACTAATTCGCGATTAATAGACCGAACTATAAGGCCAGTTTTTCCCGATGGATTAGAGGGTGTTGATGTTCAAATTGTAAGCAGTTGTTTGTCTTGGGACAAAGAAGGAGATACTGCTATCATGGCACTTTTAGCTACATCAATTTCTTTAATGATTTCTGACATTCCTTTTAATGGGCCAGTTGGTGCTGTGAGGATTATTAAAAAGGACGGGCAGTTGGTTGTTAATCCAAGTCTTACCGAGAGGTCTTTGGCTCAAATGGATGTTATCTATAGTGGGGTTAAGGATAAGTCGGACAACATTTTGATTAATATGATTGAGGGTGAGTTTAAAGAGGCCAGCAACGATGATATCGCTGAGTCTTTTCGCATAGCTCAAGGTATAATTAAAGAATTGTGTGAATTTCAGGAAAATATTACTAAAGAGATTGGTAAAAAGAAAATTGTTTTTGAGCAAGATGTCATTCCAGAAGAATTAAAATCAGAGATTGAATCATCGGTTGTTTTGGGTGAAGATTTAGACCAGACAAAGAAGGACTTAATTGCTTTTTGTGATGAGAAGTATCCCGAAGACTCAACAAAAAGAAAACAATCACTTAATATATTAGAAGAAATGATTTCTAAAAAGATAAAGGATGATATTCTTCTACATCAAAAAAGAATGGACGGTCGAGGTGTTGACGATTTGAGAGAGTTAAGTGCTGAGGTTGGTCTTTTACCAAGAACTCATGGTTCCGCTATTTTTAGTAGAGGTGCTACTCGTGCTTTTTCAATCTTAACTCTCGGTGCCCCCGGAGACAGTTTAACCTCTGAAGAAATGGGCATTGAAACAGAAAAGAAATTTATCCATCACTATAACTTTCCTCCATATTCTGTTGGAGAGGTTAGGCCCCTGAGAGGTCCTAGCAGAAGAGACATTGGCCATGGCGCTTTGGCCGAAAAAGCTCTTGTTCCTGTTATTCCCGAATCGTTCCCTTACACTATTAGGGTGGTTTCTGAAATAGTGTCTTCTAATGGATCTACTTCAATGGCATCCGTTTGTGGAATATCTTTAGCTTTGATGGACGCAGGGGTTCCAATTACTAAACCAGTAGCTGGGATATCTATTGGAATTATTGAAGATGGAGACAAGTATCAATTACTTACAGATATTCAAGGACTAGAAGATCATTATGGCGGAATGGATCTTAAAATTGCCGGCACAATCGATGGTGTTACTGCAATACAAATGGATGTTAAGATTCGTGGAATAAACGAAGAAATGTTTACTAAGTCTTTAGTCCAAGCATACAGAGCTAGAATTAAAATTCTTGATAAAATGAAATCGGTGATAGACGGTCCTAGAGCCGAATTATCTAAATATGCTCCCCGAGTTCTTGCATTTCAAATTAATCCTGATAAAATAAGAGAAGTGATTGGGCCGGGAGGAAAAGTAATTAATCAGATTATTGATGGCACTGGAGCTAAGATTGATATTGATGATTCGGGTAGTGTTTCTGTAACCGCCGAAGATGAAGCGTCATTGAATAAAGCAGTAGATTGGATTAAAAATATTATTAGAGAGGTTGAGGTAGGTGAGACATTTCAAGGCGAGGTAAAAAGAATTGTTGATTTCGGAGCCTTTATTGAAGTTTTACCCGGCCAAGAAGGTCTTGTGCATATTTCTAAGATATCAAATAGTAGGGTAGAAAAAGTATCAGATGTTTTAAAGTTAGGCGATTTTGTCTCAGTTAGGGTGATAGGTATTGATGATCAAGGAAGAATCAATTTATCTATTAAAGACGCATAAAATGCCACAACAAGACATTCAAAAAGAACAAACAATATCTTCCGAAGTGAGAACAATGCAAGGAGATATTGCCACTATTAAAAATGGTAAAAAACCTATGTTTTTTGCTAATAGGTTTATTGGAGAATTGACTAAAAAAGTTGAAGATGGTTTTCTGCCTTTAGACGAAAAAGATGAAGTTGCTGATAAGAAGGTTTCGAAACCAGAGCCCAAGAAAGATGAGGTTATTGAAAAAAAAGAACAGGTTCCTACTCCACCAAAAGAAGTAATTGTTGAGAAACCAGATCCCAAGAAAGAGGAAAAACCAGAAGAAGATTTCAAACTTAAAGAGCAACAAGCAGAAGAGCTTAGGGTTATGAATGAGAGGAGGAAGGCCGAGGAACAGAAGAAGGCTCTGGAGTTTAAGAAAGAGGAAGAGAGAAGGAAGGAGGAAGAAAAGAAAGCTGAAGAATCAAGAAAGACAAAAGAAGAAGAGAAAAAGAAAGCCGAAGAGGCAAGAAAGAGAAAAGAAGAAGAGGATAAGATAAAAGCGATTAAAGAAGAAGAATTAAGAAAGCAACAAGCAGAAGAAGAGAAAAAGAAAAAAGAAATAGAGGAAGAAAAAAACGAAGACTTTTTGATAAAAAAGCTTTCTGATTTGAGAGTTGTTTTTGATGACATTCAAAGAATTAAAAAAGAAAATGAGATTAAAAAGAGGGAGTTATTAGAAGAAAAGAAGTCTTTAGACTTTTCGCTTCAAGAAGTTTTACTAAGAGAGCAGTCCATAGAGTCTAGAGAGAAGGAAATTATAGAGAGAGAAAATGCCACTGAAACTTTAGACGAAAAAAGATTAGTTAAATCTGAGAGAAAGTTATGGGAGGAAGAGAGGCGTGCTATTGAAAAAGAAAGGTGGGCTTGGGACGAGAAGATATTTGAAATATCTAAAGCTATTAAAAGTGTTGATTTAGATCAAGAGAGAATGGTTGACTTAGAAGATCAAAATAAAAATAACCAAAAAGAAACCGAGCTTGCCCTAGACAGAATAGACATGCTTAAAAGAAAGAAAGATATTAAATTAAGTCTTGAAAATATTGTTAAAATTAGAAAGTCTATTGAGTCAGATATGAATAAATTACTCAAAGAGAAGGGCAAGATTGAAGATAACTTGAAAATCGTTTCAGAAAAAGAAAATTCTGAGAAAGATAAGAAGAATGATATTGACAACAAAGAGAAAAAAGAGGCGGATGCTACTAAAAAAAGAGAAATAGAGCGACAGAGGTGGACAATTGAGGATAAGATTGATAAACTAGAAGAAGAGAGGTGGGTTTTGGAAGATGCTTTGTCGGAAATTAGTAAGAAAGAAAGGGCGCTATCTTTAAAATTAAATGATGTTTCAAAAACAGAATCAGAGATGGGTGCAAATATAAACGAGATAAAAACAATTTTAGATGGCGCCACCAAAGAAGAAAAGAAGATTTTGCAAAAAACAGATTACGAATTAGTAAAACAATATATTTTGAGTCATTCTCAAATTCCTGAAGATGATCTTAAAAAAGCCGAAGAAGATAGAGAATTTTTTATCTACATTTTAACAAAATCTCAAGAAGAATAAAATGTCACTATACAAAGATTATCAATCGCAAAAAGTAAAAGCCCCCATAGATTTAGAAAATATTATGGAGGAAAAAAGTGCCATCTTAGCCGAGAAGGAGTCTTTGGCTAAGCAAAAAGAGGTAATTGAGCAAGTAGTAAATAGCATTAAAGAGGAAGAGAGTATAATAGAAAAACAGGAAAGAGACTTAGAAATTAGAGAAAGCTCTACTAAAGATATTGAAGAACAAAAGAAAATATCTCAAGAGAGGAGAATTGTAGAAGACAATCGAAGGGATATTGAAGAGAGGCGTTGGGCCGAGGAAGAAAAGATAAAGGCAATAGAATCTCAAGAGGTAGAGATAGAGATCAAACACCAAAGAATTCTCAATAAAGAAGAAGAGATATTAGGTGAAATTAAACACGGAGAGCTAAGAGAAGAAAAAAGAGTTTTATCTGAAAAATTAGATGAAATAACTATTCTTAATAAAAAGTTTGAAGACAAGAGACAAGAATTGGCTCAGAAGAGAGTTGGTTTAGAAGAAGAATTAAAAAAGGTAGAAGAAGAGTTAGTGAAAATTGCTAAAGATGAGAAGAGTGTTCAAGAAAGAGAGGCTAATTCAAAGACAGTAGATGAGCAAAGAAAAGCAGAGACAGAGAGACGAGACATTGAAGATAGTAGACGAGATGTTGAAGAGGATAAGTGGTCTTTAGTTGAAGAGGTTAGAAGGATACTTGAAGAAGAAAAAGATATTGATAAGATTGTAAGTCGTGGAGATAATATTAAAAAGCGAATCGCCGAAATAGATACTCTCTTAGGAGAAAAGCCTAAAGAAGATGCGATTTCAAAACCAGAAACTAGAAGAGAAGAGCCAGTTATAGAGAAGAAGCCAGAACCCAAGAAAGAAGTAATTATCGAGAAGAAAGAAGAAAAACCCAAAGAGCAATTAGCTACAGAGAAGAAGCCAGAACCCAAGAAAGAAGAGACGAAAGAATTAACCGATATGGATATTGTTACAAAATATATCCAATCTAATTCTTCTAGTCCCGAGGTAGATCTTGTTAAGATAAAAGAAAACCAAGAATTCTTTAAATTTATGCTTCAATTGGCTAAAGATAGTCAAGAGAATATTAATTAATATGTCTTTTTACGAAGATTATTTAAAAAACCAAAAGAAAGAGAACAATACCGAAGATATTGCTTTAGAATTGAGAGCAAAGCTGAAAGCAAAGGAAGTTAGCGATAGAGAAGAGTTTTCAAAAAGAGTGGATGCCAGAGAAGAAAGTGGCACTGTTCCCAATATTGCTCAAGAGATAATGGAAGATAATCCATTACCTAAACCTCCTCAGAATAAATCAGGTTCGGCGCAGAAGTTTTTACCTAGAATTTTGGCTTTATTTGGTGTTGTAGCAGTTATTCTATTAGCTTCTATTGTTATTCAGAATATGGGCAAGGGTGGCACTGAAGTCGAAATCCAAACAATTGTGGCAACCGAGACAGTGGAGGTAATAGTGTATCAACCGCCTGCTCCAGAATCTTTTTTCAAGTATAGTAAATTTGAATACCCTGTTATTACTAAAAAAGACGAACTCACTACTCAAGTTCAACAATATTATTTAAATAGTTACGACGATTATTCTTTAGTAAAGTTATCTATCTTAGATCAAGCAAACACCAAAGAACAAAATTATCTTAAAACGGAAACATTTTTAAATAGTTTTTCTTTGAAAATGCCAACATCTTTCGCTCTAAGGGTTTTACCAGAAGATTTTAACTTGTTTCTTCACTCTCGTGGTGAATACAATGTTTTGGGTTTTGCAGTGAAGATAAGCGATGTATCTGGATTTACAGGAATGATGAGAGAATGGGAAGATGACGCCGATGAGAACTTAAAATCTTTCCTCTCTTTTCTTAATTTAGAATATGATTCAACTGACCAGTTTTTTACACCAAGAGATTATAGTGGTTATTCTGTGAGGTGCAAAGACTATTTTGCCACAACAGAAGAAGAGATAGAAGAAGAGATAGAAAAAGCTCCCTTTAGTGTTTGTTATTCAGTAATTAAAAAGAATATGGTTGATTATTTCCTATTCACCTTGTCTGAGGAAACAATGAAACATGTTCTAGATTCAATTTATTAAAATATATGGACAAAAAACAATTAAAAGAGTTTGAGGAAAAGTTAAAACAAGAGAAGGAGTCTTTAGAAGGGATAATGGAAGAATTTGCTAGCGAGAGCAAAGACAACAAAGGAGATTGGAAGACAAGGTTTCCTGATTTTAAAGCAGAGGGAGTTTTAGACGAAGAAGCCGACGAAGTAGAAGAGTATAGCTCTCTTTTGCCAATTGAAAAAACGCTAGAGACTAAGCTTTTAAATATCAATAATGCTTTGAGCAAGTTTGATGGTGATAATTATGGTAATTGTGAGAAGTGCGGTAAAGCAATAGAGATAGAAAGGCTAAAGATTATGCCCGAAGCAAGACTTTGTAGTGATTGTAATTAAGTTGTTTAAGCTATGGAACATAGTTGACAGTTAATCAATCTTGATTTTAAGGAGCCTAGATTAAGGCGCTAAGCCCCTTAATTAAGCGAAGTATAAATTAAGGAGGTCGGATTAAGGAGCTTAGCTCCTTAACGAAACGAAGTATATAGTAAATAGATTGGTTAAATTAAGGAGGTCGGATTAAGGAGCTTAGCTCCTTAACGGAATCTTGTCTTGGAAAGCGGGGGGTATTTCATGCTAGCGTTGCGTTGGATAAGACTAACTATTGACAAATTTATCCAAATTGCTACAATGTGAGCATCGGTTGGGTTTTTATTCAGAAATACAATAACATTAGTAATTTCTTAAAAAGTAACTTTGCTAGTACAGTAAAGAGAATGATAGCTAAGAACAAAGGATCTCTGAGAGAGCCTTCTTTGACTTTTCGTTTATCAGTAGTTTTAATATTCTCTTTTATCTTTTTAGGAGGTGGCGATACTATCAACCAAGATTATATTTTTCCTGTAATTGATAAAAATTCAAACGAAGATATGTTTTTGGCGCCAGTAGTATTATCTGAGGAATACTCAGATCTTTTAATTGCTCAAAGCAATACAATTTATGCATCTGCCCCACTTTATTACCCAACAACACAGATCCTAGCTACTAAATCAGAACAAAACAAAGAAATAATATCGTATACTGTAGAGGCTGGAGATAGTGTTGGTGCTATTGCCGAAAAATTCAATATATCCAGTAATACTATCATCTGGGCTAATGAGCTAACAAATACTAAATTAAAAGTCGGAACCGACTTAATCATTCTTCCTGTTTCGGGAGTTTTTCATATCGTTGGAAATAACGAGACAGTGGCTAGCATCGCTAAGAAATACAAAGCTAAAACAGAAGATATTAACGAATTCAATAACTTAGATGAAGATTCTTCTATTAACTTAGGAGATGTTTTAATTGTCCCCGGTGGAGAAAAACCACAACCACAACCTGCAGTTTCTAGGGCATCTTTCTCGGGCTTTATTGCTCCAGCTAGTGGAGTTATTAGCCAAAGACTACACGCAACCAATGCTGTAGACATTGCCAATGCCTGTGGTACTCCGATATATGCTTCAGCAGCCGGAACAGTACAAGCCGTAGGATATCATTCTATTGGCGGAAACTATATTAAATTGTCTCACTCTAATGGCACAACAACATATTATGGCCACCTATCTCGTATGCTAGTTTCTAAGGGTCAGAGCGTCTCTCAGGGATCAGTAATTGGATATATGGGCAATACCGGTTATACTATTGGAGCAACTGGTTGTCATGTTCATTTTGAGGTTCGTGGCGGAACTAATCCTTTTGGAGCTTACAGATTGGGCCATAGGTTTTAAGAACTATGAATAAAGAAGAGCTAGTAGAATTAATGCAAGAGAACGATATTGCCCCATTGAAGAGAATGGGGCAAAATTTTATTATTGACAAAAACATTGTAGACAAAATGCTCTCAACTGCTACAAAAGAAGACATTGTCTTGGAGGTTGGTCCTGGTCTGGGAGCAATCACAATTCCCTTGTCTAAGATAGTTAAGCGGGTTATAGCAATTGAGATGGATAGAAAGATAGTTAAGATACTAAAAGACAGAGTGGGTAATAATGTAGAGGTGATTGAGGCAGATATATTAAAAAGCTCGGACACTATTCCCCAAGAACCATACAAGGTATTTTCCAATACCCCTTTCTATATCGCTCCTGCGATTATTAGAATGTTTTTAGAAGCATCAAACCCACCAACAGAGATGGTATTAATGACACAAAAAGAAGTAGCCGAGAGGATATGTGCCAAGCCACCAGATATGAATTTGTTAGCTCTATCGGTTCAATTCTATGCAACCCCTAAGGTATTGTTTCGGGTTCCTAGGCAATGCTTTTATCCGGTGCCCAATGTTGATAGTTCGGTTATAAGAATTATTGTCCAAGAAAAGAAAAATGGTAGCACTTTCTTTAAGGTCGCTCGGGCTGGTTTTTCTCGTCCCCGGGCTCAACTATTGAATAATTTGTCAAAAGGGTTAAAATTAGATAAAGTAGAAGTTGAAAAACATCTAAAATCTATTGGGCTTGATCCAAAGATAAGAGCCGAAAGATTAAGCATTGATAACTGGGTAGAATTATCTAATTTATTACAATGATTAAAAAAGCAACATATATCTTATTACTCTTCTTTGTTGTTTTTTTATTTATACCTAATGTTTATGCAGATGAAGACGAGTGTAGTCCTTGCCCAAAATGTTATTCGGGTCAATGTATCGGTAGTGTTGGGGGAGAATCGGGTTATTCTTCTTGTGGTGGGGTAGTTAGAGAGAGGTGGTGTGATCCTTGTTGTGGAGGGTGTTGGTATGTATATAACCGTGGTTATCCTTGGCAGAAGTGCCAAAGTCAATGTCATTGGAGTTGGCCTTGTGAGGGTGGCTGTCTAGATATACCCAAAGATCCAAGCTATAACGGAAAAGTAGATAACAAAGATGTCCTTTTGCCGGCTACACTTAGTTGGCGCAATGTGGCAGGGTTTGGTTGGTTAACTACAAGCTCTCCTCATTCGTATCTGATTGAAATTGGAGAGACGAACGCCAATCCTCTTGATGTGGCTCACAATGAAACTAAATCAACTTTAGAATATTTTACAGAAAGACTTACAACGGGTCAATGCTTAAGGTTTACTCCTCAAAACGAAATCCCATCTTTTACTTACAAAACATCTGAACCCTCGGATGAAAAGGGCCGAAGGGAGCAATCAACCTTTGGCGCCGTTTTAAAATCAAATTCTGTCCTTAATAGCAATTGCTCCAATTTAGCCAAATATTATGATGATAATGATTCCGATAGAGTTTATGATACATCTTGTAACTGGGGTAGCTATCGGTCCTTATCCAAGAATAGCTTTTTAAGAATAATGAATGAAGCAGTCCCTTATGGCGCTAAGTGCCTTTTTTCTCTTGGGGGTAGCTGTCTAGCTTACAACAATTTATGGTATCAACAGAGTTGTTTGTATGATTTTGTAGCTGATAACTGCTTGCTTCGTTCTGATGATTCTTTTGAATTTAGAACCAGGGCCTGCTGTAGTATCTCTGGCTCAAACTGTGGCAATTGGAGCGATTGGTGGAGCTTTGAAACAAAAGACTCACCAGAGGTTTTAAAAGTTGGAACACCAACGGAGAATAAGAACTTTCTTACTCTGTTAGATTCAGAAACAGTTGTTGGTTTGGTCCCCGAGACAGTAAATGCTTTGAAAGAAGCCAATCCTCAATGGTGTGATACTCGAAAGTTGCAAGAAACAATTGGGTCTTCGCGAGTTAATTATGAGTATTATGATCGATATGAAATTGATGTTCAGCAAAGACTTCCTAAATTTACTTTCTGGCAAACATTTCAAGATCATCCTTTAATAAAAACACGCAACACTCCAATATATTCAATATCTGCCTCAATTACCGATGCTAAACCACCCACTAACATTTTAAATGAAGATTATTTGCTCTTTACAAAGAGCGACTATTCTTCTTATCGTTGGCGAGTTCGGGCTTGCGATAGACATGCTCCAAATTTAGTTTGCACCAACTATAGTGACTGGCACTATTTTGAAGTTTCTAAAGATGTTGTTGTTGACCCACCCCGCCTCACTTATCCTGGAGATGACTCTAATGGTGAGAAACCAATTAGCTGGCCAGTGAAATTCCAATGGGATTCTCCGGTAGGAGCTAACTCATATATATTTGATCTTTTAAAAGATGGTTCTGTAGTTTATAGCACAGTAGTAAAGAGCGCTATGTTTGATGGGGCCGTTTCAAGAACGAATTCAGTATCATTATCTAGTGATAAACTAAGCTTAGACACTCTTTATTCTTGGAGAGTAAAGTCTTGTTGGGATGAAATAGGAAGGGCTGAATATTGTGAAGACGAATGGTCTAAGAGAAGCTTTAAGACGACCGGTGGTATGCCCGAGATAGTTTATCCATTAAATGAAGAGGCTATTAACCCAGTAAGGTTTGAGTGGAAACAATATCCCGGTGCTCGGGCATATCTTTTTACGCTAGCGGGAGAGTCAAGAATGGTAACAGATAACACTATTACTATTGGTGATTTTGAAATGGGAGAGATATATACTTGGTCAGTAAGCGCTTGTAATAGTGTTGATGATTCTGAGTGTGGGGTTGCTACTGAAGCTAGTTTTAAGATCGTTGATTTAGAATCTCCAAATATTATTAGCCCCGAGATTGGAGAGATTATACATTCAAAAGATGCTCGTTTTGTAGATTTTGAGTGGAGTGATGTTTTAGGAGTAAATACATATTATTTAGAAGTGTTTTGTACGCCTGAAGAAGAGGGGGCAGAAACAAAGACGATACTAGAAGAGATTATCAAGAAGACTGAACGAAGATTAAGTTTGTCTTGTGTTGGAGATTATTCTTGGAAAGTTTATTCTTGTGTAGATCCCGAATGTGAGAATGTAAGTGAGGCAACGCTAGGTTCGTTTCAGTATATCCAAGATACGGGTGGCACTGGTTTCATTCCTTGTGGCCTTAATCATAATAATCCTGATACTGAATGGGATGAAAGTGAGAGTTGCGAGATAAAACATATATTTATACTGTTTAAAAACATATTAGATTTTATTTTGTGGCAAGTAATACCATTTTTATTAATTATGCTAATTATATATTCAGGAATAATGTTTTATATTGCCGTTGGTAGCGTAGAGGTGGTAGCGAAAATAAAATCTATGTGGGTTGCAATTCGAAATGGATTATTGATTATTATCTCCGCATGGTTTATAGTAGAGTTAATAATGGTGTTAATGGGGTATAGTTTCTCTGTTCCTTGGTGGCAAATATCTTTTTAATAAAAAATTATGGATTACGAAAACAAAAGAACAGTTATTTTATGTAGTATAATGGTCGTTATTTTAGTAGTTTTCTCTATATATAGAGTTAGCAAGGTTGATTTTAATTATGACTATTCTTTGATGCCTGATATTCCTCAAATCAAGACTCCCGACATAGAAGAAATGATGTCTGGTATTGACGCTCAGGCAATTGAGAAGATTATATCTGGAGAAGTAAACATTGAGGGATTGACATCGGATGAATTGACTTCTCTAGTGAAGAAGGAAAAGGCAGGCGATTACAAAGAAGCTGTTTTAAACGGGCAAATATCAATAGAATATCCGTCTAGTTGGATAAGGTCTGAATCTAGTGTGTCGGTTAATCATCCAGATATGGATATTTTACTTTTTGCTTTTTCAATAGATTTAGAATTTCCCACCACGATAGTTGGAGCTAAGCTTGATTTGGATAATATTGAAGAATCCGAAGATTTCATGAGAGAAATCTCAGGAGAGCAAGGCATATCTATGTCAGTCAAAAGCAAAGATTATATCGAAGATAATATTTTACAATTTGAAGCTCAATATGATTATGCTGATGGGAAAGTTGCTATTTCTAAAGAGAGAGCAATTAAGATTGATGGCAACTATTATTTAATATCAGTGATTGCTCTTAATACTAGAGTTAAGGGTCTTGAAAATCAAATCAACTATATATTTGAATCAATTAAGACAATATAATGCTTAGGTTTTTAAAGGTTATAATATTATTTCTCACGGTTCCCTTAGTTTCTTTCGCTAGTGGTTTAGAGACTAATTGGCCTCAATCTCCATTAGGCACAGAGTTAACTTCTGATACTCAAATCCACGAATTAATAGCATATATTTATGAGTGGGGAATCTCTTTAGGTGGAGTAGCAGTGTTTGCAATATTGATTATCGCTGGAATAGAATATATGGGTTCTGCGGGAGATCCAGCCAAGATGAGCGCTGCCCTAACAAGAATTAAAAATGGTGTTCTTGGTCTCATTCTTCTCTTAACATCTTGGTTAGTGTTAAATACAATTAATCCTCAATTAACAACTATACGGGAATTGCCCAATTTGTGGGAACTTAATGGTGATTATTCAGATTTAGTTTTTGGATCTACGAATAATCAAGGCGTCCCCTGCGATTATATTATTGTTTGGGATGAAGAAGATTACAAGGGGAATAAGTCGGTTGTTTCTTTTGGTAGCGATGAGACAATTAAGATGTTTGATGGCAAAAATGCAATTCAGGCTATAGGAGATCCATGGGCTTCTGTCAAAAGTTATCGTAAACTATCAGATCGTGAGAAAGAAATAATTACTAGTGACAGATATGATGCAAATGGCAACCCAAATAATAGTGGCGACTATGTTTCCGGAGGAATATGTCAATTAAAACTTTATCATTATTCAGACGGTTGGTTTAGTTCTAGTTGCGGTATGTTAATGGGAAGCACTATCGCTATTGATGTTCCCAATGTCAATGCTATTAATCAAAACACAGAAGAAGAACAAGAATACGAAGAAGTTGGTTGCATACATTTAGTTCGCTCTGGGTCTTCTGGTGATTTGGTTGTTTATAATGATGACGAAGAAGGTGAAGAAGATGAGGGCGAAGAAGATGAAGACGAGAGTTCTTGTCGAACGGGAGAATATGAGGATATTAATGGTAATTGTGTTTGTGCAGAGGGCTCTACTTGGTGTCATTGTGCTAATGCTTGCGTTCCCACAGAATATGCTGTTCCAGCTGGAGAGAGTTGTGCTGTAACGCCTAGTTGCTCCCCTGGTCAATTTTATTTATTAGGTGCCAACAGGTGTGTTGTTTGTCCACCCGACTGTTATTGGTGTGAGTGCCTAGATGCGGTTGTCGGTTCTAAGGATGATTGTATGTGCGAATAAGACTAGCATCTATTTTATTTATATGTTAAGATTAGTAAATATTATGAGAAGGATAGCTATATTTTGTTTATTGTTGATAATAATTCCTCTAGCCTCTTTTGCTAGTGGTGGACTTGAAGCTAATTGGCCAGATTCTCCATTAGGCACAGAGTTAACTTCTGATACTCAAATCCACGAATTAATAGCATATATCTACGAATGGGGAATATCCTTAGGTGGAGTAGCAGTGTTTGCAATATTGATTATCGCTGGAATAGAATATATGGGTTCTGCGGGAGATCCAGCCAAGATGAGCGCTGCCCTAACAAGAATTAAAAATGGTGTTCTTGGTCTCATTCTTCTCTTAACATCTTGGTTAGTGTTAAATACAATTAATCCTCAACTAACAACTATACGGGAATTGCCTAATTTGTGGAGTATAGGGGAATATTCTTTTGAATCACTTGATTTATCTAGCGCTGAGGGAATGCCTTGCGATTATATTGTTGTTTGGGATACTCCAAATTATTCTGGAGGGAACACTGTTATTAGATTCGCAGAAGGTCAAGAAATGATTAATTTGCCTAGCTTAGAAGCAATCATGAATTCTTGGGCAAGGCTTGCTGGCCCAGTTGCTGGTTGGATTGGCGCTTTTGCTGGCGGTTTGATAGACGGTGCTAGAGAAGCTGCATGGCAATCTGTAAAGGGTTATCGTAAGATAAGTGATCAAGAAAGAAATGCTCTCACAGAAGGGGGGATGAGTATGGATTTATATGATGATTCGGGCCAATTATTAAATCAAGGAGAAGGATTTAATTATGAAGAAGATGGTCTTTATACTTATGGTGGTATTTGTCAGATAAAATTATATTATTCTTCTTCTAGTTGGTTTCAACCTAACGAGCCATGCGGTAATTTGTTAGGAATAGGTATGACTCCCGAGATATCCAACGTTACAGATACTAAATTTTATAACAAAAAAGTTGAATGTATTGAGATTTCAAGAAAACTTTCCAAAAAACAAGCTTCAGAGCAAGTTTTAGAAGAAAATAATGAAGATTAATGTATATGTTATTAAAAATAAAAACAATGAAATTTATTAAGGTTTTCTTGCCCATTTTTCTTATATTTCTTTCTTTTCCGATAATATCTCATGGTTTTGCCCTTGATCCAGCCATGACAGCATTACAAGGATTATCAGAAGCAACTGGTCCAACGTTTGCATTTTATTTTTCTTCATTTTTATTTTACGTCTTAACCTTGGCAGCCCTTTTTATTACTACATCTTTATTGCAGTGGGCAATAGATATTACTCCAGTAGCACTTACGCTTGGAGGAACTGAAGGATATAGTCCGGTTGAAATGGGCTGGGCTTTTTCCGTCGGGATAGTAAATATGTTGTTGATTTTGGCATTCCTTGTTATTGCTTTTTCTGTAATTTTAGGAATTGAGAGGATTCAATTAAAGAAAGCATTGCCTAATTTGATATTAGTTGCCCTGCTTACCAACTTTACATTGCTTTTTGTTGGTATGGCAATAGACATATCTAATGTTTTGTTTAATACTGTTGCGATGCAATTTGGTGGCGAGGGTGGTAATATTATATTTAATGCAGTTGAACCGTTATTTGCTATAGGTCAAGATACTTTTGGCGTAACAATTGCGCTATTAGCTATGAGAGCTGTCGGATTAGTTGTTCCATATCTTAATGTGGCGATACAGGTGGGTTGGATTATTGCTTTGCCAATGGAGATTATACCATCTTCACTTAATTTTCTGTTCTTTGGTCTTAGTATGGGTATGATGTCTTTTCTTTGCTTGTTGTTCTTTTTTGTGTTTATTGCAAGAATATTTGTTATCCAAATATTGGCGATCTTCGCTCCGTTAGCATTTTTTTGTATTATATTTGATGATACTAGAAAATGGTTTAGCGAATGGCTCAAGCACTTTGTTCAGTGGCTTTTTGTAGGAGTGATTTTTATTAGTCTTTTGTATTTTGGCCTTGCTATGGCGCCGGTTGTAGTGCAATTAGCTCAAAGTAATTTAGTTGATTTCGCCGGCGATTTTCCTTGGTGGCTACCAATTAGACTAGGCGAGGTAATAGGAAATTTGGTTTTGTTGTGTTATTTCGCTGTAATATTTTTTATTGCTAAGGGCCTTGTCCCTGCCGCAGCTAATGCTGTAATATCTCAAGCTGCTGGAGCCGTTAAGATGGCAACTCCTTGGGCTGGAGCTTTGGCAAAGGGAGGTGTTAGTAAGCTCAGGAATGATTTGGTTAGAAGTAAGGAAGGAACACCAGAGAACATGCAAGGTAGCGATGCAGTAGGAAGGCTTAATAATTTTGCATATACGAACAGAGTATCTCGAGGATTTAATAAATGGGCGCAAAAGGCCGATTTCGCTATTACTGGCAAGAAGACCGAAGAGCATGTACAAGATAGGGTAAAAGAAAGGGGTGATGAATTTATCAAAAAGCACGGCAACTCTTTGCCAGAAGTTGTTAATAGTCCTGTTTTCAGTAATATTCATAGTGATTCTGCGTCTAAGGCGGCTATAGCTCACGCTCTTACTGCTTCTGGTAAAGGAATAGATAAAATTGAAAGCGATACAAACAGAGAGGATGTGAGAATGGCGGGTATGAATTATTTGCCCAAACCTATGGCTGCCAAAATGAACGCACTTAGCCCACAAGTATTTGATGATTTAGAAAGAAATGAAGAGGAGGGAGATGGTGAATATGTGGCAAGAATAAAAGATACAAAAGCTTTTGAGATATATAATAAAATCTCTGACAAGAATATTGATGTTAATAACAATCCATCAATAAATGATATCAATTCCGTGATTCAAACTGCTCAGTCTAAGATGGCAAGATCTATAGATTCTGAAAGTATTAAAAATCTTTCTAGTAAAGCTATAGATAGTAAGTCTTTCCAAACGATAGTATTACAAAACCAATCTGGTTCGTTCTTTCAAAAAATGTTTGAGGATCATGGTTCTGGAACTATGGATACTCTTGATAATAGACTGCAAGAACTTATTTCAACTCAGAGGTTAACAAATAGGACTTTGGAAAGACAAATACAAAAAACGCCTGCGGTCGGGGTATTGTTTGCAGGATCAAAAGAAATGCTATCTCCCCAGAGAAGAGCACCTCAACAGTCAGAAGGTGATGGGGAAGGTCAACAACAGTCAGAAGAGGATATTAATATTGCTTATCAATAAAATAAAAAAATGACAAAAGAAATATCAAAAGAAGAATTTCTAAAACTATACAAGGGATTACATCCCAAAATACAAAACACTCTGTTTGACGAAGAGGTCGGTTTGACCTTAACTAAAATTTGTAAGCGTCATATGGTAGAGAGTAAATACCAAGAGATAATGGATTTAATTGTTGATGTTTTAATTGGTTTATTACCCCCACAAGATATAGAGAAGATATTAATAAGGGATTTAGATGTTCCTATATCAAGGGCTAAAGAGATTGCACTGGAGATTAATCGTTTTATTTTTTTTCCAATTAAAGAAGAAATATCTGATCTCTATGGAATAAAATCGAAAGAGGTTTTTAAAGACGAAGAGAGCTCTTCTTCAGAGCTTCGCGACACATACCGAGAAGAACTATAATATGTTTAATTGTGTCTTTAAAATCAAAAAGTATATTGTTCTAGCTTTTTTCTTTTTTCTTATATCCTTCACACTTGGATATATTCATTCACTCATAGCGCCAGACTTGTTAGATCAAATGATAGAAGGGCTAAGTCCTCTAGTAGAAAAACTAACTAGTCTTCCTAATTGGCAATTGGCATTGATTATCTTCTTTAACAATGTTTTGAAGGTTTTGTTATCAATGTTCTTGGGAATATTCTTTGGTATTATCCCTTTTTTCTTCTTAGTACTTAATGGATATGTCTTAGGCGTTGTTGCTACCGGAGTTGATTTGAATATTTTCTTTGCTTCTATTGCACCCCACGGAATACTAGAAATACCGGCTCTTTTGATTGGTGTTGGCATGGGTTTTTCTCTTGGATTCAGAGCTTTAAAATATGGAAAAAGTATTGAGATTGATCGGGGAGAATTAGAAAAACTTACAATTTTAATAGTAATTATGCTTTTATTGGCTTCGTTAATTGAGACATACATCACTCCAACAATCATTAATCTTTTAATTTAATTTGACTTTTTTATTACTAATTGGTAGTATTAGTTTATACTTAATGCAGTGAACTATCCGTTTGAACAACGGATATTATTTCACTAAAAAATATATGGATTTAAAAAACTTTGCATCCGCAATTACTCAGTTGGCAGAAGAAAAAGAGATTCCTAAAAAAAAGGTCTTAGAAATTATTGAGGCTGCTATTGCTTCGGCATACAAGAAAGAGTATGGGGAGAAAGGCCAGGTTATAAAAGCAGTAATGGATCCCAAGACAGGCGAGCTAAGCTTTTGGCAATTGAAGCTTGTTATTGACGAGTCTATGGTTTTAACTGAAGAGGAGATAGAAGATTTGAAGCAAGGTAAGGTTGATAAAGACGAAGAAGTTAAAAAAGTTAAATTTAATCCTGAGAGACATCTTTTGCTTAAGGATGCCGAGGAGATTAAGCCCGATGTAGTGCTAGAAGAAGAGCTAGAGATTCCACTTCCTAGCCAGACATCTTTTGGGAGAATTGCTGCCCAAACAGCCAAACAGGTAATATTACAAAAACTAAAAGAAGTTGAAAGAGAATCTGTTTTAGACGAGTATAAAAATAAACAGGGAGAAATTGTTTCGGGCTCAATTCAAAGAATAGAGGGATTTAATATCTTTGTAGATCTTGGAAAAACATTAGGAATATTACCTAAAGACGAGCAAACACCAAGAGAAAACTATAGAATAGGTCAAAGAATTAAATGCTATGTTTTAAGAGTAGATGAAACATCTAAAGGACCAGTTATTGTTTTGTCCAGAACTAACTCTAATCTTATCACTAAACTTTTCGAGTTAGAAGCTCCTGAGGTTTCTTCGGGATCGGTTCAAATTAAAGCAATTGCTAGGGAACCAGGCAGTCGTTCAAAAGTTGCCGTTCATTCAGAAGCTGAAGAAATAGATCCTATTGGTTCGGTTGTGGGCCAGAAGGGAACTAGAGTCACCGCAGTAATATCTGAGGTAAATGGCGAGAAAATAGATGTTATAGAATATTCTGAAGATCCAGTTAAATTTATTTCCAACGCTTTATCTCCAGCAAAAACATTAGAGGTTGATCTTACTGATGATGGTCGAGCAGTAGTGACTGTTCCCGAAGATCAGTTGTCTTTAGCAATAGGAAAAGATGGTCAAAATGTTAGATTGGCAGCTAAGCTTACTGGATGGAAAATAGACGTTAAAGGCCTTAGTAGCGATAATACTATTGTTGAAGTTGAAGAAGATAATTAAAATAAAAATATGAATTTAGTACCAATGGTAGTGGAAAAATCAACTCATGGTGAGCGCGCATACGACATATACTCGCGTTTGCTTAAAGAGAGGATAATATTCTTGGGTGGTCCCGTAGATGACGAGGTAGCTAATTTGATCATTGCTCAATTATTATTTCTTTCTAACGAAGACTCCAAACAAGATATTAAGCTCTATATTAATAGTCCTGGTGGTTTAGTTACGGGAGGCCTTGCAATTTATGACACTATGCAACATATTAAACCTGATGTTTCTACTGTTTGTGTTGGTATGGCGGCATCTATGGGAGCGGTATTACTTTCGGCTGGAGCAAAAGGCAAGCGTTTTGCTTTACCCAATTCTCAAATAATGTTACATCAAGTAATGGGTGGAGCATCGGGTCAAGCAAGCGAGATTGAAATTACCGCCAAACAGATATTAAAGACCAAGGAGCAGTTGAATAAAGTTCTTGCTAGTCATACTGGTCAGTCGTTTTCTAAAATAGAAAAAGATACAGATAGAGATTTTTACCTTTCAGCTATAGAGGCAAAGAAGTATGGAGTTATAGATGAGGTAATAAAGTAGTGGTTTGTATACTAAAGCTTGACAAATTCTAAAATATCAGTAGACTGGTATTACTTTCATAAACTTAGCCTTAAGTCGATTTTGTTATCGATATATTTACTTTGTTGAAAATAAAGTGCCACAATTTTATATAATATTACATAACCCTAAGCTATTTTAATTAGGGTCATTTTGCTTTTTAATTTATACAACTATGGAAAAAGTAACTTTTAGAAATTTCGGAAAGTCAAAATCATTGTTTGAGCGTCCTCACCTTCTATCTCTTCAGAAAGATAGCTGGCAAAGACTTTGGGACGAAGGGATAATGAATCTTTTTAAGGAAATCTCTCCAATAAGAGACTATACTGGTAAAGAGTGGGAGTTATATTTTGTAGATTACAAAATGGACAAGCCCAAGTATGACAATGACGAAGAAGCTAAAATTAACAATGACTCTTACGAGGCCTCGATGAGAGTTTTGGTTAAATTAGTTAACCTTAGGACTAAAGAATCCAAGAATCAAGAAATGTTTTTAGCAGATTTCCCTATTATGACCGAGAGGGGAACTTTTGTAATTAATGGAGTGGAAAGAGTAGCTATATCTCAACTTATCCGATCTTCGGGTATTTTCTTTACATCTCAACTTATTCAAGGCAACAATTTTTTTGGAGCCAAAATTATTCCTAATAGAGGTGCTTGGTTAGAAATAGAGACGGAACCAACGGGAGTTTTAGCAGTAAAAATAGATAAGAAGAGAAAAGTATCAGCCACAACTTTTTTGAGAGCATTGTTTTCAAAAGAATTGACCGATAACGATATTAAAGAATTATTTAAAGATGTTGATACGGGAGAAGTGAAATATATCGAAGAGACTTTAGCTAAAGACGAAGCCAAAACAAGAGACGAGGCTTTAGTTGAAATTTATAAGAGATTACGACCCGGAGATATTGCTACACCAGAAACATCACTTGAGCTTGTTGAAAATACTTTCTTCAATTTTGCTCGTTATGACCTTTCGGAAGTTGGAAGGTGGAGAATGTTACAACGCCTAGATTATCCCGAAAAGCAAAAAAAAGAAATTACAACAGAAGACCGAGTATTAAGATACGAGGATGTTTTAGAAGTTATAAAAGAAATTATTAGATCAAACAATAATCCTTTAGCTAAGCCAGATCAAATTGATCATTTAGGGAACCGAAGAGTAAGGGCTTTCGCAGAAGTGCTAGAGAATAGACTAAGATTAGGCTTAATTAGAATGGAGAGACATATCAAAGATAGAATGTCTACCCTAGAATCTAATGATATTAATCCATCTCAAATAGTTAATGTTAGGCCTTTTATGTCTATGATTAAGGAATTTTTTACATCTTCGCAAATTTCTCAATTTATGGATAACGAAAATCCTTTATCTGAATTAGAGCACAAAAGGAGACTAACCGCTACTGGCCCCGGGGGTCTAACAAGAGAAAGGGCTGGGTTTGAGGCTCGAGACGTGCAACCATCTCACTATGGAAGAATTTGTCCAATAGAAACTCCCGAGGGTGGCAATGTTGGTCTTGTGGTGCACCTAGCTTCTTTTGCTAAAATTAATAAATATGGGTTTATTGAAACACCATATTTCAAAGTTGAAAAAGGTAAGGTAACATCAGAGGTTCATTATCTTAATGCTTACGAAGAAGAAAAATACAATATTGCTCATGGAGGAACTATTACTGATGATAAGGGAAATATTATAGAAAATAAAGTTGGAGCAAGAATAAAAGGAGAGCCGGGCCTTATAGATAAAGATAAAATAGATTTTATTGATGTGTGTGCTGAACAATTCATATCAGTAGCTACATCTTGTATTCCTTTTCTTCAAAACGATGATGCCAATAGAGCATTAATGGGTTCTAATATGCAACGTCAAGCAGTGACTTTAGTTAATCCTGAACCACCCTTAGTATCAACTGGTATGGAAGAGAGGGTTGCGGTAGATTCTGGACAGGTTATTATAAGTGATGTCTCCGGTGTTGTTACTAGTGTTGATGGTAATCATATAGTAATTAACGATGGTAAATCTGATATATCCTACGAACTCAAGACATTTAAGAAAACCAATCAATACACTTGTTTTCATCAAAGAGCAAAAGTTACTAAGGGTCAAAAAGTTAAAAAAGGAGATGTTTTAACTGATGGTGGTGGTATTGTTGATGGACGATTAGCTTTGGGTAAGAACATTTTAGTTGCCTTCTTACCATGGAGAGGATTAAACTTTGAAGATGCTATTATTATATCCGAGAGAGTTATTCAAAAAGATACCTATACTTCTATTCACATAGAGAGTGTTTCTTGTGATGTTAGAGAGACTAAGCTTGGACCAGAAGAAATTACTAATGATATTCCAAATGTTTCCGAAAAGAAGCTTAAGGATTTAGACGAGGATGGAATAATTATGGTAGGGGCCGAAGTCGGTCCTGGAGACATACTAGTTGGTAAAATATCTCCTAAGGGAGAAGCCGATATGACAGCAGAAGAAAGATTATTAAAAGCAATATTTGGAGAAAAATCAAAAGAAGTAAAAGACACTTCTTTGACTATGGAGCATGGTAAGAGAGGCCGAGTTGTTAAAATTAAAGTTTTTTCTAGAGAAGACGGTCATAAGCTTGATCCGGGAGTGATAAAACGAGTTGAAGTAGAATTAGCCGAAATGAGAAGAATAGAGGCTGGTGATAAATTAGCGGGGCGTCATGGTAACAAGGGTATTATTTCAAAGGTATTACCAGTAGAAGAAATGCCATATATGGAAGACGGAACTCCTGTTGATATTGTGTTAAATCCACTTTCTGTTGCTTCTAGAATGAATATTGGTCAAATACTAGAAACTCATTTAGGTTGGGCTGCTCAAAAAGGTAATTATGTTGCCGTTACTCCTTCTCTTTCTGGTGCCAAAGAAGAAGACATCAAAGCAAGTTTAAAAGAAGTGGGATTGCCTGAAACTGGACAGATTACTCTCTACGACGGAAGAACAGGAGAACCATTTCCTCAAGATATAACAGTCGGCGTTATGTATGTGATGAAACTAATTCATATGGTAAGAGATAAGATTCATACCCGATCAATAGGCCCCTATTCTTTAATTACACAACAACCACTTGGTGGAAAGGCACAGTTTGGAGGTCAGAAGCTAGGAGAAATGGAAGTTTGGGCCCTAGAAGGTTATGGTGCTGCTAGTTTACTCCAAGAAATGTTGACTATTAAATCTGATGATGTGGTAGGAAGAGCTGCTGCTTATGAGGCAATACTAAAGGGCGAGCCAATTAAAAAGCCTAACGTTTCTTCATCTTTCAATCTTTTGGTTAATGAACTTAAGGCATTATCTTTAGGAATTGAAATTAAAGAAAGTAAAAAAGAGTAATTTATTAATTAAAATATAATAATATGAGGGTTGAAGATTTAGATTCATTAAGAATAATATTGGCTTCTCCAGATAGAATTTTAGAGTGGTCTCATGGGGAAATCACTAAAGCAGAGACAATTAACTATCGTAACCAAAGACCCGAAAAAAATGGTTTGTTTTGTGAAAAGATTTTTGGTCCTGAAAAGGATTACGAGTGTTATTGTGGTAAGTATAAAAAAATAAGATACAAGGGAATTGTTTGTGATCGTTGTGGAGTTGAAGTTACTAAGGCATCGGTTCGTCGCGAGAGGTTAGGTCATATTAAGCTTGCCTGTCCAGTTTCACATATTTGGTTTTTACGAGGCATACCATCTAGGATAGGTATGGTTTTAGATATTCCTATGCAAAAACTCGAGAAGGTAATTTACTTTGCTGCTTATATGATTACCGATGTTAATCATGAAGAAAAAGAAAGAGTTTCTAAAGAAATAGAATCAGAATTCAATCAGAAACTAAAGACTTTTGAATCTCAAAAAGAATCTAAAGAAAGAATACAAGAATTAAAGACGGCTAAGTCAAAATCAGAAGAAGAGCTTGGAAGAATTCAGAATCTTAGTATTTTGTCTGAGGTAGAGTATTATGATTTGTCTGTGAAGTACGGAGAGATTTTTGAAGCAGGAACTGGAGCTGAGACACTAAGAAAAGTTTTTGAAAAAATAAACATTAAAGAATTAGTTAAAGATTTAAAGAAAAAGATTGCCGAAGCTCCTAAGGGGGAAAAGGTCAAGATGCAAAAAAGATTTAAGATGCTTCAAAGTATGGATCTTGCAAGTATTAGGCCCGAATGGATGTTTTTAACAGTTATTCCAGTTTTGCCAGCCGATTTAAGACCAATAGTTCAACTTGATGGTGGTCGTTATGCTTCTTCAGACTTAAACGATCTTTACCGAAGAGTAATCAATAGAAATAATAGATTAAAATATTTACTTGAAATTGGAGCTCCCGATGTAATAGTTCGCAACGAAAAGAGAATGCTTCAAGAGTCGGTGGATGCCCTTATCGATAACGATATGAGAAAAGGGGTGATGACTCAATCAACTACTGGCGGGCGAAGATTATTAAAATCTTTAGGCGATATGCTTAAGGGAAAACAGGGACGATTTAGACATAACCTTTTAGGCAAGAGAGTAGATTATTCTGGGCGTTCAGTTATTGTGGTTGGATCTCAACTTAAACTCTACCAGTGTGGTTTGCCTAAGAAAATGGCGATAGAATTATTTAAACCATTTATTATAGGTCAGATATTAAGAAAGGAGCTAGCTTACAATGTTCGTGGTGCTACTCGTTTGATAGAAGATGAAATAGACGAAGTTTGGGCAATACTAGAAGATGTAGTTAAAAACAAGGTGGTGCTACTTAATCGTGCCCCAACCTTGCATCGTTTAGGCTTTCAAGGTTTTGAGCCAGTATTGATAGAAGACAATGTAATTCAACTTCATCCTTTAGTGTGTAGTGCTTTTAATGCTGACTTTGATGGAGATCAGATGGCGGTGCACCTTCCTTTGTCTGATGAAGCCCAGAAAGAAGCTCGAGAAATCATGTTGTCTTCTGAAAATTTACTAAAGCCGGCAACTGGCTTGCCTAGCGTTTCTCCTAGCCAAGACATTGTCTTGGGTTGTTACTGGTTAACTAGGGTTGTAAAAGACAGCAAGGGCGAAGGAATGTTTTTTGGTTCTTTTACCGATGCTTTGTTAGCTTATGAATTTGGACATATAGATTTGAGATCTTTAGTTAAAATTCAGTCTGAGAAAGGGTTATTAGAAACTAGTGCTGGAAGGATAATATTTAATAAAATTTTACCTGATGGTTTTGCGTTTCAGAATGATTTAATGAATTCTAAAAATATTAGGCGAGTTGCTCGAGAAGTAATTGAAAGTTATGGTAAAAAAATAGCTCAAGAGACCTTAGATAGAATGAAAGATCTTGGATTTGAGTATGCAACAAGGTCAGGTGTTTCTTGGGGTATGAGTGACCTTACTGTTCCCGAAGAAAAGCCAGCCATTATTAAGGGTGCTATTGAAGAAGTAGAAAAAGTAGAAGGTTTTTATAAAAAAGGATTGTTCTCTAAAGATGAAAAGAAAGAGAAAAATATTGAAATTTGGCATAAGGCTAAGAGAGAGATAGAGAAGATGGTTCCTAAAACTTTAGGGGAGAATAGCTCTGTATTTACAATTATTGATTCTGGTTCTCGTGGTTCTTGGTCTCAACCAGTGCAGATGGCAGGTATGAAGGGATTAGTAGCAAACCCTGCTGGTCAAACAATAGAGCTTCCCGTAAAAAGCTCGTTTAAAGAGGGTTTTGATGTGTTAGAGTATTTTATTTCAACTCATGGTGCTAGAAAAGGAACCGCTGATACTGCCCTTAGGACAGCAACCGCAGGTTACTTAACTAGAAGACTTGTTGATGTCTCTCACGAAGTTGTTGTCTTGGAAGACGATTGTAAAGACACTGAAGGAATTATTATTTCTAAAAAAGAGACTGACGATATTGATCAAGATTTAGCTTTCAGAATTGTTGGGCGGGTTGCTATGGAAAACATTGGCGATATAGTTAAAAAGGGTGAAATTATTGATTGGAAATCAGCCGATAGTATTATGGCCGACGATAAAATTGAGTCGGTAAAAGTGAGATCTCTGCTTACTTGTAAAACCATAAGAGGAGTATGTAAGAAGTGTTATGGTTGGGATTTCGGTTCTAATAAAGAAGTTAAGCTTGGAGAGGCGGTTGGTGTTGTGGCTGCCCAAGCAATTGGTGAGCCAGGAACACAGCTTACTATGAGAACCTTCCATACTGGTGGAGTTGCTGGCGGAGGTGATATTACACTAGGTTTACCTCGCGTTCAAGAAATATTTGAAGTAAGAATTCCAGGTGGAAAAGCAGAAATGGCCAAGACGGATGGTACTGTTCAAGAGATTATGCCCGACGGAGTAATTAGAGTTAAGATTGATAAAGCGGAAGATGACAAAAAATCAAAACGCGATGTTATTGAATACAAAGTCTCTCCTAAAGCTGAGATCTTAGTTGAAAAAGGTCAGAAGATTAAAAAAGGAGATATTCTTTCTTCGGGTAATTTGGATATTAAAGATGTTTTTAAAAACGATGGAATTAAAGCTGCCCAAGATTATATCCGAACCGAAGTTCAAAAGATTTATGTATCTCAGGGTGTTAATGTTCATGACAAACATATCGAAGTAATTATTAGACAAATGTTATCAAGAGTTAAAGTAAAAGACGAGGGAGATTCTACTCTAATCCCTGGGGAGGTAATAGAAAAAGAAAAACTATTTGAGATAAACGAAAAATTAAAGAAAGATGGCAAGAAAGAAGTTACTGTTCTTCCAGTATTATTAGGTATCACCAACGTTGCTCTTAGTACCGATTCGTTCTTATCAGCTGCATCGTTTCAAGAAACTTCTCGTGTCTTGATTAAGGCGGCCCTTGAGGGTAAAGAAGATAAATTGCGAGGACTTAAAGAAAATGTTATAATAGGTAAGGTAATTCCTGCCGGAACTGGATTTAATAAGAAAAAATAAAAAGTGGCCAAAAACAAAAAATCTAAGGTTGCCGATAGCAAAGAGGGAAGGTTTTTCCCTTTGCCCAAAAAGATAAAAAAGACAATTATATCAATATTATTTTTCGCTTCTGCTATTGTTATGTTGTTTTCTTTTTTTGGATTATCAGGTATGGCTGGCGAATATCTAAAAGGATTCTTTTTATCCTTTATAGGTCTTGCAGTTTATGCTATGCCTATTGTTCTCTCTCTTATTGGTTTGGTAGTAGTTAAGACTAAATACAAAAGGTTCGCTGTTCCAATGACGGCAAGCTTTTTTTTGATTGTTATTGGTTTTGCGGGAGTATTTGAAATATTCTCAGAATCAGTATTTCTAGAAGATTACTCTAATGCTGGTGGTCTAATTGGAAGTTTAATTGGAGGACCGCTAGTTAAATTATTTGATTTTTGGATTGCCTTCTTTATCTTCGGGTCTTTGGTTTTTGGTGGTTGTTTGGTGTTCTTGCAGTTACTTGCTATGCCTTCTGTATTAAGAGTTGACGAAGATCCAAAAGAGTCTTTGGCTTCAAGAATATTTAGGCGAGTTATTGGTAAGAATACCGAATTCAAAGAAAAAGAATTAAAGACTGATGAGCCTGAAGAACCAAAAGTAGAAAAGAAAGCTGAAAAACAAAAAGAAGAAGTATTGCCAGAGAAGAATCTAAATGGATTAAAGCTACCACCATTGGATTTATTGGAATCCGAAAGTGGTGCTCCTAGTACTGGCGACACTAAAGTTAACGAAGCAATTATTAAAAAGACATTAGAAGATTTTGATATTCCAGTAGAAATGTCGGGGGTAAATGTTGGTCCAACAGTAGCACAATACACTCTTAAGCCAGCCGAAGGAATTAAGCTTTCTAAGATTACATCTTTGTCTAACGATTTATCATTATCCCTAGCAGCCCATTCTATTAGAATTGAGGCGCCTATTCCAGGTAAGTCTTTAGTTGGAGTTGAAATACCTAACAAGATAAGGGCTGAAGTTCGCCTTAGAAATTTGATAGAGTCTTCGGAGTATCAGAGAATTGAGGCAAAACTACCCATAGCTATGGGTAAAGATGTATCCGGTATTGCTACCTATACTCGGCTAGAAAAAATGCCTCACTTGCTAGTAGCTGGATCTACTGGTTCTGGTAAAACAATATTTTTAAATACATTAATACTCAGTCTACTATTTAACAACACTCCCGAGACACTTAGGTTGATATTAGTTGATCCCAAAAGAGTAGAGTTTAGTCACTTTAAAGACACTTCTCATCTTTTATGCCCGGTTATCTTTGATGTTGATCGTGCTTGTAATGCTTTAAAGTGGTCTGTATTAGAAATGGAAAGAAGATTAAAGGTGATGTCTGAGGCTAAAACTCGCGATATCGGAAGCTATAACGATTTGGTTTCTAAGAATAACAAGAAAAGTAGTAACGAGCCAATGGAGGTTATGCCATACATCGTAATAATTGTAGATGAATTAGCCGATTTAATGGTTTCTAAAGGTAAAGAGATTGAGCCAAAGATTGTAAGGCTTGCCCAGATGGCTAGAGCTGCCGGAATACATCTTGTGCTAGCTACTCAAAGACCATCGGTAGAAGTAATCACTGGTTTGATTAAGGCCAATATTATTTCTCGAGTTTCTTTTCAGGTTGCGTCGCAGATAGATTCTAGAACAATTATTGATACTGCTGGAGCCGAGAAATTACTTGGTGCTGGAGACATGCTTTATGTCACTGGAGATATGCCTAAGCCCAAAAGAGTTCAAGCACCTTATGTTTCCGAAAAAGAAATCAAAGGTGTTGTGGATTGGATAAAAGAAGAATATAGTGAAACTATGGAGGGAGATTCTTTATGTTGCGACCTAGAGAAGGGGTTAGAAGAAGTAACCGAGGGAACGTTTGACTTTAACGATGACGACAACGACCCATTATACGAAGAAGCTAGAAATGTTGTTGTAGAAAGCAAAAAAGCATCTGCATCATTTTTACAAAGAAGATTGAGAGTAGGTTATGCTCGAGCTGCTAGATTAATAGATATGATGGAAGAACGAGGGGTTGTTGGTCCGGCCGATGGGGCAAAACCTCGAGAAGTTTATGCTAAAAATGCAGAAGAAGATAGTTCTGATGAGTGGCAAGGAGTTTAAGAAAAATGATATTTTAGAATATGCAAGAACACGCCTCACTAGGCGTGTTCTTGCATATAGTCACAATTATGATATTATTAAATTATAATAAAAAATATATGGCAAAAAAAGTAAGAAAAGAAAATCAAAATCTTCAAGAGTCTATCGACGAGATAAGGAGTAGGTTTGGTGACGGTGCTATTATGAAAATGAAAGAGATCAGTCCGGTAGATGTTGATAGTATACCAACGGGCTCAATATCTTTAGATATGGCCTTGGGGGTTGGTGGTATTCCTCGTGGAAGAGTAGTTGAAATATTTGGACCCGAGTCAAGTGGAAAGACAACTCTTACTCTACATGTTTTGGCTGAGGCTCAAAAAAAGGGCGGTATTGGGGCTTTTATTGATGCTGAGAATGCCCTAGACCCAGATTACGCTAAAAGAATTGGAGTTAATACCGACGATCTGTTAATATCTCAACCAGATTCTGGCGAGCAAGCCCTGCAAATTGTAGAGGCCTTGGTTCGCTCAGAAGAAGTGGATGTTATAGTAATAGATTCTGTGGCCGCTCTAGCCCCTAAGGCCGAGATAGCTGGAGAAGTTGGTGATATCCATGTCGGGCTTCAAGCTAGGTTAATGTCCTCTGCATTAAGAAAGCTTTCTAGTATTATATACAAAACAAAGACTTCGGTAATTTTTCTCAACCAAACAAGAATGAAGATCGGTGTTAGTTGGGGTAATCCAGAGACAACATCGGGGGGATTGGCGCTAAAGTTCTATTCTTCGGTAAGAATTGATTTAAGAAGAATTGCTCAGATCAAACAAGGAGAAGAGATTATTGGTAGTAGGGTAAAGGCCAAGATAGTGAAGAACAAAGTGGCTGCTCCATTCAAAGTGGCTGAATTTGATATTTATTACAATGAAGGGATATCTTACGAGGGAGATATATTAAATATTGCTATCAAAGAGGGGATTATTAAAAAGGCCGGATCTTGGTTTCAATACGAAGATACTAAAATGGGTCAGGGCACCGAGAGTGCCAAAACCTTCTTAAAAGAAAATCCCCGTATTACCGAGGAAGTTAGAAAAAAGATTTTCAAAAATTAATTACTTAGGGCTATATGGTAAAAGTCCTAAACTGCGAGCTCTTTTAATAGCTCGTGCAATTTTCCTTTGATGGTACGAACAAGTACCAGTTTTCTTTCTTGCTTTGATCTTTTCCATACCCGAAGTAAATTTCTTTAACAATTCGGTATTCTTAAAATCAATTTCCTTTACATTGTTTTTGCAAAAATAGCATTCCATATCTTTTTAATTAAAATGGTATATCTTTAATATCAATTTCCTCATCTTCTTTTTGAATAATGGGGATTTCTTCTTTATCTAGATGACTACTAGATTGTTCTGTTCCTTGTGTATTTTTGGGACCTAATTGCATAGATTCACCAACTATTTCGGTCTTGTATTTCTTATTCCCTTCGTTATCTTGCCAACTTCTTGTTTGTATCCTTCCTTCTATTAAGGCCATGGACCCTTTTTTAAGGTATTGCGAAGCAACATCTGCTAGGCGACCGAACAAAACAATATTATGAAACTCAGTATTCTCTTGTCTTTGACCAGACTTGTCGTTAAAGTATCTATTAGTAGCCATACTAAAAGATGCAACATTCTGACCATTTGGCAGAGCTCTTAGCTCTGGATCTTTTGTTAACCTTCCGACTAATATTGCCTTGTTTAAATTCATAATTATTCACTGAGGATTTCCTCAATTTTTTTATCAATTTCTTTTAATTCAACTTTTTGAGTTGGTTTTTGCTCAGGCTTAAAGGTTGGAATTTCTCGTTTATCAAACTTGATATCCTTTTTGAAAGCTAGAAGATATCTTAATATTTCTTTTTTTTCTTTTAATTCTTTTTCAATATTAATTAAGCTCTCAGGCTCTATTTCAAAGACAAAAGAAATCAAATATCCATCAGCATGTCCTTTAATTTCATAACCAAAGGACCTCTTAGCAACATCGGACTTTTGAGTTATTATCCTTCCTTTTCCCTCTTCTATTTTATTAGTAATGCTTGATTGTATCTCTAAAATGCTCTTTTCATCAGACATTGGAGAGACGAGGCAAGCCAGTTCGTACTTTTTTGTCATATATTCATATATAGCAGACTTGATTAAATTAATCAAGCATTGTAGTATAGATTACATGAAAATAGATAATAGTATATTTAAAGCTTACGATATCCGTGGTGTTTACCCAGAACAGGTAAACGAAGAAGTGGCATATAATATTGGAGTTGGTTACGCTAAGGTGTTTAGCCCATCGGGACCAGTTGTAGTGGGTATGGATGTGAGAACGCATTCTCTGGCTTTAAAAAACTCATTAATTAACGGTTTAGTTGATAGTGGAGTAGATGTAGTTGACATCGGTCTCGTTTCTACCGAAATGATGTATTTTGCTGTTGGCAATTATGGCTATGCTGGCGGAATACAAGTAACTGCATCGCATAATACCAAAGAGTATAATGGTTTTAAGATGGTTGGAGCGGGCGTTACTCCAATATCTCTAGATAGTGGTATGTCTAAGATCAAAGATTTAATAATTAAAGGAATAAACAATGATAATTCAAAAAAAGGGAAAGTTTCTTCTAAAGAAGTGTTATGGGATTTTGCCAAGTTTGTTGTTGGCTTTGTTGACGCTAAGAAGATAGGCTCGTTTAAAATTGCTCACAATCCCAATTTTGGATTTGAAGGCGTTGTTTTAGAAAAAGTAAAAAGTGTTGGAGGGTTTGATTTTGAATTAGTTGGTCTTAACGATATACCTGATGGCACATTTCCTAAGGGTCAACCAGATCCATTTCAAGAAAAGAATAGAATTGAGTTTATGGGCTTCGTTAAAGAGTCTAGCGTTGATATTGGTGTTGCTTGGGATGCCGATGCCGATAGGGTGTTTTTTTTCAACAAAGATGGTAGTTTTATTGAGCCCTATCACATCAATGCTTTTTTAATAGACTATATGCTCAAAAAGAATAAAGGAGGCAAAATAGTTTATGATCCAAGATATACTTGGGCTTTGATAGATTCGGCCAATAATGCCGGTGGCGAAGCTATACTAGAAAGAGTTGGCCATTCTTTTATTAAAGCCACAATGAGAGAGAAGGATGCTGTATTCTCTGGAGAATCTAGTGGGCATACATATTTTAAAGATTTTTGGTATTCTGATACGGGAATAATCCCATTATTAATTATTTTAGAAATAATATCTACTGACAATGGTTTTTGGGATAAGTTAAAAGAAATACAAGATAAATATTTAGTATCGGGAGAAATTAACAAGAAAGTAGAAGATGAGAAGGTGTTTGACAGACTTAAGCAATTCTATTTTGATGCTAAGATATCTGAAATAGATGGCTTATCTATTGAATATAGTGATTGGCGAGCCAACATCAGAAAATCTAATACCGAACCATTGTTGAGAATAAACATTGAGGCGAATAATCAGTTTAAGATTAATAAGAAGAAAGATGAGATCGGCAAAATAGTGGACGGGATATACGAAAATTTCGCTTGACAACCAAATTAAATAGTTAATTCTTAGAAGCATACACCCGGCTAGGTGTGTTTCCCTAATTAAGGAGCCTAGATTAAGGAGCCTGGCTCCTTAACGAAAAGAGGAGTTGACCCCTCTTTTTTTTAGAGAAGTATTAAGGAGGTCGGATTAAGGAGCCAGGCTCCTTAATGGAATCTTGTATTGGAAAGCGGGGGGGTATTTCATGCTAGCGTTGCGTTGGATAAGACTAGGTATTGACCAACTAACTGCATTCTGCTATAAACATAGTAATGAAGCGATTCTCTGCATATATTATAGCTGGTGTACTGGGTATATGGCTTGCAACCGGTATTCCCGGAGTTGATTTTACGGGAACATTTGCGTCGTTAGCTTTAGCTGGGTTTGCCCTAGGTGTTATTAATTTTGCAGTAAAGCCAATACTAGATATATTAACATTGCCGTTAAGAATATTAACGCTTGGAATATTCTCATTATTCCTTAATATAGCTATTGTTTGGGTCGTTGACGTTTTAATTTTAGAAAAGATATTTAATAACTTTACCCAGTTGTTTATTGCAACAGCGATACTCTGGATATTAAATCTTATTCTAGCTAGAAAATAATGAATAATTTACTTCCTATTTTACAAATATTAGTAGCAATCGGCTTAATCACTTTAGTATTATTACAACAAGGTGGCTCTGGGCTTGGTTCGGCATTTGGTCAAGATGGTGGTGGAAGTTACTCGGCAAAACGAGGAGCACAAAAGCACATATTTAATGGAACTATTGTCTTGGGAATACTTTTTGTAATCTTGGCCATAATCAATCTATTATAGTTTTCTCTTTAAAGAATGTCTAAATTAAAAGATAGTATTAGGGGCTTTTTGCCAAAAAGGTTGCCATCATGGTCGCAGTCTCAGTTTTTCGTTAAGGTTTTAAACAGAGAAGAAAGGGCTTTGTTCTATGCATTGACTTTAATATTCTTTGTTTCTCTAATTGGTTTTTCTTATTCTCTTTATATCAATAATACCGAAGTCGCTCCAGCTTATGGAGGAACATATACAGAGGGTATGGTCGGTCATCCTAACTTTGTTAATCCGATATATAGTGCCGCTAACGATGTTGATCGAGATGTTGTAGGGTTATTGTTCTCGGGACTAATAGATTATAATTTTAACGATGGTTTTGAATTTAATCTTGCCGAAGACATAACAGAGGAGGGCGATTCTTATACTCTAAAACTTAAAGACGGATTAAAATGGTCCGATGGAGAAAGTATCACCGCCGAGGATGTTGCTTTTACAGTTAAAGTTATTCAAGATCCAGATTATCGTAGTCCTTTGCGCCCCGACTGGATAGGTGTAAGAGTTGAAGAAGTTTCAGATCTTGAAATTTCGTTTGAGTTAGATCAAGCATCTCCAATGTTTATTAACAAACTATCTTTAAAGGTTATTCCAAAACATATATGGCAAGATGTTACACCTCAAAACTTTTTGCTTTCAAGCTATAGTATAGATTCAGTTGTTTCGGGGCCTTATCAAATAGCAGGCAAAGTAATTAGTGGCGATAATATGCAGGCATTAAACTTAAAACCGAACCCTAATTATCATGGCAAGACCCCATATATTTCTAATTTCAACATCAGTTTCTTTTCTAGCAAGGAAGAGCTTGTATCAGCCGCTAAAAAGGGTCAAATAGATGGTTTTGCAGTTATTAATCCTAAGAATTATCAACAAATTACAAGCGATACACGGTTTAAGGGTTATCGTTTTGAGTTCCCAAGATATTTTGCACTTTTTTTTAATAATCAAGTTGTAGATGACATTAATATTAGAAAAGCATTAACGCTAGCCATAGATAAGAATAAGTTGATTGAAGATGTTTTGTCCGGTCGAGGAAGAGTGGTAAACTCTCCAATTATTCCTGAGATATATAATTTTGATTTTGGAGTTGAGGCGGATTTTAATTTAACCGAAGCAGAAGAGATTTTAGAGAGTTCGGGATTTATATTAAATGAAAATGGCTTTAGAAGTAAAGTTGTTCGCGAAGAAAAAGAATTAAGCTTTGATAAAGATCTTAAGGTTGGATCGCAGGGAGAAGCAGTTAGAGATCTTCAACGTTGCTTGATTTACTTGTCCGAGACAGACCAAGACTTATTTCCCAACGGAACCGTTAGTGGTTTTTATGGTCAAGAAACACGCGATGCAGTTAATAATTTTCAGGAAAAATATCACGAAGAGATTTTAGCGCCGGGAGGGTTTAGTAGTGGTACCGGTATGGTAGCCAAGGGCACTAGAGCTAAACTAAGCGAATTGTGTCAAGAAATACCATCAGAAGCCGAAGATTTTGTTTTTACAATAACTACAGTAGATCAACCTTTAATGATTCAGATGGCTGAATCAATTAAGAGTCAGTGGGAGTTAGTCGGTGTAAAGTCAGAAATAATAACATATAATCAGAGCTCCTTAGAAAGAGAGATTATTAAGCCTAGAGAATACGAGATGATCCTTTTTGGCAATGCTTACGAAGCTATTCCTGATCCATTTCCTTTTTGGCATTCATCTCAAGTAACTGAGTTTGGTCTTAATTTATCCCTATATCAAAACAAAGACACCGATACTTTGTTGGAGATGTTAAGAGTTGAAACTGAATCAGAACAGAAAATTGTTGTTTTAGAAAAAATACAAGAAACGATATTAGAAAAATATCCAGCTATATTCTTGTGTAGTGTTGATTACTTGCATTTTGCTTCTGATAAGATTTTAGGAATAAATCCAGCTAGCATTCTTAATCCTTCTCATCGTTTTTTAGAAGTAGAGGATTGGTATACCAAAACAAAAAGAATAATTAAATGAAGTTAGAAAATCCAGATGTTAGATATTTAAAGGACATCGAGAATGTTGTCTTTGATAAGGAGTGGTTAAAAGAAGCGCCAAATATTGAGCTTTATTATATGTATCGTAATTTGGAACGCAGAGGATCTTTGCGTTACGATATTACTGTTATACCCGCTCAAATGTTAGGTAGTGAATTTGTTAAAACAAAAGGACATTATCATCCTAAACAGTATGGCGAACTATATATTGTTTTAGAGGGAGAGGCAATATATTTAATGCAGAAGGTAAACGAAGAAAACGAAGTCGTTGACATCTATGCCGTAGAGGCCAAGAAAGGAAATTATGTTGTTATTCCAAAAGATTATGGTCATATCACCATAAATCCAGGCCCCGAGTCTTTAAAAATGGCTAACTGGGTTTACGATGGATTTCAGTCTAACTATTCTTTAATTGAAGAAAAAGGTGGTGCTGCTTATTTCTATACTATCAATGGTTGGATTAAAAACGATAAGTATAGCAATGTGCCTGATTTAAGGTTTGAGGTTCCCGAAGTAGAAGAACCAAAAGATTTGTCTTTTCTTAATTAAGCTCTTGTGGCGGAATTGGCAGACGCGTACGGTTCAGAGCCGTATGAGCATATGCTCGTGTGGGTTCAACTCCCACCAAGAGCACAAAATTAAAAATTAAAAAATATGAAAGAAGAAAAAAAATTAAAAATTATACCACTAGGAGGAATGGGCGAAATTGGCAAGAACATGACTCTTTTTGAGTATGATAAAAAAATACTAATTGTGGATATGGGTTTAAAGATGCCAAGTGAGAATATGCCTGGTGTTGACTATATTATTCCTAATGTATCCTATTTAGAAGGTAGAGAAGATGATATTGTTGCAGTTTTGTTTACTCATGGTCACTATGATCATATTGGAGCAATACCATATATTATCGAGAAAATTGGTAATCCTAAAATGTTTGCCTCACCTTTAGCTAAGGGAATAATTATGAAAAGGCAAGAAGAATTTCCTAACAATGTTAAACTAGACATTACCGAAGTGAATCATGGATCTAAGATTAACCTTAATCCATTTAAGGTTGAGTTCTTTCATATGAATCACAATATTATGCATAACCTCGGAATGTTTATTCAAACTCCAGTTGGCAATATTGTTCACACATCTGATTTTAAACTTGACTCAGATCCGGTTAACGAAAAACCAAGTGATTTAAAAAAGCTAAAAGAGATTGGTGATCAAAGGATAGATTTATTAATGATTGATTCGACTGGAGCTGAGAGTCCGGGGCATTCATTATCGGAAAAAGTAATAATGGAGAATTTAGAAGAAATATTTATTCAATCTGAAGGCCGAATTATTGCTGCTACATTCTCTTCTTTAGTTAATAGGATTCAGCAAATGATTGTATTATCTGAAAAATATGGTCGTAAGGTTGCTATTATCGGAAATGGTATGAAAACTAACGTTGAGATTTGCAGAAAATTAAAAATCGTTTCTATTAAGAAGGGAACATTGATTAAGCCAAAAGATGTTGCTGATTATCCCGACGAGAAGATTACTATTATTTGTACTGGAGCTCAAGGAGAAGATAGGGCTGCTTTAATGCGTATTGCTAACGGAGAACATCAGAGCATTCATTTCAAAAAAGGTGATTCGGTGGTATTTTCATCTTCCGTTATTCCGGGCAATGAGAGAATGGTTCAAGAATTAAAAGACGATATCTTAAGACAAGGGACAAAGGTTTATCATTACAAAATGATGGATATTCATGCTGGTGGTCATGCTTATCAAGAGGAGATCAAAGAAGTAATTAACCTAATTCGCCCCAAGAATATTATGCCAATTCATGGTCAATATTCTATGTTTGCTTCCTTGAAAAATATGGCTATAGATTCTCTAAATTTTAAAGAAGAGAATGTTTTACTGGCTGAGAATGGAGATATAGTTTATCTTTCTTCGGGTCGTGGATCGGTAGAGCAAAGCAAGGTAGCATCTAATTATGTGATGGTTGATGGTTTAGGAGTTGGTGATGTTGGTGAAGTTGTTCTAAGAGATAGAAAAGCATTAGCCGAAGATGGTATGTTTGTTATAATTGTTGTTGTAGATAAACAAAAAGGGCAAGTAAAGGGATCGCCAGATATAATATCTCGTGGATTTATATACTTAAGAGAATCCAAGACTATGCTTTTCCAGACAAGAAAAAAGACGATACAAATCGTCAACAAGTCTGCTGGTACTGGCGGGGCAGTAAACTGGGCCTATGTTAAGGATGAATTGAGAAACAAAATCGGCCAGTTCTTGTATGAGAAAACCGAAAGAAGACCAATGGTCCTTCCGGTTATTATCGAGGTTTAGTCAAAGGTGCAAGTCATACTCTCACACTTACTACTAGCGTATCCTGATTTTGTTCTGGTAACGCAGTAATGTTTATTGGTGTCGGTTATTAAACTTGAAGAAAAGCAACAACTATCAGTATTTGCCTGACAAGTTAAAACTCCACCAGCATCTATTATGTCTTCACCAATGAGATCTAGCTTTTCAACATTATTAAATTCGGTTGCACTCTCACAAGCACTAGCATAACTACCACTCATAACGCCAACAGTATTGGCAACCTGGCTTGCCTGACCTAGTGCATTAATTATTCTAGAATCTCGTGCATCTTCTCGCATACCATAGAAACTAATCATGGTTGCTGCGAGAATCCCTATAATCGAGATAACGACTAATAATTCTATTAAAGTAAATCCTTTTGATTTCATAATTCAATTCTACTAGAAAATAGAAAAAATACAAGCTCTTGACATCATTTTAATTTTGTATAGAATGGAGTTAGCACTCAAAGGTCGTGTTTGCTAAATTAATAATAAAATAAAATATGAAAATAAAACCATTAATGGATAATATATTAATCGAGCCTATTGAGCAATCAGAGCAGACTAAAGGTGGAATCATTCTTCCCAAAACGGCTGATCAGGATCGTTCAGAAGAAGGCAAGGTTATTGCAGTTGGACCAGGTAAGAGAGATTCCGAAGGTAAGCTAATAGCTATGGAAGTTAAAGAAGGCCAAAAAGTTCTCTTTACTAAGTATGGTCCTAACGAGATTAAAGTCGAAGAAAAAAACTATCTCATTGCCAAACAAGATGATATTTTGGCAATTATTGAAGAGTAATTTAAAAAAATATGTCAAAAATAATTAGCTATAACGAAGAAGCTAGAAAAAAATTAAAAATCGGTGTTGATAAGTTAGCCGATGCAGTCAAAACAACAATTGGTCCTAAAGGACGTAATGTAATTATTGATAAGGGCTACGGCTCTCCCATGATTACTAACGATGGAGTAACTATTGCTAAAGAGATTGAATTGGAAGATAAGATGGAAAATCTAGGAGCCGAGATTGTAAAAGATGTTGCCTCAAAGGCCAACGATGCAGCTGGTGACGGGACAACAACAGCAACACTATTAGCCCGTGCGATTATTAGCGAAGGTCTTAAAAACGTTACTGCAGGAGCAAATCCTTTAGCCCTTAAAAGGGGAATTGAAAAAGGAACTAAGAGTATCGTAGAAGAGCTTAGTAGGATGTCTAAGCCAGTTTCAGAAAAATCAGAAATAGCTCAAGTTGCCACAATTTCAGCCGAAGATTCTGAAATGGGTAATATGATAGCTGAGGTTATCGACGAAGTTGGTAAAGATGGCGCTGTTACGATCGAAGAATCTCAAACATTTGGATTACAAAAAGAAATAGTAAAAGGGTTGCAGTTTGATCGTGGATATGTTTCTCCATATATGATTACTAACGCTGATAAAATGGAAGCCGAACTTGAAGATCCATATATTTTAATAACCGATAAAAAGATATCTTCAATTCAAGAAATTGTTCCTATTTTAGAAAAGATTGCTAAAACTGGAAGAAAAGAATTGGTGATTATTGCAGAGGATGTAGATGGAGACGCTCTAGCTACTCTAGTAGTCAATAAATTAAGAGGTGTTTTAAATGTTTTAGCAGTTAAAGCCCCCGGATTCGGTGATGCTAAAAAAGACATGCTACAAGATGTAGCTATTGTTTGTGGAGGTAAAGTAATAGCAGAAGAGGTTGGGATGAAGCTAGAAGATGTTGAATTAGAATCTCTTGGTTCGGCTAGAAAAGTTGTTTCCACTAAAGACAATACTACTTTCGTAGAAGGTCGTGGTAAAAAGGAAGATATCGAAGCTAGAGCAACACAGCTTAAGAATATAATGGAGAACACTGACTCAGAATACGATAGAGAAAAGATTCAAGAAAGAATTGCTAAATTGTCTGGTGGTGTTGCTGTAATTAAAGTAGGCGCTTTAAGCGAGGTTGAGCAAAAGGCCAGACAACACAAAGCCGAAGATGCTCTTGCTGCTACTAGAGCAGCAATAGAAGAGGGTGTTGTTCCTGGTGGTGGTGTTGCATTAATTAGAGCAGTTAAAGTTTTGGATAATGTTGAGGTCTTAGAAGACGATGAAAAGACTGGTCTTAAGATATTAAGGCGAGCTCTAGAAGCTCCACTAAGACAAATTGCTGAGAATGCAGCTATAGATGGTTCAGTTGTCGTTCAGAAAGTTAAAGAAGGTGAAGGATCTTTCGGATTTAATGCTTCTAGTATGAAGTATGAAGATTTGGTAAAGTCGGGAATTATTGATCCCAAAAAGGTTGTGAGGGTAGCTCTAGAAAATGCTGCTTCAGCTGCAGCTATGCTCTTAACAACTGAGTGTGCCATTACTGATAAACCAGAAGAGAAGAAAGACAACGATATGCCCGCGGGAATGCCTGGAATGGGTGGAATGCCCGGCATGGGATACTAGTTTAGTAACAATCAAAGCGCTCCCTAATCGGGGGCGCTTTTGAATTTTTACAAAAAATATGTTAGGGTTGCCTTAGTACATTTCAAAGGAGTTGTTGACATTGGGAAAAAGAAATGGGTCGAGGTCTCGAGAAGTCAAACCTAATGGGAACAATGGTCATAATAATGGCAATGGTTTCTCAATCGGGACATGCCCTATATGTGGAAGGGATAATATCCGTCTAACTGCACACCATCTTAAAAAGAGAGCAGTATTTGGAGAGAATCAGTGCGTTTTCTATCTTTGTAGAGAATGCCACGATCTCTTAGAGGCTTATATTAGAACAATGGAGAATGCAATCTTAAGATTGGCTCCAACAGCTTATGTTAAGCTCAACGATACTTTTATACAAAACTTAGGTTTTGTTACCGATGGTGATCTGATGAACATCTGCAAGGATTTCTTAGAGGAGGTGAATCCAGAAGAAATCCAAATAATCTTCAAAAAAAGAGGGAAAAATTAACCCTCTTTAAGCTCTTGCTAAAATGTGATTAATGTTATATTATCAAGTTAGTTAGTCGATTATTAATTTAAAATAAAAATATGGATATAATATATATTGTTTTGGGATTTATTGTGGTATTAGCTTTAGTTGTTGTATTGATTTACAACAGTCTTGTGGTTTTAAGGAATAGAACCGACGAGGCATGGTCCGATATTGATGTTCAGTTAAAAAGAAGATACGATCTTATTCCTAATTTAGTAGAAACAGTAAAGGGATATGCAGCTCACGAAAAAAGCGTCTTTGAAAATGTTACTAAGGCAAGAACAGCAGCTATGTCTGCTGAGCAATCAGGCGATCCTAAGAAAATAGCCGAGAGCGAAAATATGCTTTCGGGAACATTAAAAACTCTTTTTGCTGTTTCTGAAAATTATCCTCAACTAAAGGCATCTGACAATTTTATTGAACTTCAAAGAGAATTAAGAGATACTGAAGATAAAATTCAAGCATCTAGAAGATTTTATAACTCTAATGTTAGAGATCTTAATATTAAAGTGCAAGTATTTCCTTCTAATATTATTGCTGGATCTCTTGGATTTACAAAAAGAGATTTCTTTGAAATAGAAGATCCAAAAGAGAAAGAGCCAGTAAAAGTTAGTTTTTAATTATTTATGGCAAATCTTTATACTCAATCTGAATCTAACATCAGAAAGACTTGGGCTTATCTATTATTATTCTTTGTTTTCATCATTAGTCTTGGATGGGTGATGTCCTACTTTCTAGAAACTCAAGCTATTCTTTGGGTGGCGGTTGTTTTTGCAATAATACTAAATATTGCTTCTTACTGGTATTCGGATAAGATAGTTTTAAGTATGGTTAAGGCAAGGCCAGTAAAAAAAGAAGACAACCCAGAGCTTTATCGCTTAGTAGAGAATTTATCCATTACTGCTGGATTACCTATGCCCAAGATATATATTATGAACGAGATGCAACCAAATGCTTTTGCAACTGGTCGCGATCCGGAGCATGGAGTTGTTGTGGTAACCGAGGGATTATTAAATATCTTAGAAAAGTCAGAGTTAGAAGGAGTGTTGGCTCACGAATTAGCTCATATTGGCAACCGAGACATTTTACTATCTACAGTAGTTGTAGTATTAGTTGGTATGGTGGTAATTATGACAGATATGTTTTTTAGAATTGCCTTTTTTGGCGGTGGAGATAACAAAAACAAAGGACCTATGATAATTATTGCTTTGATTTTGGCGATATTGGCACCACTTATGGCTCAATTAATGAAGTTGGCGATATCTCGCAAAAGAGAGTTCTTAGCAGATTCTTCAGGAGCTTTACTTACAAGATATCCCGATGGACTTGCTCGGGCATTAGAGAAAATATCCAAAGACCCTCATCCGATGACTAAAGCTAGTAATGCCACAGCCCATATGTTCATATCCAATCCTTTTAGAGGAAAAGAAACTGCTAGCTGGCTAAGTAAAATGTTTATGACTCACCCTCCTGCCGAAGAGAGGATATCAAAATTAAAAGAAATGAGCCTATGAAACAATGTTTTGCTTGTAAGGAAAAGATGGAGCGAGCACTGCTATACAATGTAGAGGTGGATTATTGCCCTAAGTGTTTTGGTTTGTGGTTTGACAAAGATGAGCTTAGATTGGCCAAAGATAAGGCCGATGAAAATATTAAATGGCTTGATGTTGATTTATGGTCCGATGATTCTAAGTTTAAGATTGCTAAGGGCGGTAAGTTGTGTCCAATAGACCGTCTTCCCTTGTATGAGGTAGAGTATGCTGATTCGGGGATTAAGGTAGATATCTGTATAATTTGTAATGGAGTATGGTTAGATAGAGGTGAGTTTAAGCAGATTATTAATTACTTAAAACAAAGAGGTGACTGGGAGATTTTAAATAATTATTACAAGAATCTTGCAGGAGAATCCTTAGAGATATTTATTGGCCCCAAGACAATGCGAGAAGAGATAGTAGACTTTTTAATAATCCTCAAGCTTTTTAATATAAAGTTTTTGGTAAGTCACCCTAAAATATCTCAGGCAATATCAATGTTGCCAAAATAGTTTGGAGGGATCAGATAGTGGTTTATTCTAATGTGTGGTATAATATAAGGGTATGGAAAGAGCCGTGTTACTAAAGAAGGACAGAGATAAATTCTTTAATGATTTGTTAGAAAAAAGCAAGACAAATCTAGAAGTTTTAGCTATTAGATATAGTATTAGCGGACGCACTCTCAGGGATTGGCGTCGAGGTAAATTTTATCCATCTTTAAAAATATTAAAGAGAATTTCGAAAGATTTTAAAATAAAATTGCCTTCAATCAAAGTGGTTCCGCAATATTGGTATATTACGTCTGAGAATGCTCGAAGAGCTGCTTTGAAAAGAATGGAGCTGTATGGGCCACCAGGAACTCCGGAGGGAAGGCGAAAGGGCGGCTTGGTTTCCCAAGAAAATAGAAGAAAAAGTCCAGAGAAATATAGAGCGCTTGGATGTAATGTTCCAAAAACTTTTTTAATTTCAAAAAAATCTAAAATTTTAGCAGAGTTATTCGGAATAATTTTAGGCGATGGTTCAATCACTGATACGCAGGTTAAAATAACTTTAAACCGCTTCACCGATAAAGAATATGCTTTTTTTGTTGCCAATCTTGTCGAGCTATCGTTCGGAGAAGAGCCTTCTAAATATAATCGCAAAAGCGTTATTGATTTGTGTGTATCAGGGGTTGAGCTTGTAAAGTGTCTTGAAAAAATGGGCCTGAAGAAAGGTAATAAAGTCGTAAATCAGGTAGAAATCCCCAAATGGATTATGAATAATAAAGAGTATAGTCGCGCATGTTTACGGGGGTTATTTGATACAGATGGCGGTATTTATATTCATAAACATGGAAACGAAAAATCACGATGGAATAATTTAGGCTGGTGTTTTACTAATTATTCTTTGCCTTTAATGGTAGATGTTAAAGAAATTCTTATGTTTAACGGAATCAGACCACGAGGCAACGATAAAAGAATTTTTTTATATTCCATTTCAGAAATTCGGAAATTTATGGAGACAATCGGATCTTCTAATCCCAAGAATATAAACAAATATCAGCATTATGTGAAGCATTTTTACAATTACGAATGAAAAAAAAGGAGGGATGCAAGAGTGGTTTAATTGGCAGTCCTGGAAAGACTGTGTATCTTTAAGGTACCGTGGGTTCGAATCCCACTCCCTCCGCCAATTTACACTTTTCACAAAAACTCCGATTTCTCGGAGTTTTTTGCCTAGCGATTTGGAAAGTCTTTGTTTGACTAAATTGTGAATAATTTATATACTAATAATAAATACTGAGTATCATGTCTTATCTAAAATTTATATCCGATAAAGATCTTTGTACTGCTGTTGCTCGTGTAGTCAATATAATTGAAACAGCAGAACATGATGCAGAAATAAAACTTCACAAAAACGTGGTAGATCCTTTTTCAGCTCTATTTCATGGAGCCACACATTCAATTTCCTATCAAAAGTGGATTGAACAAGAAAAAGCCAGACAAACTCAAAAAACAATGCAAAATGCTATTGGAGATTTTCATCAAGAAGTTTTAGGAGCTGTACCCGGGTGGAAAGACTTAGGTGTGGGAGGCGGCCTTGATGTTGTAAACGAGGAAAAGAAAATCATTGCGGAAGTAAAAAATAAATTTAATACAACAAAAGGTAATCATAAAGTTGAAATTTATGACGCAATCAAATCAAAACTAAAAATGCCCGAATACGCCGGTTATGTTGGATATTTTGTTGAAGTGATACCACAAGGCAAGAAAAAATACGACAAACCATTCACCCCACCCGATAACAAAACCCAAAAACGCCGACCTGTTAAAAATAAAATTAGAGCTATTGATGGCGTAAGTTTTTATGAAATGGCTACGGGAAGAAAAAACGCACTTCAAGAGCTATTTGAAGTTTTACCTAAAGTTTTAGCTGATAAACACAGATACAAGCTAAGCAAAAGAGAAGCAAAAGAGTATTTTGAATTATTCAAAATGGCTTTTTCCACAGAATAACCCTTGCATATGCATTGGTTATTTGATATAATTATAATAGTTAAAAAATTCTATTATTTTTATATGAAAACCAATCAAAAATATTATACAGCAGGTGAAGCCGCTACTCTGCTGAATATATCCATCGATACCATCAGACGTTGGGATAAATCTAGTTTAATCAAATCATTTCGAAATGACAGAAATGCAAGAATGTTTTTACTGGATGAAGTTAAAAGAATTCAAAATAAATCTGGTAGCAAAACAAACAAGTTTCAAATTTTAAAAAACAAGAAAAAATCACCCTATACTGCAATCGAACTATTTGCTGGAGCTGGCGGAACAGCAATAGGTATGGAAAATGCAGGTATTGAGCATATTTTATTAAATGAATATGATAAACATGCCTGCGAGACTTTACGAATAAATAGACCGAACTGGAATGTCATAGAAGATGATATTCGAAATGTAGAATTTAAAGAAGGGCAAGCAGATATTGTACAAGGTGGCTTTCCTTGTCAAACTTTTTCCTATGCTGGAAAAAAAATGGGATTTGAAGATATTCGTGGAACTTTGTTTTTTGAATTTGCAAGATGTGTAAAAAAAGTTAAACCAAAGATTGCTATTGGAGAAAATGTAAAAGGTCTTCTAAGTCATGACGGAGGAAGAACCTTAAAAACGATGGTTTCTATTTTGGAAGAATTGGGCTACAGAGTAAAGTATAAAGTACTTCGTTCACAATATTTAGACGTATCACAAAAAAGAGAACGTTTAATAATTATTGGAGTACGAAACGACTTGGATATTTCCATATCATTTCCCAAAGAAAAAGACTACATCATCCCGTTGCGCGAAGCACTACATAAATGCCCAAAATCTGAGGGTCAAAAATATCCTGAAAAAAAACATAAAATTATGAAACTTATTCCACCGGGTGGGTACTGGAGAGATCTGCCAGAAAGATTACAAAAAGAATATATGGGAGCAAGTTTTTTCATGGGAGGAGGAAAAACTGGCATGGCAAGACGACTTTCATGGGATGAACCATCATTAACACTAACTTGTAGCCCAGCTCAAAAACAAACCGAACGATGTCATCCTGAAGAAACTCGTCCCCTTACAGTTCGCGAATATGCTAGGATTCAAACATTCCCTGACAACTGGAAATTTTCAGGTTCAACTTCACAACAATATAAACAAATTGGAAATGCAGTACCAGTAAATCTTGGTTACCACATTGGCGATACTATTATAAAAATGTTAGAAGGAGGGGTTGAAGAAGAAATTGTGGAGCCAGCTTCTTCACAACAACAATTATTTACATTTTCTTAATAAAATATCAATAAAATATCATGCAACATTCAAAAACATTATCATTGAATTATTCTCATTGTGATACAAAGTGTCAATTTATAGCTATTGAGCAAGGACATAAATTGTTGATTGAGGGGGATAAAAATTGATGCAAGGTGCAATTTCTCGTAAATTAGAAGTTAATCGAGCTTATGCTGGCGGTATTGAAAACAGAAAAAGAAATTCCACGCTTGCGATAATGCAGAAATTAGCCGAAGCTCTTGGAGTTTCGGCAGATGAGTTATTAAAATAATAATTATTATGGAAAGTTTTGAAAAACAATTTAATCAACCAAATTCGCCCGAGAGCAGAGAACAGTCGAAAAACCTTTTACTTGAAGGTCCTGAGTTGGTTTCGCCAGAAGAAGAAAGAAAACAAGAGGGCGAAATGAGTTTTTCTTTTTCTTCTGATACGAGACGTTATTATCTTGGCTATAAAGACGGCATGCCGTTTTTTATGGTTGAATATTTTAATTCTTTGCCAGACGAATTAAGCGAAGAAGAAAAAGAAAAGTTTACAAAAGAAACAAGGAAGCAGGGCGAAGTTGAAAAAACGGTTTATGTTTTGAAACGTGGCGAAGTACCAGAACCAAAGGAGGAAATGGAAGAACCCGAGCCAAGTCAAGGCAAAAAATATCGTGTTGCTCAATCTAGGGATTTTGAAAGAGGGGTGATTGACAGTTTTGTTGCTGATGACGCGAATAAGCAAGTTATGAGTGAAATTCTATCAAAGCACTCAGGATTAAATCCCGAAGAAATCTTACAAATAGTTGAGCAAACTTTCGAAGCTTCTCGTAAGCAAGACCGCGAAGCAGTTCGCGCTCTTTCAAGTCGCTTTTCAAAAGAAGTCGTAGAAAAAGTTAGGGCTGGAATTAGAGAACGAATGTTGCCCAAATCGCAAGAGATGGAAATGGCGCAGTTAGTTGAAATTTTGAAAGATAAAAAAGTTTTGTTTTACACTGGCGCGGGGATATCAATAGCAAGCGGAGTTCATAGTATGGATCAATTACAAGAAACATTAGGAATTGAAATGTCAGAAAAAGTAGACGGGTTGCTCAAAAAGGCGGTTTCCGATCCGCAAGGAGTAATTGATTCATGGGAAGAATTTACAAAAGCCGCTTTTGAAAAACCAGCAACGCCCACTCATCAATCGCTTGGCAGACTTGCCCAAGAATTAAAGTCGCAAATTTTTACTGAAAATGTTGACTATTTACAAGAAAGAGCGGGTATAAAAGCGACGCATTTAACTAGCCCGTGGCTGAAAGAAAATGTCCAGCCAGAATGGTTAAAAGATATTGATGCGGTAATTACAGTTGGCTTAAGTTATGATGACAGAGGTTTTCTTGGTTGGTATAAAGAAAATAATCCGAATGGAAAAATTATTGCTGTTAATTTGAGCCAACCCTCTTATCTCGGAAATGAAGATTTTATATTAAAAGGCGATTGTCAAAAAATTGTTCCCGAGTTGGAAAAAGAATTTACCGAAAAGGAATAAAATTTGGTAAATTGAATTCAAGTGGCGCGCCAGTTTTCAACTGGCACGACTCAGTAGCAGAACTTCGTTCGCTACGGGTTAAAAAATTCGGAAGCGAAAAAGGAAAGGTTCAAAAACCCGCCCGCATTCCTCCCCAGACCCCTCCTGCGGGCGGGAAGAAAGCCGAGGCAGGGCGAATCCTTTCCCCCAGAAAAATAGTTTGCCTTGCCGAGTCCAAGTTAGTTTTCGGGATTTTCGTCAAAAAAAGTTCGAACTTCGTCCAAAAAATCAATGAACATACCAAAAATTAAATTTGAATTTAATCCAGGGCTTGATTTTAATCTTGCCTGGGATTTTTATAATAATCCAAACCACGCAGGAGCTAATTTTTGGAATAATGGGGCATTAAAGCATCATAGCGAATTGAAAGATATGGAGTTTGTTAAGAAAAAGAAAGATTTTTTATTCAACTATATTAACCGTTATTACGAGCGACAGAAGAATAGGATTGAGAAAAGGAAAAAAGAGATTGAGGTGCTGTATGATAAGAAGCATCATCAATTCTTTGACGAGGTTGGTAAAATATTTAAAGATCATCCATGGCCAAAAGGGAAATACATTGCATATTTATCAATATTTGATTTCTGCCCAAGATTTTTAGATGATAAAACATTTTTTGTTTTTGTAGATGATAACGATCAAAATATGATTTTTACTATTTCTCACGAAATGCTTCATTTCATATTCTACGATTATTGTTTAGCAAAACATTCTGACATATTCAAAAAACAAGATACGGAAAGTGGCCCCTTCTGGGAAATAGCTGAAATATTTAATGTTGTTGTGCAACAAACCCATGGCTTTATCGCATTGCATGGTAAGATTAATAATGGTTATCCAGATCTTAAGCCAAAGATAGAAAGCGTTAAGGATTTGTGGACAGGAGATATTGATAGCTGGATTAAGTCTTTTGATTAAGGCGCTAAGCCCCTTAATCAGCCCCTTAATCTAGGATCCTTAACGGAATTTTGTATTGAAAAGCGGGGATAGTATTTCATGCTCATGTTGCGTTGGACAAGACTGCTATTTGACTTATGTTTTTAGATAATGTACAATGGAACTGTGAGTAATTATCAGTTCGGTCAAACATTATCAATATGGATAGTTTAATCGCAAAGTTATATCAGTCCCCCAAAACAATCCTATCTAACAAGGATTTGGCTTTGATTTGGCAAGAAAACAACGAAGAAGGGTTATATGCCAAAACTGCCTACTATGTAAAACAAAAAGCCCTGATTAGATTGACTCGGGGAGTTTTTGCCAAGAATAAAAACTACAATCCGAAGGAGTTGGCGACCAGTATATACACTCCGTCTTATATCAGCTTTGAGACAGTTTTGAGAGAAGCCGGTGTGATATTTCAACACTACGATACAATTTTTGTGGTCTCTAAGTGGCCGAAAACAATGACCGTAGATAAAAATACTTTTACATTCAGAAAATTAAAAGATTCTGTTTTATTTAATTCTACTGGCATCGTCATTAAAGATAACTACAGCGTGGCTATCACTGAGCGAGCCTTCTTAGATATGATTTATTTATTCCCGAATTACTACTTTGATAATTTGAAATCAATCAACTGGGAGAGGTGCGATGAGATCGCAAAAATTTATAACAACAAGGAATTGATAAAACGCTTAGCTAAATATCGCAAAAATTATGCTCAATAGAGAAAAACATCAATTAATAATGGGTCAGATTTTGAAGGACATTTATACCGATGTCTCAATTAGTCCGCTCTTAGGATTCAAGGGTGGTACTTGTGCCTATTTCTTTTACAGCCTGCCGAGATTTTCGGTGGACTTAGATTTTGATTTGCTGGTGGCCAACGAGGAAAACCAAAAATTGGTATTTGAAAAAATTGTAGTTATTTTAGGTAAATACGGAGAGGTTAAAGATCAATACATTAAAAGGTTTACTGTTTTTGCATTATTATCCTACGGCGATGACGATCACAACATCAAGGTGGAAATCAATGTCAGAAAATTAGTAGAAAATATCCAAGACCACTACGAGATGAAAGAGTATCTTGGCATTTCAATGTTTGTCGCCAAAAAGGATTACTTATTTGCCAGTAAGCTCTCGGCTTTGACACTTCGAAACGAAACAGCAATGAGAGACATCTATGATATTCATTATTTTGCCAAGAACAATTGGGATATCAATGTTGAAGTGGTGAAAGAAAGAACTGAAAAAACTACCAAAGAATATCTGTCCGACTGCATCGCGTTCATAGAGAAAGCGAAAGATAATCAGATAATGCAGGGCTTGGGCGAACTGATTGATAGCGAGAGAGAAAAAGCATGGATTAGGAATCATTTGAAAGCCGACACCATCTTCATGCTGAAAAATTATATGTCGGTGATAAAGTAAAATTTATGCAGAAATAGATAATGGTTATCCAGATCTTAAGCCAAAGATAAAAAGCGCTAAGGATTTGTGGACAGGAGATATTGATAGCTGGATTAAGTCTTTTGATTAAGGCGCTAAGCCCCTTAATCAGCCCCTTAATCTAGGATCCTTAACGGAATTTTGTATTGGAAAGCGGGGGGCATTTCATACTATCGTTGCGTTGGACGAGACTGGGGCTTGTATTTTTTATTATTAATTGTTAAAATTAAGTAATTAATAAATAAAATTAAAGACTATGAAACAAATAAAAAAAGTAGGTTTAGTTTTAGGAATAATGTTCTCAATATTCTTTACTAGTTTTATAGTATTGGCTTTTACTTCTCCATCTCAAGCGCCCACGGGCGGTAATGTAGATGTGCCAATCAATGTTGGTTCTGGTTCTCAGGTTAAAGTAGGCGCGCTAGAAGTACAAGGTGCCTTAATAGCAAGAAACCCTACAGCAGCTAACCAAGTAGCAATCAAAAGTTATGTAGATGATATTTGTCGATTAGTTCAATATACCGCCGGGGGGACTCAAGCGCAATGTCCTGCTGGTTATTATGTTACTGAAATGCCAGCATCTGGTATTAGTGGTTATATGTTATGTTGCAGAGTAAGTAATCCTCTATAATCTAATTTAAAAATGAAGTCAATTAAAATAAATACTAATATTTATTCTCTGAGGGCTATTCTTAGCACTGTTTATTTGTTTCTCGATAAATTTTACATATTTCTTGATTCAAAAAATCCAGATGAAGTGGAAATACAAGTTAAACCTAAAAATGATTCAGATAATATTGATAATGTGATTGATGAAATAAAAAACGAACTCGCGAATGCTAGTTTGCGTTTAGCTATTTCAGAAGAAAACAAAGAAATTCGAGAAATGATAGTGTGCGCTGCCTTGTATGGTTCCAAAAAACCACCTAGCGCTCAGAATGATGATCCTCAAAACATATCAAAAACATGGGAGGAAATAAACAATTGTGATTGTAAAGAAGCTAAATTTGAGGATACTGAGGGAATATCAAAAACATGGGAGGAAGCTAATGCGTTGCAAAAAAATAATCGTCATTTAGCTGTAAACAAAGCTTGTTGTCCGATAAGTAATAAGTACAGCCAATTATTGAAAGATAATCAAGATGAAAATTCAACTAAATAGAGAGATATATAAGAAAGAATCAATTCAAAAAACTATAGATGACTATAGTCGGTTAGCAAATTTTAATTTAACTGAGGATGGTAATTATTTTATCGTTCAAATGGATAATATAGATAATGATGTGAAGTCCGTAATTAAAGATGAGTTTTGCAACTACCTATTATCAATTAAATAATACTAATGGATTTTAATAATATCAAAATTGATAAAGATAAAGTTGGATTCTTCCGATTTAAAAAAATAGGCGATGAATACCTAATTACTAATGATATTACTCATATTAGGATAAATGAAGAGACCTTCAAACTTTTTTTAGAAGGTAAGTTAGATAAAAATAGTATTGCCTATAAGAATTTATCAGAAAGAGGTTTTATTAAGGATGAGGTTAATATGAAGGGTTGCGTTGATGGTTATTGCAAAAGAAACCATTTTTTATTTAATCATGGAGTTGTATTGCATATTATGGTCGTAACAAAAAGATGCAATTATCAATGTGTTTATTGTCAGGCAGGTAGAGAAGAAGCACAAAAGGAAGAATATGATATGACCGAAGAAACTGCTCGCAAGACTGTTGATCTAATATTCCAATCTCCAGTAGATGGATTTACTATTGAGTTTCAGGGTGGCGAACCTTTAATTAATTGGGATGTTATCAAATTTGTAATTGAATATGCTCAAGAAAAGAACAAAATAGCCAAGAAAAACATGTCAATTAGTTTGGTTACAAATCTTAGCTTAATGACCGAAGAAAAATACAACTATTTAATAGAAAATAATGTTGGTATTTGTACATCTCTAGATGGCCCCGCTCATGTTCAGAATAAAAACAGACCATTTTATAACGGTGATAGTTACGAAATAGTTTCTAATTGGTTAAAAAAATCAAGAAAAGTAGAAAAGGAAAGAAACCTATCCAGACAACTTTCTGCACTCGTAACTCTTACACGATATTCTTTAGAGCACATAGAAGAAATAATTGATGAATATATTAAAAATGGATTTTCAGTTATTCATCTAAGAAGGTTAAGTTTTTTAGGTTATGCGTCTGGCGAAGATAGCAAGAATAGTTTTGGCTATACCGCAGAAGAGTTTATAGAGGCATGGAAGAGGGGCATGGATTATATTATTCAAAAAAATATAGAAGGGAAATCTATTACTGAGAGGGGCGCAGCCATTATGTTAGCAAAAATATTAAAAGAAGTTGATCCTAGCTTTCTTGATTTAAGAAGTCCTTGCGGTGCTGGAATTGGTCAATTAGCTTATTTTTATAATGGTGATATTTATTCTTGTGATGAAGGAAGAATGCTAGGAAACGATTTATTTTTATTGGGTAATGTTAATAAAGATAATTGTGAATCAATATCTCAAAATTCAAGACTCAAAACTCTTGTTACTGCCTCTACCCTTGATAATTTTGCTTGCGATGAATGTGCATACAAACCATATTGTGGTATTTGTCCAGTATTAAACTATATGTTGCATGGAACCCTTTTCCCCAATGTAAGAACAACAGATCAGTGTAAAGTTAACGAAGCCATGCTAGATTATCTTTTTTTAAAAATGAAAGACCCCGAAGTTTTGGGTGTTTTTGAAAAATGGATGTCTGGAAGGGTTGGATAAAACTATGTTTCACTTTCAATGGCATATAACAGAAAGATGTAATCTTAATTGTACTCACTGTTACAAAGAGCAAAAATTTATTAAAGAAGAGCTTTCTACTCGCGAGATTATTGATATTTTAGATCGCTATTACAATCAGTTAAATGAGTGGGGCCTTAATAAACATCAAAATAGGATTTCGTTTACTGGCGGGGAGCCACTTATTAGAGATGATTTTTGGCAAATCTTAGAAAATTGTTTTCGAAATAAAGATAAAATTACTTATGGTATTTTGTCTAATGGAACCTTGCTTGATAAAGATTCTGTTCAGAAATTAAAAGCTTTAGGAATAGACTACTTTCAAGTTAGCTTAGAGGGCTTAGAGGAAATAAATGATAAAATTAGAGGTAAGGGGTCTTTTAAAAAAATAATCAATGCTCTAGAATTGCTTAATAGTTATAGTATCAGTTCCAGCATATCAATGACCATTACAAAGGCTAATATTCAAGAAGTTCCTAATATTATTTGTTTAGCAAAAGAAATCGGAGTCAATTCTATTGGTATAAGAAGGTTAGTTCCTTTGGGCATGGGTAAAAAAATGGGAGAATTAATGATTACTCCGCAAGAAACCAGAGATTTATTTAAATATATTAACCAAGAAAACGATAAGAGCAACCTCAGTATTAGTGTTGGTTGCGAAGAAGGGTTGATTGCACAAGAAATGGAATTGCCAAGGGGAATATGTAATGCTGGTTATTATAGTTTTTCTGTTTTACCAAATGGAGACGTTTATCCCTGTAGGAGACTGCCTATTCTTTGTGGTAACTTGACTCAAAATAGTTTTCAAGATATACTAATCAAAAGCAAGGAATTGCAAGATTTACGGAACTTAAACAATATTAATCAGCAATGTCAGAGATGCCCCCATTTTAATGAGTGTTTAGGCGGGGCAAAATGTGTTGCTAATGCCTATTTCAAAGATCCATTTGCGCCAGACCCTCAATGTTGGAGACTTTTTGATAAACTTCCCGATTCAAAAAAAAAATGGGAGAGTGATAAAAAAAATTATAGAGGTATTAAGTATTTATGAATAAAAAAATACCAAAAATAAAAAAGAATATTGATGATTTTCTTACTGAAGAAGAGGGAAGTATCAGTAAGAAAAAGGCCGCTGAATTGGCTGTCGGGGCAGCAGTATTAGGTTTTGTTTTTCAAAGCTCAACCGTAGATGCTCATAATAGTTATCTTCAAAATGTTGGTGAGTCTGGCAAGCATTTTTCTGGAGAGGGTGTTGGTGGTATAGCAGATCACTCTAGTGCTTTTGAAAACACAGGAGGAAGGGGGGTCCATAATAGTCATTCTTCTTGTCATACATCTCATAGTTCGTGCCATGGTTCTCATAGTGCTCATAGTTCGTGTCATGGTTCTTGCGGTACTCATGGCCCTCACACTGCTTGTCATAGTGTCCACACTAGCCATGGTTCAACGTGGTCAAATAGTCATGGAAGCTCTCCTCCCCATAGTTCTTGTTGGACATCACATAGTTCTTGCCATACTGCGAATCATGCTTCTCATGCTTCTCATTCTTCTGGTCATACCGATCATAGTTCATGTCATAGTGCTCATGGGTCTCATGGATCTCATGGATCGTGTCATAGTGCTCATGGGTCTCATGGATCTCATGGTTCCCATGGTTCTTGTCATAGTTCTTGTCATAGTTCTTGGTAATTAAATTTAAAAAATATTATGAACAATAAAAATATGTTAATCGCAATAATCTTATTAGTTCTTTTGGTTTCTGTTCTTTTTCTTTTTTGGCAAGATATTAATAAAGAAAAAGTCAACAATCAAAGATCAGATATTACTTTTGAAAAGGCAGAGAACTATCTTGCACTTGGAGACAACAAAGAAGCAATAAAAGCATATCGCTTTCTTTTAGATCAAGGCGATCTCACTCAAGATATTTTATTTGGGTTGGGTGTAGCTCATTATGGTCAATTGCAGTATCAAGAATCTAAAAGTTATTTTAATCAAGTGATCGTTATGAATCATCCGCATAATCAAAAAAAATCAGATTCATATTTATACTTGGCATTAATTGCAGAAAGAGAAGGAGATTGGGATTTAGCGACAGAGTATTCTCTAAGAGCAAAAAATCTTTTCTTTTCAGAAAATACTTATTTCTCACCAGATTTTTTAATGATACTAATTAATTGCTCTATAGAAAAAGGAGATATTGAAATGGCCGAAAAATATGTTGCAGAAATTGAATCTTTAGATAGGGAATTATCACTAGAGAATAACACATTAATATTAAAGCAAAAAGGCTTATTAGCTATCAATAAAGGTGATTATCAACTAGCCGAGAAATACTTTTTAGATGCACATCAATTAATAGATAGTTCATCACAAGAAATAGATAAATATGATGTAAGGCATGGTATTTTAGTCTCCCTTTTTGGTCTTGGAAAATATCAAGAAGCTATTGATTTTACAAATCAAGCAGATGTTTTTTCTGAAGGAAGAATGAATATATTATGGCCCGCGATTTATTCTTTCGGGGTATCTAACATTAAAGTGGGCGATTTAGATAAAGCCGAAGATACACTTAATCGAATGCAAAGAATGAGATTTAGTCTTCACCCCAATGCTTTTTACGAACATATTACTTATTCTGCTTTAGTTCATCATGGTAATGGAATTTTGGCCACTGCAAAAAACGATGAAGATCAGGCGATTTTGAGCTTTGAAGGGGCAGTAGAAGTTATAGATCAAATATCATCAAAAAGATACGAAATGCTTACTTTGCCTCAAAAATCTACTATGAAGTTTATAAACCTACTCTCTTTATATGAATTAGCTAATTTAAGTGGAGATAGGGATAGCTTAAATAAAGCCAATAATTTAATCAATTCGTTAAGCGCAGAAGAATTAACTCTTATTAGCACAAGAGAGATGGGTAACGAAGGTTCAATAATAGAAAAGATTAAAGGATTAAGGATATAAATGAAAAGAATAGATATTAAAGTTGCTTATCATTGTAATAATAAGTGTAAGTTTTGCATTCAAGGGAAAAAAAGAGAATTTGCGAAAACTAAAACAACGGATGAGATAAAAGAAATATTACAAAAAAATGCTGAAGTTTTTCAAGGCGTTGTTTTTACTGGTGGCGAGGTAACTATTGCAGATAATTTTTTTGAATTAGTTAATTTTGCCAAAAGATCGGGATATTCTTCTATTCAAATACAAACAAATGGCAGAATGTTCTCTTATTTAGACTTTTGCAAAAAAGCAATTGATGCTGGAGCTAATGAATTTGCTCTTGCAATACATGGATCAAGCAAAGAAATGCACGACTCTTTAACTAGAGCGGATGGAAGCTTTAATCAAACATTACAAGGAATTGAAAACTTAAAAAGTCTTAATCAAACGGTTATTACTAATACGGTTGTTAATAAGATTAATTACGAAGACATTCCTAGTATTGCAAAAATGTTAGTTGGCTTAAAAGTTGCCTCTTTTCAATTTGCATTTATGCATATTAATCAAGTAATTCAAAATGATCAAGATTTGATTAATGAGATTGTGCCAAGGTATAGAGATGTTAAAAAATATATTGAAGAGGGTCTAGAAATAGGTATTGCGGCAGATATTAAGTGTGTGACCGAGGCAATAACTCCCTGTATTATACCTGCTTATGTAAATCATATTGCAGAAAAATATATTCCCGAAACATTTGTTTATGATGATGGTGTTGCCAAAGATTTTCATAAAATGAAAAAAGATGGTGCAAAACTAAAGGGTCCAAAATGTTCGGAATGTATTTTTTTTAACGAATGCGAGGGGCCATGGAGAGATTATGGAGAGATTTTTGGTTTTGATGAATTTATCCCAATTAAAAAATGAAAGAATTAGATATAAAAATTGGATATAATTGTAATAACAATTGCCTTTTTTGTCTTAATAAAGACAAAAGATGGTTTAATCATAATTTATTAAACCTCAAGAATCAAATTAAAAAATCAGCTGAGGCTGGCTGTAAAAAAATAATAATTTCTGGGGGCGAGCCACTAATATATAATAGTTTTTTTGAAATTCTAAATTTTGCAAAGTTTCATGGTATTAGGTTTTGTGAAATTCAAACAAATGGCCGCATGCTTTTTTATGATAGTGTTGTTCAAAAAATAAAAAGCATTTTTAGCGACGCATCATTTTTAGTTTCTTTTCATTATCCTAGCGAAGAAATGTATGAAAAGTATTCTAGATCTAATGGTTTTTATCAAGTATTAAAGGGAATTGAGAATTTAAATAGTTACAAGCTGGAGGTAACCACTAACACTGTTATATTTAAAGATAATTATATGGAATTACCTAAAATTGTAGACATTTTAGATGAACATGGATGTAATAATATTCAGTTTAGATTTATTGATGGGAAAAATGTTTTTGATAATTTTCATGATTTTGTTCCCAAAATGAAAGAATCTATTTGTCAAATTTCGAGTATTATTGAAAAATATCCAAATAAAAAAATATATATTCACGAAATTCCATTTTGCATTTTAGGAGAAAAATTAAGCAAGCATGTAACGCCACCAGCAAATAGCGAAAGAGATAATTTTACTGCTGACAATCAGACTTTTACATCCTGTGAGCTTATAGATCAACAATTTGTTTTTCCTAATTGTAGCGAGTGCGTCCATAGAAAAGAATGTAAGGGCGTTCGTAAGCATTATTTTGATATTTTTGGCGGTGATGAATTTAATCCAATAAAAAAATGAAAAATTTTATAGTTACATATAGAAGCGATGAGCATTATGAAGTTTTGGGCTGGGTAATGGCTCATAACTTAGAAGAAGCAAAAGAAAAAGCTAAAGAAGTACTAAAAGGAGAAATTAATAAATATGGAGTTGTTGATGCTATGATTGCGGAGTGGGGCAACTCTGATAATATTCATTTTTAAAATGCCCACATTTCAAGTTTGGAACAAATGCAATAATAAGTGTACTATGTGTACAAATCCTCTATGGCTTGATTCAGATAATCTTTGCCAAGCTCATTCTTTTAGATTAAAAGCTAAAGAAATTTTCGATTCAATGTCTAGAAGACCTGAAGGAGAAATGATTCAGTTTACTGGAGGTGAGCCAACAATTCATCCAGATTTTTTTAAATTACTTTTTTGGACAAGATCTGAGTTTACAAAATCAAGAATATATTTAATTACTAATGGCAGAATGTTTTTCTATGAAGACTTTACTAAAGGAGTTTTATCTGTGAATAATCTTACGATTCAATTAGCGATTTTAGGCCATAATAGTGATTTACACGATAAAATTACCAATACGCCAAAAAGTTTCAATCAAACTGTTGCGGGAATTAAAAATATATTAAAATATAAAAAAGAAAATCAAGAATTAGAGTTAAGGATAGTTTTAACTAAGGTTAATATTCCTTTTTTAGATAATATTTTAGAATTTATTTATTCTAATTTTAGAGAAGTAGATTTTCTCGTTATAATATTCCCAGAGCCAGAAGGTAAATGTGAAGTTAACTTCGATAATATTGGGTTAAAATATAGTGAAGTAAAAAAAACAATTAAAAGTATTATTCCTTCTTGGTCTAAAAAGTTTAAAGAATTAAGGCTTTATCATTTTCCACTTTGTCAACTAGATCAATCTCTGTGGCACTTAATTTATAGAACACTTCCTCCAGAAGAAATTTCTTTTATTGATACTTGCAATAATTGTAATTATAAAGAATATTGTTTAGGAATTCAAAAAGACTATCTTAAAATTGTGGGATCTGATGAATTTATTTCAATAAAAAATAATTATAATATCAAAACCCAAGATGATAAACATCATCCAATAATTGGTTAGCATTATGGAATTAAATATTTTTGAAATAATTTTTCTAATTCCAATTATTTTAATTGGCTTTTTTTGTCTTTTCACTGATATAAAAGAAAAAAAGATATACAATAAAGCAATATTATTTGGATTTTTCTATGGTTTAATATTTTTCTTATATTTTTCAATAGTTGCATTTAACAAAGATTATTTGGTTATTGCTATTATTAATTTTGTTATAGCTGTTTTAGCATCTTATTTTTTATGGTTTTATAATTATTGGTCAGCGGGAGATGCAAAACTTTTCTCTCTTTTTTGTTTCTTGTTGCCATTGGATTTTTATACCAACTCTAATTATCCAATTTTTCCTGGTTTTAGCATTATGGTTAATTTAGTTATTCCAGTGGCCTTTTTGTTTTTAATTTCTTCTGTTTTCGGTATTTTTAGTAAAAAAAATGGGAAAATAAAAATTGATTCTTTGGTTAATTTATTTTCTAATTTTATTAAAATATTTTTTGTTTATGTTTTATTGTTACTTATAGTTGAAAAAATATTTATCTTTTTTGATATTTACTTTTTAAGGTCTAGTTCTTTTTATATTATTCTTATACTTCTTATTATTTTTTTATATAAAACAATAATATCATTTTTAAAAAGAAATATTATTATAAACTATATTGTTATTTTTTATTCTATTGGTTATAGTTTTTTTCTTATTCTAACAGATAGGTCCTTTATCGTTGAGCAGATTTTTTATAGAGCTTTTGTCTTTTTAGGATTTTTGTTTTTATTTAAATTTATTGTTGACAACTATATTAACAAAATAGATGTTGAAAAAATTAAGATTTCTGATTTAAAAGAAGGTATGGTTATTTCAGAGGATGATCGAGAGAAGAACAAAATAGCTTTTGAGGGTAATTCGGAAAAATTAACGCTCAGCGATATAGATAAAATAAAATATTATTGTGGCGAAAGCAATTATCTTAATGTTTGTAGCAAGTTTAGCTTTGCCCCATATATCTTTATTGCTGTTATTATAACTATAATACTAAGAGGCTCGTTATTATCTCTAGTGATTTAAAAAAATGAAAGGTTTTGTTTCTGAAGAAAAAATATTAAAGCGCTGGGAAGAAAAGCTTAAGAATATAAAAAGCGACGAGTCTTTTAATATTTATATTGAAAATCCATTTTGTGTTAACCAGTGTCTCTATTGTAAACATAAGGGCTCTTTGCTCAAAAATCATACCAGCCAGGCAAAGATTTATTATGAAGATTTTTTGCCTAATCAAATCAGAAGATTTTCTTATTTATTGAAAGAAAAAACACCAGATACTATATATTTTGGAGGGGGGACTTCTAGTATTATGTCTGAAAAGATAATGGAGAATATATTTAATGAAATTCCAAACTTTAAAAAAATACCAAATAAAGTTTTTGAATGCAATCCATCTCTTTTAAATAATACAAAAACCGATATTTTGATAAAAAACAAATTTAGTTATGTTTCTTTCGGTATCCAGTCTTTTGACAAAAATATATTAAACTATAATGAGAGGTCTATTCCTGATTATTCTAAAGTTAAAGAACTTATTGAAAAGCTAGAATCTTCGGGGATAAGAGTTAATTGTGACCTGATGGCTTTTATTGGAGAAAAAAATAATCAAATAGATGAGATAAAGAGAGTTAGGGATGATTTTATAAACCTTTTAGATAATTATAAACCATCCTTAATTACCATATATCCTGAAACATCATTTTTAATCGAAAATAAAGAAGAGGGAACCCACCTTTCTTTGGAATTAAAAAAAATGATAGTTGAAATTATGGAAAAATATAATTTAAATAGTCAAAATTCACATTTAGATTTAGAAGATTTAGATTATGAAAAAAATCTTTTCTCCCATTTAATGGGAACAATTTCTTTAGATGAAATAGAAGGTATAAGAAAATATATTTCTAATGCGCTGCCGTATCAAGTTAAAAATCAAAATGTTTTGTCGTTCGGAGCGTATAAGAATAAAATTTCTTATAGCTATCATGGCCACGATTTTTTATATTATGTAATGAATAACAAGAATAAACGACCCCACTATTTTATTCATACTGACAACAAACCAAATGACTAATATTATAAAAAGAGGTGCTTTAATTAAAATACATTATAATTGTAATAACGATTGTTTGTTTTGTCATTCTCATAATCGAAAAATAAATAATAAAAAAGAATTCGATTTCGAAAAATTATCTAAAAAGATTACTTTAGCCAAAAGTTTAGGTGTTGATTGTGTTGTTTTTTCTGGTGGTGAGCCAACAATTAATGAGAATATTTTTTTAGCCCTTAAAGAAGTTAAAAAAAATAAAATGAATAGCGGATTTGTTTCTAACGGTAGATCTTTTTCCGATAAATCTTTTTTAGATAATGCAATTAGCCTTAATTCTATTTATTTTTATATATCTCTTCATTCTCATAAGAAAAGTATTCACGAAACCATTACAAGATCAAGTAATTCTTGGGTCGAAGCGGTTCAAGGAATTAGCAATATCGTAGATTGCAATAAAGAATTAACTGTTAATTGTGTTGTATTAAAAGATAATGTCGAAGAATTAATTGATTTTTCAAAATTCTTAATTGATATTGGTGTAGAAAATATAAAATTTACATATCCTTTTATTGAAGGTAGCATGAAAAAAAATACTAATCATATGATTAATATTAATTATGCTGGAGAAAAAATATCAGAAGCTATAGGTTTTTGCCGAAAGAATAATGTTAATGGTTATTATGAGGGATTGCCTTATTGTTTGATTAATAAAGAATTTCGCAATTTAGTTAATGATTTAAAATCCAATAATATATTTTTTGTTTCAGAATTTTTTAAAGATGATTTTAAAGAAGAAATATTAACTAATTATAAAAAAGAAAAACAATGCAATAATTGTTTGTATAATTTTTTATGTTTGGGCTACCACATGGACCACGAAACAATTATTAATAGTATAAATTAAAACTTTCTATTTTATTGTTTTCAATTTCTTTTTCTTTTAAAGAAATTACAGTTGTTTTTTTGTCTATTTTTATAACTTTATTTATCATTTCCTTTAATTCTTCAGAATTAATTTTATCCACAAACGAATTGATGTCTTTGGGATGAAAGTGGATTGTTTTTTCTAGCTCTTTACTATTAAAAGATATATGAACAATGTGGCATTCTTTTACTAGTTTTTTAATTTTCCCCTCAAAGGTATCTTTTATGAGATCTTTTTCGTCAAACCAATAATATGTTTTTATGTTGCTTTCTCCGTTAAGCCAGAAATCAAAACCAAAAAGAAACTTATTACTACTTTCTTTTAATAATTTTAAATATTCTTCATTATAATCAATATTTCTAAAAATATTTTTAATTGTTTCTTTATCTTTTTTATTGATCTCTAACCAAAGCTTTACTCTAGAATCTTGAAAATTATCTCTTAAATCTATACCTCCGATTACTTTATTCGTTTCGTTTAAGTCTACACCTATATTAAGTATTTTATTTAATAGTCCGTAGTTTACTACTGCTTCATCTCCACAGAAAGCTTTAAAAAAATTAATAGTGTTGTTTAGGTTTTTAATATGTTCTTTGTCTGTGTACCAAAAATTAAATCTCGAGCCAAAGAAAGACCCTCTTTCTTTCTTGCAAGAACACTCTAGGAAGATCGAATCATTATTTTTCGTTATAAAATCTTCAAATAATTTTAAGTATTCGTTTTCAAGAATATTTAAAATACTTTTGTGAGTTTCAAATTTATTGATGTTTTCCATGTATTATTAGTGTAACAAAGATTATTTTTTTTTCAATGTTTATTGACATATAAAATAAATGCAATATAATTAGATAAAAGTTGCAATTTATTAATAAATTAAAAAGAAATTATGAAAAACAAAATATTTTTAGTTAGTGTGTTAGTGCTATCTTTTTCTTTTATTGGTAGCGTTGAAGCTACGAATCAAAGTAGTGGCAATAAAGGGGTGGTTATGGAGGATCGTCCATCGCCAAAAAACGAAGTCGTTGATCAAGTTCGAGGGAATCAAACAGAAGATCAAGTTAATGGGAAAAATCAAGCTGGAGTAAGTACTTCAGTTAGTCCAGAAGTTCCAATTCAGGAAAGAGAACAAGAGAGAGAACAGGAGAGATCGCAAGATGTAGTAAGGACTGGTGATCAGGGTTCAGAGCAAGAAGATATCCTTGATACTGAGAATAATCAAGCAGGACAGCCAGGTTTAAATAATCAAAACATGACACAAAGAAGAAGTCAGGTTGCTAACGCCGTTCAAGAAATGTTGCATGTTGCAGAGAGGAATAGTAATTTAGGTCAACAAATCAGAGTTATTGCTCAAAGTCAAAATCAAAATCAAGAAAAAGTAGATGCTAACTTGGAGAGAATTCAGAGCAGAAGTCGTATTCTTAGGTTTTTTATTGGCCCTGATTATAATGAGATAAGTAATGCTAATGGTATTCTAGAGCAAAATAGAGAGCAAATTGAGCAATTAAATCAGATCAAAAATCAAATTACAAATCAGAGTGACCAGCAACAATTAGCTGAACAGATTCAAGTCTTAGAACAAGCTAATTTGCAAATAGAAGAATCTTTAATTCCTGAGCAAAGAAAGTTTAGTCTTTTCGGCTGGTTATTTAGATCTTTTTCTAAGTAGCACTTATTAATCACACAAAACAATCTTTAGTGTAGATAATTAAAACCAAGAGAGCCCCGTGAATACGGAGCTTTCTTTGTTTAGAGAGATGGGACAATTCTGAACCTAAATTGATAATATCGCACAGAGAAATAGTGGTTTGGGTCAACAAATCAAATTGTCAGCTTTATCAAGGTATTTTTGAAGAATTGATTTATAGCGAAATCGGTGGTAGAGTTACTGCGAGATTAAATGTTGATCATCTCAAAGCGTTATTATTTTCAAAATACAAAGAATCTTATCAGGGGTATAAGATGGTAAAAATAATTAAGAAGAAATGAATAAAATAGTTATTAGTTCTAGTATGAAGTTTAAAGATCTAGTTGAGTCAACTATGAGGGAATTTGAGAGTATTGGTTTTACCCCCTTGTTTCCTAATTTAGATTATTCCAAGAAACATGTTGATTTAACCATCCAAGAAAAGAGCAAATTAGCGCAAGACCATTACAAGGCGATTGAAGAATCTGATGCAATATATTTTATATTACCCAAGGGATATATGGGAACAAGTTGCAAGATAGAATTGGGTTATGTTCTTGCTTTGAAGAAGCCAATATATTTTTCTGAGCCAACAAATGATGTGGGACTAGACTATATTCCTAATAAATTTATTTCTTTAAATAATTTAATAGAATTTAAAAAATTATTGAAATAGAAAATTACACAAAACAATCTTTAGTGTAGACAATTAAAAACAAAAGATGACATTGTGCTGATTGTTCCTGGATGTTTTAATATATAGTGGAGTAACCAATAAAGCGAAAGGTATTTAAAACTTTCGCTTTTTGTTATATCATTATTTAAATAATACTAGAAATATATGACTCAAGAAGAAGCGTTACA
>NPIE01001143.1_pt3 | contig 76873 bp, 79 predicted proteins | sample 8637661 | NCBI WGS metagenome assembly NPIE01 (sample SAMN07420842, study PRJNA396082) | bioreactor metagenome | isolation source: sample BA12 brine-fed electro-methanogenic bioreactor BA | place: Japan: Kochi | collected 2016-12-09
CTCGCAATGACGGGGTAGTCGTAAAGATTGCCAAAGTTATCGCCCTCGCAATGACAATGCACTAACCGCCGGTTAAACCTGCGAAATGAAACTACTCATGAAAACTACTGCCAAGTCCCGCCCATCGCCCTCAAATTTAATCCCTTGACCGGCAATCTTCTATACATATTTTATTAAGTTATGTATGTCGATTCGCATGCACATATCGATTTTCCTCAGTTCGACGGCGACCGCGAAATGGTAATTGCGCGGGCGTGGGAGGCTGGCGTCCGCACGATAATCATCCCCGGTGTGGACAGAGAAAGCAGTCTGCGCGGCCAAATTATCGCGGAGGGATATCCGCACATTTGGTTTTCCGCGGGATGGCATCCTCACGACGCCGACAAGCTGGATATGAGCCTTCTGACGCGTCTTGCGGGTCATCCCAAATGTGCCGCGATAGGCGAAATCGGACTCGATTATTACCGCGACCTCTCCCCGCGCGATGTTCAGGAAAAATCCTTTCGTGCTCAAATCGAATATGCACTGCGCGTGGATTTGCCGGTGATAATCCATATCCGCGACGCCTGGGGGGACGCCAAACGCATAGTCGGCGATTACGATGGCCTTCGAGCTGTCTTCCACGCCTTTTCCGGCGGCGAAGAGGAGCTTGATTGGGCGGTGGAGCGCGGTTTTTATATCGGTCTCGGCGGCCCGATTACGTTCAACAATTTTAAAAAGGCAAATGTCGTCGCGAAAGTCCCGCCGAAACTGCTTCTGACGGAGACCGACTGCCCTTATCTCGCCCCGCAGAGCCGTCGAGGCAAACGCAACGAGCCGTCGTTCATACCGGAAATCCTGGCCGAACTGGTCCGCACGATGGGAATCCCAGCAGATGAGCTTGCAAAGAGGATCGAAAAGAATCTCACCGCCCTTTTCAGAATTCCGACGCCGCGATATTCGAACCATCCTGATACAGCGAAAAAATCCTTCTCGCAGAACTTCATGGTCGATAAGAACATGGCGCGCAAAATAGCCACTACTGCCGGCGAGGGAAAAGTATGCGTCGAAATCGGCTCGGGCAACGGAGAATTGACGGGCTTTCTGAGGGAAAAATTCGCCCGCCTTTACGCTATTGAACCGGATTGGGACAGAATCGAGAACCTCCAGCGCGATGTTTCCGATGCGATTATCATCCCAAAAAAATCTCAGGATGTCGATATTCGCGGAATCGAAATATACGAGGGAACCGCCGTGAACATTGTCGGGAACCTGCCCTACGGCGAAACGACCCCGATTCTATTCGCCCTCCTGGACCATCGTAAATCCATTTGGCGCATGACGGTTCTTACTCAAAAAGAATTCGCCGCGCGTCTGTCGGCAAACCCGGGGTCGAAAAGTTACGGTATCCCATCTGTGCTGTTTTCCGCCTTTTACGCAATAATCGAGGAGTTCGATATTCCGCCTCAATGCTTCAATCCTTCTCCATCGGTGGAATCGACTTTGATTTCGCTTATTCCCCTCGAAGAGCCTTTGATAGAGGATTCTGAGTTCGAGGCGTTCAAAAAAGTGGTCAAGGCCGCTTTTGCCCATCGGCGGAAAACTATTTCCAACTCGATGCAGATAGAAATGGGAGACTCCGACGTCAAACCCCTTCTGGACATGGCGGGAATAGCTCACAGCACTCGCGCGGAAAAAATTCCGCCGGAATCTTACGCACGTCTCGCAAAGGCCTTTATTGAAATGGGAGGGGAATAATGGAAATCGTCATAGCCCTTCTGATACCGGTTCTGGTGGCATGGTGGGTAGTCGAATACCGCCGGCATAAGGTTAATGTCGAGAAAATCGGGATACGAATCCATGTAAATGGCACCAGAGGGAAATCTTCGGTAACGAGGCTCATTGCGGGCGCACTTCGCGAGGGGGGGTTGAAAACTGTCGCCAAAACAACGGGGACATTACCGCAATTCATCTTCCCTGACGGATCGGAGGAGCCGGTAGTGCGTCTCGGCCCGCCGAATATTCAGGAGCAGGTTGGGATTATGAAACGGGCGGCGAAAATGGATCTCGACGCAATAGTCCTCGAGTGCATGGCCCTTCAGCCCGATTATCAGGAGCTTTCGGAGCTGAAGATCGTGAAAAGCACAATCGGCGTTATCACCAATGCCCGCCCAGACCATCTGGAAGTCATGGGGCCGACGGAACTGGATGTCGCCGATGCCCTATCGGGAACTATTCCGCCGAGAGGAGTCTGTTTTACATCCGAACGAGACCGTTTCGAGCGCCTTCGGGAGAATGCTGTTGAACTTGGCGCGGAAATCGTGCAGGCTAATCCATCGCAAATTACCGACGAGGACATGTCGGGATTCGGTTATATCGAGCACAAAGATAACGTGTCCCTGTCTCTCGAGGTTGCAAAGCATTTGGGAATTCCGAGGGATGTCGCAATTCGCGGAATGCACAAAGCCGCGCCCGATTTGGGCGCTCTTTTCGTTTACGAAGTAGATTTCTTCGGCAAACGGCCTATATTTTACAATGGTTTCGCGGCGAATGACCCCGAATCGACATCGGCCCTGTGGAAACTTCTGGGTCTCGAACCGGACGGGTCAAATCCGGTGATAGTCCTCGCAAACAACCGCGCGGACAGGTCCAGCCGAACGGTGCAGTTGGCGTCGATGCTGGTCAAACAGGTGAAGGCCGACTATGTAGTCCTCGTCGGCACGAACACGAAACTGCTCTGGGAGGAGCTTGCACGCCTTGGCATGTCAATGACATCGGTAATCGACATGGGGGATGAAGAGTCTGAGGATATTTTTGAAAAGTGTATGGAGCTGACTCCGGAGCGAAGCCGGATAATCGGCGTTGGAAATATAGGCGGGATAGGCAGGGAACTTGTCCATTATTTTGAAGCTCGCTCGATTCCGAAACACCGCCACGACGACTCGGCGGACGGGGTTTGAGGATGAAAAAAACAAGCCCCCTCGCGGGGGCTGTCGGTCCGAAGCCAGCTGGGCGAGCCATATACCTCGCTTTCAAGGCGAGAGACTGCCTTCGCTTTTGTAATAATTATAGTCGCAAAGTTGATAATGTCAATAGCAAAAATGCAATGATCAATAAGGATTAACTATGCTCTGGTTATCTGTAGGAATAGGTTTGGCGCTGTCGCTGGTCTTTGCCGAGTGGTTCGGGCTGGCGGCGGGGGGTTTGGTGGTGCCCGGGTATATCGCCCTGTTCTGGAGCGATCCGCTTAAGATTGTCGGGACTATAACCATAGCCCTGGCCGCTTTCGGGACTGTCAAGGTGGCGAGTTCATACACCATCCTCTACGGCCGAAGGAAACTTGTCCTTACCGTGCTTGTCGCCTTCGTGTATGCCTGGATTTTCCGGTTCATTCTCGGCGCAGGCGCGGTGGGTGCTCTCGGGTCTTTCGATCCCATCGGTTTCATTATTCCCGGACTTCTCGGCTACTGGATGGATAGGCAGGGGATTCTTGAAACCCTATCTACGATGGTTATCGCCAGCGTAATCGTCCGGTTAATTCTCATTATGGTGAATGGGGGTGATCTCCTTGAAGTGGCGCTCCCGACGAGTTAGTTTAGGCGCTCTGATTCTCCTTGCGGGGCTTGGAATCGCTGTTATGGCGGTGGTCGAGTTTTCCAAAATCAGGATTAAGAAGAGTTATTTCGACGAAAAAGTTGCGGCAAGTCAGCTTACATTCAAGGCCGCCGAGGCTATACGCACCGCTCAGGTGGGCGAACATATCGTTATCGATCCGGTGGCCGATCCAAACGCGACCGGCCTTATAGGCGACCAGTTCACAATCATCACCACCGACCGGGGAAGCCTTACAGCAAAACTTACAACAACAAACCCCAATTGGGCGGCGGTTGTTGTCGATATGCTTCGCGAGGCAGGTGTCGAAGCGGGCGACAAGGTCGCGGTAGGATACACAGGCTCCATGCCCGCTCTGAATATCGCTACCATAGCCGCGATTCAGACTATTGGCGCTGAGCCCGTTATTATAGCCAGCGTGGGGGCGTCCATGTGGGGCGCGAACAATCCCCATTTCGCATGGCTGGACATGGAGACCCTTCTTTTTAACAGAGGCATTTTCAAGCATCATAGCACCGCGGCATCCATCGGCGGACGGGGAGATGTAGGCGGAAACGTTTCGCCCGAAGGCAGAACTATCCTGCGCGAGATAATCGAAAGAAACGGAGTCGAGAAAATCGAAGAGGCCACCCTCGACGGCAATATTGAAAGACGTGTCGAGATTTACAAGTCCCACCTTCGCGAGGGGGAAAAATATGCCGCATATATCAATGTCGGCGGCGGGCTTAGCTCCATCGGAAGCACTCAGAACCTCGTGCCCATTCGCCCCGGAGTGAACAAACGAATTCCCGACGCCAACTATCCCCTACGCGGCGCGATGATTCACATCGGCACGATGGGAACCCCGATTATCAACCTCACAGATATCACCGTCCTCGCGAACCGATATGGTTTGCCGGTCGCGCCGGAACCCATGCCGGACATACCTCACGGCGATGTTTATTTCGAGGACAGGTATCGGATGCCTATCGTTATATTAGCTTTCCTGGTTTATTCAGCCCTTGTTTTCGCGCTAATTCGTATCGATCTGAACAGTGTGATCTTCGGCAAAGGAAAGAAAAAATAGTATCTGAAACCATTTGTGAATGATCGTTGGCTCGAAAAAGGAAAAACTTCACAGATTTTCCTTGCCTTTTTATTGCCTATCAATATAATCGATTTTCGAGGGCGTCCTGCCCAGCAACCGTTATTGTAATTGATTGATATGCAACGTATTGAGAGAAATATCGATAGAGACCTCAGCTACCGGAACCATGTTTTCGGCGGCCCGGGCGGTTTTTCCCGCTAATTTCCTTATTCTCCCTAAAAATAATAATAATAAACGATTTACTAATTGGAGGTTCAGTAATGAAAAAACTGACTGCAAAAGAAGTGGCTTCGATTTCCCCGCAGAATGTGCATGATGTTCTCGGAACAGTGATGCTTGCCGACGGTTTCGACATGGTTGTCGATCTTGACAAATCCCAGGGACAAATCCTTTACGATGCCAAATCAAAAAAGACATATCTCGACTTTTTCAGCTATTTCGCCAGTAATCCAGTCGGGCACAACCACCCGAAGATGGCAAATCCCGAGTTCATCGAAGAGATGGGCAAAGTAGCCATACACAACCCTTCTAACTCCGACCTCTACACCGTGGAGATGGCGAAATTCGTCGCCACTTTCCATCGGGTGGCTATGCCGGAGAATATGAACCATCTTTTCATCGTCGCCGGCGGCGGACTGGCTGTGGAAAACGCTCTGAAAGCCGCTATGGACTGGAAAGTGCGCAAGAATCTGGCCGAAGGCAAGGGTGAAATCGGCACGAAGGTCATACATTTCGAAGATGCTTTCCACGGCAGAACCGGTTATACATTGTCCCTGACGAACACCGCCGATCCGCGCAAATACATGTATTTCGCAAAATTCGATTGGCCGAGAGTAAAACCGCCATATGCCAATTTTCCCCTCGATGGTGCGAATCTCGCCGACACCATCGCCCGCGAAAAGGCCTCGCTGAGCGAGATAGAAGGCATTCTCAAAGAGCAGGGCGACGAAATCTGCAGTATCATCCTCGAGCCGATTCAGGGCGAGGGTGGCGATCATCATTTCCGCCCGGAATATCTTCGCGCCCTCAAGGAAATCTGCCTCAAATACCACGTCCTCCTCATTTTCGACGAGGTTCAGTCCGGAATGGGACTCACCGGCAAAATGTGGGCATGGGAACATTCCGATGTCGAACCGGACATAATCTGCTTTGGTAAAAAGGCTCAGGTTTGCGGAATTATCGCCGGACCGAGAATCGACGAGGTAGAGAATAACGTCTTCCACGAATCGAGCAGAATCAACTCTACCTGGGGCGGAAATCTCGCGGATATGCTTCGTTGCAGGAAATATCTCGAGATCATCGAAGAGGATAATCTCGTCGAAAACAGCGCGAAGATGGGCAAACTCCTTCTGGACGGCCTTCGCGAAATCGAGACGGAACACGAAATCGTAACCAATTCCCGCGGCGCTGGACTCATGTGCGCCTTCGACCTTCCCGACGGATACTGCAGAGACTGCTTCCTGAAAGCATGCAGAGAAAAGGGCATGATAGTCCTGCCCTGCGGAACCCGCAGTGTCCGATTCAGGCCGAGTCTGAATGTTGAAGCCAGCCATCTGGAACGCGCTCTTGCAATCATCGACGAAGTCCTAAACGAGATGTGATCCGAAGGAAATTCGAACGATTGGGGCGGTCTGACCGCCCCTTTTTTTTCGCGGAAAAAACCCTATGCGAAAAATGCCGGGAGACGGATCCTCGATGGCATACAATCCTCTACGGCAAGCCACGAATGCAAATTTGCGATCTGGAACAATTCAGTTAAACTTCATTTTCGTTTACGCAAAATTACCTTGCCCAAAATCTAAATTGATTTATATTAAATAATTATGATCGATTTCCACGTCCATCCGAAACACAGCATCGACTCCCACGCGGAGGCTGAAGATATGGTTCTCTCGGCCATCAACGCCGGTCTGAAAGCCATATGCTTCACTACCCACATCGATCTCAACCCCCTGCGGTGCGGAGTGGATTTGTTCATGCGCGTCGATGGCAGGCTGAAAGTCCTAAACGACAGCGCTGTAAGAAGTTACATTGCCGAAATCGCAGAGTTAAAAAATCGTTATGCCGGCCAAATACAAGTCTGGCAAGGGTTTGAGCTCAGCTACCTGCTACATTATGACAGCATCGCCCGCAGTTTCGTAGCGAAGTATCCGGCGGATTTCGTCCTCGGCGCAGTGCATTGTCTCGATAGCCTCGCTGTAACATCAGGGGGGGAAGCGACCAGCTATTTCCGAGTTACCGACGTCGTAACCGCCGCGGAATCATACTGCGAGGCCCTAAAGGCCCTCGCCCGAAGCCGTATTTTCACTACCATTGCCCATGTGGACGGAATGAAAAAATACGCCCGCGGAACCTACGGCGATAGAATCGACAGGGAGATGGAAGCGCGCCTGCCGTCGGTTTTCGAGGTTTTCGCACGAGAGGGCGCGGGAATAGAAATCAACACGTCGGCAATGCGCAAAGGGCACCCGGATTTTTATCCATCTCGGAAAGTGCTCGAGATGGCTCGCGACGCGGGGGTTCGAGTGAATTCCATCGGTAGCGACGCTCACAGAGCCTGCGATGTCGGTTTCAAGTTGGACGAAGCTCTGACGCTAATCCGCGAGGTCGGAATAGGCATAGGAGAGCCTCTGAAAAGCTTCTTTATAGAATGACAAAATGGAGGTATTATGAAAGATAAATTTAGGGCTTTTGACATCCTGCTGGCAATCCTCGTTTTCGGCTCCCTTTGGGGGCTTGTGGAGGTTGTCGGCGGCGGAGCATTGATCAAACTGAACATTCCTTTGCGGGCGACAATTCTGACCGGTCTCGGACTGGGCGTGATGGCCGTCGCTTTCGCAATCTACCGCAAAATATGGATTCTCTTCGCGGCGCCCTTGATCGCGATGGCGGTAAAACAGCTCGTAGTGCCTGTTCTTGGCCTGCCGGTAACATGCATGGCCAACGGCAGTCTCGCTGTAGCATTGGAGGGCATGGCCTTTGGCGGAATGGCCTTCGCCCTTTCAAGCCCGATGAAGAAATCTTTCTCCGCCCGCGCAGTGGCCGGTTTCGGAGGGGCTTTCATAGGCGGGACAGCATTCTGGGCTATAGGAATGCATACCGCACCCTGTGCATATCTCCTTTCTTTCAATTCCACCGCCGGTTTTTTCCGGTTCATGACCCACGAAAGTCTGCTCTGGGCGGCCTTTAGCGCGTTAACGGTGCCGGCAGGTTATGCCATCGGCCTGAAACTTCGCGACAAAATCGGATCTGTCGCCGAGATGAAGCCGGCCCTTTACTATGCAGGCTCGACCGCCTCAATCGCCATATGCTGGGGCGTTAGCGCATACGCAATATCTCAGGGATTCTAACGGAGGCTCGATGTTTATCCAACCCCGCTTATACAGAGGAATGCGCGATATTCTACCGGAGATTATGCTCCCGCGCGAAGAATTACTGCAAACCGTCCGAGAGACATTTCGCAGGTGGGGTTTTGCGCCGCTGGCGACACCGGCCATCGAGTTCAAAGAGATTTTACTTGGAAAATATGGAGAGGAAGCAGAACGTCTGTTTTACAAGCTCGAACACGAAAAGGAAGACCTCGCCCTCCGCTACGATTTGACCGTCCCCCTCGCGCGAGCGGCGGCCATGTATTCCAACGATCTTCCCACACCTTTCAAACGATATCAAATTCAGGAAGTCTGGCGGGCGGAACGGGCTCAGCCTCGTCAGGGAAGGTTCCGCGAGTTCCTTCAGTGCGACGCCGATACTATCGGCACGGATTCTCTCGTGGCAGATGCCGAAATCATAGCCCTCAGCGTCGATATCCTTCGCGAACTCGGTTTCTCGAACGCCGTTACGAAGCTCAACCACAGGCAATTGCTTCGTGGCCTCATGGAGGTTGCGGGATTTCCGCCGGAGCGCGAAATGGACGTCTGCCGAATTATCGACAAGATGGACAAAATCGGCGAAGCTGGAGTGCGCAAAGAGCTTAACAGCGAAGGTTTCGACGACAGTAAGGTCGATGAATTATTCTGTGTTATTCTGGCCAAAGAGGACGGCGAAGCCCTTCTGGAAAGGGTCGAAAGTAAATGGGGCGCGAACGCAAGAATCGCAAAAGGCATAGCGGATTTGCGACGCATCCTCGCTCTGACAGTCAGTTTCGGAACCCCGCAAACGAGCCTCAAAATCGACCTCGCCCTCTCCCGAGGCCTCGATTATTACACCGGCACAATTTTCGAAAGCGTAGTGCCGGAACAGCCGCATATCGGTAGTCTCACGGGCGGCGGCAGATACGACGACTTAATCGGGTTGTTCTCGAAGCGGGATATTCCGGCGGTAGGCATAACCATAGGCCTCGACCGCATTCTCGCCGCTCTTATCGACGCAGGCAAAATAGAAAGCGCGAAATCCCCAGCAGAAGTTCTCGTTACAATTTTCGATGAAAAATTTCTCGATAAATCTATCGAGCTTGCCTGCAAACTTCGCAGTTGCGGCGTCTCGACGGATATCTACCTCGAACCGCGCAAACTTGGTCAACAATTCGCATACGCCGATAAACTCGGAATCTCGAACGTAGTTATTTTGGGAGAAAATGAGTTTGCACAAGGCGTGGTCAGCCTGAAAGATATGGCCAGCGGGGAACAGCGCGTGGTTACTTTCGACGAGTTAGTCGAGAAGCTAAAAACCGCCTGAGTTAAAGCTCCCTAAGATAATGCCCCGCCATAATCGCCGCGACTGTGCCGTCCGCGGTCGCCACGGTTACCTGCTGAATTCGCTTCGATCGAACATCGCCGGCCGCAAATATTCCGGGGACAGAGGTTTGCATGTCGGCATTAGTGATGATGTAGCCCCGTTCATCCATTTCGACAAACCCCTGCACAAAATCGGAGTTCGGCTTGTAGCCCGCATAGATAAAGACTCCGGCAGTGGGAATCTCCACTTCTTCTCCGGACGCACGGTTTTCCGCGATGATTTTTTCCACAAATTGCTCTCCCTCGATGCGCACAACCTTATGGTTGACATAACACCGCGAGTTTTCCGCCTTTTCGATTCGTTCATACAGGATTTTTTCCGCCGGAATGTAATCGAGGAACTCTATGAAGGACACGGTTTTGCATATATCTAGCAGAACCTGCCCCTCCTGAAGTCCGGAGTTTCCGCATCCCACAACGGCGACGTCCATATCTCGGAAAAAGGCGCCGTCGCAGGTTGCGCAATATGACACGCCTCTGCCGTAGAATTCCTTTTCTCCCGGGACTCCAATTTTGCGCGGGAAGCTACCGGTGGCTATGATTACAGCCTTTGCAATAAAATGATGTTCGGTTGCGTGAATAGCGATTCTGCCGTCGTCCAACTTTTCGAGGGCTTTGACGTCGATGAATTCGCGAATCTCCGTGCCGAAACGTTCGGCCTGCTGGCGGAAAAGTTTTATCAGATCCGCGCCTCCGACTCCCTCGGGGAACCCGGGGTAGTTTTCCATAAGGTGGGTTGTGGATGCCAGCCCGCCGGTCATCTGCTTTTCAACGAGGAGAGTTTTGTGAAGTTCGCGGGAGGCGTAAATCGCGGCGGTGAGTCCCCCCGCGCCTCCGCCGATTATTATTATGTCGTATTCTTCGGCCATGATGGCTCCTTATTCTGTATCCGCTTCGGGGACTGCATGTTTCCCCTCGGGGGGCAATCCTACAGCTTTGCGCAACATTTTGCGAAAAGCCTCGTCTTCGAAACTCGGCGCGCCTGTGATTCGCATCGCCTCCCTGCCGTCGCTCAGGAGAATCCGGGTGGGGATGGCATCGATACGCAGTCCGGCGAACAGTGCGCTGTCGGCTTTCACGATAGGCAAATCTACCATCAGAGAGTCCATAAGACCCTTGAACTCCGCCGGTTCTTCGAAAGAAAAAACCACGATTGGGAAATTGTATTCGACGAATTCGTCGCGGATTTCCTGAAGGGCGACCAGTTCGTATCCGCATGTCAAACACCAGCTAACCAGGAAACAGGCCACGGCGGGGCCGTCCGAAATGTCGTCCTGAGTGAATTCCTGTCCCTGGGCGTCAACAGCTGAGAAATCCGGTATTTTCGGCCCCTCCGCCTCGATTTTTGTTTCGACTTTTTGCTCTCCGCCGCATGAAAGGGCGAGAATTGCCGCTATTATAATGATTAGCAATGTGTTGCAAGTTTTCATAATTCCATTGGGTTATTTCACATCGATTTGAGCATTCCCGTGTGTTAGATTTGCCGCGATTTCCGTTATCTCCGCCATTTCCGTCTTGGGCAGTTCGATTTTCAATTTCACATCGACTCCGAATTTGGACGCTATGACCATGCCTCCCAGCCGCTCGACATTCGATACGAACTCGCCGTGGGCGGGGTATGGCAGGCAAACAGTGAAAATATCGGTAACGATCTTTTCTTGGATACCGGCGTCGCGAACCGCCTCGGATGCGGTCTGGGAATAGGCGCGCATGAGGCCGCCGACGCCCAGTTTGGTTCCGCCATAATATCGAGTTACGACGCATGCCGCGTTTACAACTTCCGCGCCGGCAAGAACTCTTTGAATGGGCATTCCCGCACTTCCGGAAGGCTCGCCGTCATCGCTGGAAAGCTCCTCGGGGCGTTCGATTCCGATTCGAAATGCCCAACAGTGATGAGTGGCGTCGGGATACAATTCTTTTTCGCTCTCCAGAAATGCTTTGAAATCCTCCCTTGTAACAACCTGTCCGACATGGGCGATGAAGCGGGAGCTTTTTATTACGGCCTCCGCACGTCCCTCGCCCTTCAAACTCAAATAGCTGTTCTTTTCCGACGGCATAATACCTTAACTTATGCGTGGGAGTGCCTTTCGGCAAGATGTTTTTCAAATCGTTCTGAGAAGCCGAAGATCATGCAGGTGCAAAAGCTCGATTACTGTTGTTATGCCGACATATCTTCCTGCATAATTCCGAGGACGTTCCCCTCGGTGTCTTTGAAATACGCCAGGTAGCCGACTCCGGGGATTGAGCTTTTTGGGTAGATAATCTCCCCGCCCTCTTCGACGATCTTTTTGATGTAAGCGTCGATATCGTCCACGTCGATTGTGTTTGCGAAAATCGAATCCGGATGCCTTGGCGCAAGCCCTCCGTCGATGCCATAATCGCCGTCGCCGGTCATTACCATCCAGTAATCCATAGGCCCGTCCCATTTCTGGAACTTCCATCCGAAGACCTTTTTGTAGAATTCGATTGCCCGATTCGGAACATCGGCGCCAATCTCGAAATGCACTATTCTGGGCATTCTCGCCTCCATTGTAAGTTTGTTCTCATTAGAGTTTAGCCATTTAGAAGTAATACATCTTTCCGCCAATATGCAAGAAAATTGTTCAGAAAAAGACACGGTTTGGAAAATATTATCATTCCGTTAAAAGTGCTTGTAAAAAGACTTGAAGTTAATTATTATATATCGATTGACTTAAACAAATTAACAGGAGGCAAGAATGAAAAAGTTTCATTGGTTTGCGATCTTTGCCGTGATAGTCCTCACGGTAGGACTCTTTGCGGTAGGTTGCGACAGCACCGAGCCGGATCCCGACCCCGAGCCGGAACCGGACGAGGTCCCATACAATTCTGATGTCGATAACAGCTTCATCGAAACCGCAACAAGCGGTTATACTGTTGCCGTTTCAAACATGGAGACGGATTCAGGCACAGTATTCACCAGCGGCGATACTGTAACAGAGCGAGTAGTTACTATCAGCGGCACGGTGCCCGATTATCTGGGAACCCGCAGAACAACCGAGGAGCCCGAAAGGGTTATTCTGAACGCCGACGGCGGATCCTGCATGAGCCCCGGCCCATGGAACGACGCTGATACTATTTCAATCGGCTTCGACCAGACTATTCATGTCAGCTACCAGCACAGCGGTGTTATGTGCACCGGAGACTGGGGTTATACAATCACAGTAACCAATATCGGCACGGGAACAATTGCGTGGCAGAGACAGGTTCTTCAGGGAATAGGCGCCGATGTCGATCAGACAACCGGCAGTCTCGACCTTACAGCGGGAACTTATGAAGTTCACGTAAGCACAGTGACCGGCACCCAGACTCGTGTTACCGCTACTTATACTCCCGGTGGCGGTGGTGTTGTAGGCTCATCGATCGTAGTCTATCATAATGGAAACCTATATCCGGTCAGCGAAGCCTCTCCGGGGGCAACTTATTCCCACGTTGTCGATTTGGCCAACGGCGGGAATACCATCCGCGTTCTTGTAATAGGCAACTTCGATCCCGCGGCACAGGCCGACCTGGCGAACATCCTCGCAATTTCGGATCCCATCGATGTTTTCTGCATCACAGAAGATATGGCGATTCGCGTAGTCCTGTCATGGCAGATCGATGATTCCGATGTCGATTTGCATCTCATCGGCCCGGGCGGCCATGTGTGGACGGCATTCGACTGTTACTTCGGAAACCGCACCCCGAATTGGGGCGATAGCGCGAACACTCTCGACGACCCAATTCTCGACCACGACAATACAAGCGGTTACGGCCCGGAAACCATTGTGCTTCCCATACCGGCAGACGGCCTTTATACCGTCCTCGTGCATTATTGGAGCGACCACGGCGGCGGCGATGCCCCCACGCTGGTTTCGGTAAACCTCAATGAGTCTTCCAGCAGATCCTACGGCCCGAATGTTCTTGTGGACGAAGAATATTGGATTGTTACCGGCATCCGCGTGAACGGCGGTGTGGCGTCTTTCGCGTCCGCGCCAGATTCGGCGGCAATATTCGGTTCGGAAGGAACCTTCGCCCGTCCGAGAAACAAATAATACCAGATTTCAGAATCAAAAAAAGCCTCCGGTTATGCGCCGGGGGCTTTTTTCATATCATATTCCAGATCGTCTATTCGATAAGAGAATCAACCCTTTTGTAAATCTCTTCCAGAACTTCATCCTTTTCGCTCATCACGGATGCCGATGTTATGGCTTCGACACCGTCTTTTTCATACTCCCATTCTTCGTCGCCGGCGGTGATTACGGCCACCAGCTTATCTTTTGGCTCGATTTTGTCGATTATCTTCCGCGCCTTGCGGTTCATCATCATCCAAGCCTCGACCTCATCCATTAATATGATTGCGGAATATTGGGAGTAGTCCGCTTTGGGCGCTTTGGAAATATCGACAATTTCGATACGGCATATCGGAGAGTATTTAGCTACAATCTCCTCCATCAGTGCGCTTTTGAACTCGGTATCGTAACCGGTAATCATGATTGTGTGCTCTGCATCGGGGTTGTCGTAAACCGTCGATGGAATGGGGTCTTTGCACGATAACAAGCCCAATCCGGCTATCAGGGCGATAATAAAAACACTCTTCTTCTGCATTTCAAGTCTCCTTGTGATATTTCGTGGTTCAATTATATCGATTGCTCGTATATCATTTTTCCGCTGATAACTCCGCGGATTCTCGACATGGTGTCGGAAATAGATTGGATTTCTCCCGCAGTGCCCCGAATAACGGTAACCTCGAAACACCTTTCCTCGTCGATATGGACATGGAGGGTGCCGACGATATTATCCAGATGCCGATGCTGTTCGTGGACAAGCTTGTGGTTTAGATGTTTGCCGTGGTCGAAAACGAGAGCATGGGCACCGATTGCCGGAGCATCGGGGTTTTCAAGACGGCTTTCGTTCACAGCGGTTGCCATCAAGTCGCGGATCGCCTCGGAACGGTTTTCGTAGCCCCGTTCTTCGATGAACTTCTCGAATTCGCCCATCAGTTCTTCTTCGACACTGATACTGAATCTTTTTATCGCCATTTATTCCTCCTTCTCGGGGCTAATAACCAAAACGAGTTCGCCGATTATTTCGCCCTCGATAGAATTTATCTCGCTCAATCTGCCTCGAATTATTTCTTCGAATTTTTTCGTGAGTTCCCTGCAAAGCACAGCTTTGCGGTCGCCGAGGATATTTATCGCATCGGTCAGAAAGTCCCTTATTCTGTGGGGGGAGACGTAGAAAACCAATGCGGAATCGCTATCTTCTTTGAGAACTCGAAGCCGCCGCCGTCGGTTTTTTCCGGCGTGGGAGAGGAAGCCCTCGAAATGAACCCCCGCTACAGGAAACCCTGATAGGACAATGGCCGGGACGAAAGCTGTCGCGCCGGGGAGAACCTCGAAATGGATGTTCTCCGCGATAGCCATCCGTGATAAGGAATGTCCCGGGTCGGAAATCCCCGGTGTGCCCGCTTCGGATATTACCGCGATAGTCTTGCCCTCTTTCACCCGGCCGATTATTCCCTCGGCTCGTTTGCGTTCGTTGCGGACATGCATGGCAAAAACCGGCGTGTCGATTTCGTATTTGTCGAGCAGGATTTTCGCTTTGCGGGTGTCTTCGGCGGCGATAACATCGGCCTCTCGTAGAACACGAATCGCTCGGAGGGTTATATCCTCCAGATTTCCGATGGGCGTCGGAACGAATATGAGTTTTCCTTCTGGCATAATCACTGCAATATAATTAACTGCGTGCAAAATGACAAGGGCAAAGCTTAACCATCGAACCGCCTTGACATCGACGGTGAAATGGCATATTATTCGACTATGAAAACGAAAATCATCATACTATTTCTTCTCACTATCGCGCTGAGTTTCGCCCAGCGACGCTATTACCACGAAACCGGATCCGCAATTTTGCGGGTGGACGAGAATTTCCCCGGCGCTTTTGTCGAACACCGCACTGTAAGCACCGGCGCAGATAATTTATTCAGAGCCTTCCTTGCATTCGGGGACGCTTCCGGTAAATACGCCTACGGCAGTGCTCATCAGCATCCGCCGTTGTCCGAGGGCACGTTCATCCTCGCGGAACCTCCCTCGCCTCTGCCTCCCGAAGCCCTTCAGATAGAAGAGTTTTTCGATACGGTCGAAGTAATCGACAGCCATACTGTGGATTCAATTTGGGTCTATGATACGACTTATGTTTACAATCTAACGGAATCCCGCACCCGCTTTTTCTACGAAGACACTGCTTTTGGAATTTCGGTGGAGCAGTTTGTTACCGCCTATTATGACACGATTTCCGCATTCTATGTAGATTTTATTTTCACGAACACAGGTTCTTCTACCCTATCGGATTTGAAAACGGTTTTTTTCTACGAGGGAGATGTTCCCGACTGGGGTTATCGGGACGACTACCCATTTTCGGTGGGTTATCTCGACGCCGCGGCTGTCCGCGATGGATCGGAGGCCAATGGCATCTGCTCCGGGTTCTGCGCCCTGCATCCCGATACTATGCCCCAACTCGGCGCGTGGTTCAACTGGGTAGATACCCTCGCGGAACCGGACACTGCCAACATCATATCTCTCCTCGAAAATGACCCGGAATGGCCGGTTTCTATCTCCCCGGGGGACTGGGCGGTTTATGCGATGTGGGATTTCGGAGATCTCCATGCCGGCGCGACCGATACTTTGCGAATAGCTCTCATAGCCCAGGATTCCACCGGTTTCGACTCCCTCGCGGCTTATGTCCGCGGAGATAGTGTTCAATCTGCAGTCGAGGATTACGCGATTTCATTTCCGGAACATCACAATATCTCTATCGCCCCGAACCCTTTCAATTCGGCGTGCGAGATCCTCGTTCCGGAAATTCCCGCGGGCGATGCTTCTCTCGAAATATTCTCCATGGACGGACGGATAGTTCGAAGCATGGAACTCTCGAAGCAATCCGATAGAATTTTCTGGAACGCCCGAGACGACAGGGGCAGGGAACTGGCCAGCGGAGTCTATCTCGTCCGGTTCAGCTCGAAGGGCGCAACTATCTCCACCGCAAAAGCTATTCTTATCAAATAAAAAAGGGCGCGATAAACGCGCCCTTGAATCAGCCTATTCGAGAAGAATCAATCGTATTCTTTCTCATCCTCTTCGCCGTTTACCACTCGGAGAACACCCATCACCAGGCCCTCCATCTCGTCCTCGCCCGGGTAGATATAAACGGGCGCAATCCAATCTACATACTCGCGGATCATATTCATTATGGGCTCGTTGTTCGCTATTCCGCCGGTTATAAGGATTCCATCGACTTCTCCTTTAAGGGCCGCCGAATATTCGCCTATGGATTTAGCAATTTGATAAACGAAGGCGCGGAGTATCAGGTCGAATTCGCTGTCGGTTTTGGCTTTTTCGACAACTTCGATCATATCGTCGGTGCCGACCAGGCTGAGCATCCCGCCGGCTTTGATGATCTTTTTCAGCATATCTCGCTCGCTGTATTTGCCGGAATAGCACAGTTTCACGAGTCCGGTAACAGGGAGGGTGCCTGTGCGCTGAGGCGAGAAAGGCCCACCGTCGTTGGCGTTGCTGACATCTATCTGACGCCCTTTGCGATGAGCGGTTACGCTTATTCCGCCTCCGAGATGGACAATCACGAGATTGAGATTGTGATATTTCGCGCCGACATTTGAAGCATGCCTTTTTCCGACCATCTTGATATTCAGAGCGTGGGCGAGGGAGACGCGCGGAAGCTCCTTCATTCCGGAAACATAGGCCACGTCGTCGAACTCATCGACGCTCACCGGATCGACGATGTAAGCCGGAATGTCCAGAGGCGTAGCGATTTCGTCGGCGAGAAGGCATCCGATATTGGATACATGATCCGCTTGCACATTGCCCTGTTTGACATCGGCTTTCATGGCGTAATTCACCCTGTAAGTTCCGGAAACCAGCGGCTTGAAAGGCCCGCCTCGTCCGACTACGGCGTCGAGACTTTCCAGCTTGACATCGTGCTTTTCGATTGCGTCGCGGATTGTCTTGGCGCGGAACTCGTATTGGTCGTAAGTGTGCTCGAAATGGGCAAGCTCTTCCGCCTCGTGCCGTATGGACTCGACGAAAACCGGCTCTTCACCGTCGTAAACGGCCACCTTGGTCGAAGTCGCTCCGGGGTTGATTGCAAGTATCCTCATAGTGATCTCCTTTGAAAAAACCGTGTAAATAGCCTTCCAATATAATTGGCACTTTTCTCAAGGCAACCGAAAATATCACTTTTTTGTTGCGAAAACCATTTTTTACCTTTGATTGATAATCGTATGGACGTGAAAAAAGATAATAAGGGACTTATCGAGGAACTTCGCCATCTTCTCGGTGAAATTCGCAAACTGGATTTCGCAACTGTCTTCGTGTTTCTGGCAGTGGCTGTCATATCGACTGCGAATTATTACTACGGTAACCGCAACTTCATGCGCAAAGTCCTGACCGGCCAGATAGCCGACCGGGGGCAGTTGGTTTATATGACCGCAATTCTCAGGAACATGGCGAGGTTTGTCATCAGTTTCATTGTCCCATTGATTCTCATCAAATGGCCTCTGCGTGCGAAATTCCGGGACTACGGCCTCGGTCTCGGCGACTGGCGTTTCGGCCTGAAAATAACATTGATCTTCGTTATTGTGATGTTGCCGATAGTCTGGTTCGTGTCGGCTTCGGAAAGTTTCGCGCGGACATATCCGGCATGCCCCGGCGTAAAAGACGACTGGGGGCGGTTTCTAATCTTCGCAGGAACATATTTTTTCTACATGACCGGGTGGGAATTTTTGTGGCGCGGGTTCACCCTCTTCGGCCTCAAAGAAAAACTCGGCTACTACGCCATCTTCGTCCAGACCATCCCCTTTGTGATACTCCATTTCGGCAAACCATCGGCGGAGTCTTTCAGTTCGATTTTCGCGGGGCTTGCTCTGGGCGTCCTATCTTGGCGGAGCCGAAGTTTCTGGTATGCCATGCTCACCCACACAGCGGTAATCATCGCGATAAATACCGTAGCCGTCCTCCGGTTCCGTGCGGGGAATTACGGTGTGGGTTTGGCGGACCTTGTGGAGGTTTTTGGAGTTATCCTCTAAACAGAGGCCAATTTCCGCTTTCTGTCCGTGGTATGTAATCTATTGTATATCAAGATATTATGTGATTTATTGCTTGGCTTAACTTAATTCAAGGTCTCGATGAAATTGGCTCGAAACAGCGCCTTCTTACTAATCGGGCTCGTTATCTTTTCGATAGCTGGCTGTTCGGAGAAATTTTTCGAACAGCAGGATAAACGAACTGGCGAAAGACAGCTTCACCTTCCCAAAGATATTCAATACATCTCCTTTCGAAGCGACCCCCAAACTCCGGGATGGTTTGGAAGAGAGGGACTATGGATAAGGGCTGAGATACAATTAACCGATTCCCAGTTCGAAGACTACATCGAACAAATCGACGACCCCGCTGTTTGGAAACCGGTTCGATTCAAATCTTACTCGCCTTCGATAGGCCATAGCTACTCCGAAAAAGCCCTTCGATGGTCCAATCTTCCATTGCCATCTTCGATAAAAGCGAACTTTCACCGGGATAGTCCCCTCAAACCGGAGTTGTTAGAATCTGAGAGGGGCAAATATTATTGCTCCGCTATTGTTTTCGAAAAAACGGAACCGCCAAAAAGCGATAATAAAAATCCCTACAACTGGAAAGCGGCCGGATGGCGATATGTGGGCCGGTCGTGTGATGAACTTTTTGAATCGAATCTATCGGGAGTAATTCTCGGGCTCGCCATCTTGGACTACGAAACAAAAAGGATGAGCGTATATTTTCAGTTCAGCGGATAAAAGGATTTCAGTTCGTTGTCCGTGAAATGAACCGGCTTCGGCTAATCCTTGTCCCAAGGCGCTCATATCGACGTCGGCCTTTGCCATGAAACTTCTTCCATCGTATAATTTAAGTTGTTATTTTTGCTGTTTTTCTGTAACTTTCTTATGATAACAACATTTAAATGGAGCCACGATGAAGTTAAAGAAAATTGCCGTTATGATTATCGCAGGTTTGCTCTTTCTCTTCTTAAGCGGATGTCCGGAAAAATCCACGCCTCCCGACCCCGACGGTATCAGCTGGGATATCGGCACGATTACGGACTACACTGTTTCCGGCGGATCCGGCTATGAGTTCGCCGAGGCAATCACCGGCGGGACATTCATCTTCCCCGAGGGCGCCGACGGTGAACTTTCGGTGGCAGTCATCAACTCCGGCCCCACGCCGCCGCTCTCCGGTTCTATGTTCTGGATTGAATACGACGGCGACGATCCGGTTCAGCTGTCGTTGCCGATGGGGGACAACGAGTATCTCTACCTCCATGGATTCGGAAGCTCCAACGGTTCCTTCGATGACGACATCGACGCCGACGAGCGCTGGCATGCCCTCCCCATATTGGATTCTGCCGGCGGAAATGTGGTTTTCCACCTCAGCATGCCTTTCGATGTCGCGCGGTTCAGGCCCATGCGAAGCAGTCATCGAGGATTCACCCATTACCAGATAGCGGCTATACCTTTCGGAAGCTCCCGTGCGGATACTATCGCGGCGGCGCACGCTCAGGCTCTCGATTTGATCAACAATGTCCTCGATTCCCTGCCCACAGCTATTCAAGCAACGGCACGCACGGAAGTCCACGGCACCGGAACCTGGGAGGGCAGGCTCAGACCGAGATTCTACACCGACGGCAATTACTACAAAGGCTTCTTCTACTGGACCTCCCTCTGGCCCAGCGCTTCTCCTATGATAGGGCTCTATCCCTTCACCAGCGGCGGCTTTGTCGAGGATGTCATCGCCCATGAAGTCGGGCATTACATTAACCATGTTCTCGTAGGCGACGCGACTTATGTTATCCTGGAAGCTCAAGCGCCCTCAGCAACTCACGGTCTTGGCGATGTCCACGCGAACAGGTCGAGCATAGTCGAGGATTACGCCTACTTCGCCGAATACTTCCTCACGGGCTCCGTAGGCACTTCGGTTGATCCAACATACAATATATCCGTTTTGAAAACAGGTTCCCCCTATTCTATAGATTTCCCCAGTATAGAGGGGTTTGGATGCTTCCTTCTGTCGAGTCTGCACCGCACCAGCCCTGTAATTCCCAGCCTGATGGTTTCCGGCACCCTCGACAGCATACCAGTCGTGGGGGCTTCCTTCCGGGACATCTGGGGGGTTGCCGCCCGCGGAGCCACGAATGTCAACCAGCTTCGCACCCATGTAGAGGAATATCTTACCGGCGTCGGCAAAGAGGATATGTTGCCGGTTATCGCCCAGCGTATCGGATGGCGCTACCGCGGCAACGGCACGGTTATGACCGACGACGGCACGGGCAATATGGTTCCCCTCGAAGACGCGACCGTTGTGCAAATCGCAAATGTTGGGGGACGCGAATACCGTAATTCGGCGAGCACAACCACGGATTCCCTCGGCAACTTCACCATATCCGACCTCTTCCCCGGCACAACATCCCTGCGGATCTATTGGCAAACCGATTCGACCGAGCATCCATTGGTAGTGAACTGGGACACGCCGACCACGCAGACTTTGGAACTCGGGACTTTCTTCGCGAACACCAGCCTGATAGACCTTCTGCAGACCATGGACGCCATAAAAGTCCAGTTTAGGGGGGATATTCGTTTAACAAATGACTGGTTGATTGAAGGGAATGGAGTTTGGTCTTTTACCCAATACGGATGGGATTATGTCGGCCAAATACCCATCTCGTGGTCGGGCAACACAGCTACAGTGGACGGCACGATAATCGGGTGGGGCTATTTCGACCACGACATCGATATGACGGTGAATTTTTCTCCGACAGGAGGAAGCATCCTATCTGTGGAGGCCGTGGACAACCTCACCGCGAGACCGGGAACCGGAACGACCGGCACGAGATATTGCAATCTGGAATTCAATAATTTGCCTTTCGTGAGTATAAGCTCCAATAGCAGGATTATAACTTATATGGCTACCGGAAACGTTCAATCTCATGTCGATGAAATTGAATATGAAGTGGTGGGAGGAACTTCGGGGGATTACAGCGTATCGGCTGTCGAATGGTCATCGACGGACACGGTCTTCGTAACCTTCGAACTGCATAATCCGTAAGGAAAAAACATATCTGCAATAAAACGGGCGAGGATTTATTTCCTCGCCCGTTTTGCATATTACCATTTTTGGGATTCTTAAAACTTACACATCTTTCGCTTCGCCTTCAACCGGAGGGATTTCAGCCGACTCCTGTTCCGGCGGGGTTTTGAGATAGCGAATTGCCAGCGCCAGGCCATAGAGAAAAAGAAACCCGTGCACGAAAAGCGGAAAATATGCCCACTCAATATTATATCTCGTGATCACCATGATGTCGGCGAAAATAAGCACAGCTCCGCCGAAACCGGGCACCAGAAGGGGAAAAGCGCCAACTTTTGCGATACTCCTTCTCAACAGGGAAATTCGTATCGGCCATCCCACCAGATATAGCGCGCCTATAACCGCGAGGGCGATGTAAACTGCCTCATTCATCTTTTTGGGCCTCTTTCTTTTTCCATTTAGTAGTGAGAGTTGTCCATGAATCGGTGTAGCCGCAGTTGGAGCATGTTACGGACTTGCGGGACATGGTTGGGTTGTCCGGGAGTTTTTCATCGGAGACATTTAGCCAGGCGCCGCATTCGGGGCATTTTTCGCCCCAACATATCCGATGCCACAGCCCGCCTTCGATTATATGGAAAAAAAGCAGGCCTATCGCCCACGCCACGAACCAGCTGATGCCCTTAAGCCGTGTAAGTGCCCAGATGTCCGGAATAATTAGAATGATGAGAAATACTACGCCCGTGATTATCGCCCGGGTGCGGGTGGGGCCTTCTCTGCGCACTCTCGGTGAGATGTATATCAGCCAGCCGAGGAAAACCAGACCCAGTCCGGTGGAGATGTAGAAATACAATTTGAGGGCGAGGCTGTCCATTTAATCGTTGTAAACGTTCGTTAGCCAGCCGAATTTGTCCTCGGCCTTGCCCTGGACGATGTCGAAGAATCTCTGCTGTATTTGCCGGGTGATTTCGCCTCTGGAGCCTTTGCCTACGGGAATTCTATCGACAGTTGCGATTGGCGAAACCTCGGCGGCGCTTCCGGTGAAGAACGCCTCATCCGCAACATATACCATCTCGCGCGGAATACGCGTTTCGACGACCTCGAAGCCCATATCTTTGGCTATCTTTATCGCGGAGTCGCGGGTGATTCCCGGAAGTTCGCTTCCGCTGAGGGGCGGGGTGAATATCTTGCCGTATTTGATGACGAAGATATTCATCGCAGAGCCTTCGGAGATGAATCCGTCTTTGTCCAGAGCGATGCCGTCAACATAGCCGTTTATCTGCGCTTCCATTTTGATAAGCTGGGAATTCATGTAGTTCGCGCAGGCCTTTGCCATGCCGGGAAAAGTGTTCGGAGTGATTCGCGTCCAACTGCTGAATTGGACATCGACGCCGCGCTCGATGGCGTCTGCGCCGAGATATGCGCCCCATTCCCAAACAGCGATTGTGAAATGCGGCCTGCAATTGAATGGAGAAACGCCGAGGGCTTCATCGCCGCGGAAAATCAGCGGGCGGACGTAGCAATTTTTCAGTCCGTTGGCGCGAATTGTTTCAAGAGTGGCATTGTTGACATCCTCGACAGTGTAATCGATAAACATCTTTTCGGGGAACATCTTGCTTCCATCCGGTTTGGAGGGATTACAGTCGGCGGTCATGCGGTAGATTTTGGCCGAATCGAGGAGCCTTCTGCTGTGGTCATTGAGGCGGAAAACAGCGGGGCCGTTGACAGTATCGTAACAGCGCTCGCCTTCGAAAACCCCTGTGCCGTAATGGATTACGTGGGATAAGACATGAATTGTGGCTTCTTCGTGGTCGATGAGTTTTCCATCGAACCAGATTTTTTTGCTTCCGGGAAATGGCATATTTACTCCTTTTTTTATAAGAACATAGTAAATAATAATCTATTCCCGAAAGGCCTCTCAGTCAAGGACAAAGCCGAATATTTCGGCTAAGGGTCAATAAACCCTTTGAGTGCGGTATTTTATCATCTCCGGTTTGTTGTCGAGAACCGAGACTCGGACATTATAAAACCTTCGCCGAACGGGAAAAATGCGACTGAAAGCCCCTATCAGAGCCAAAAGAGCGGCAAACAACAGGAGTATGATCTCCGCAGTGCAATCTGCGGAGAGGTTCCAGCCGAAGCCGTCCATTAGAAGAGCATTGACGCCGGCATAGATCAGAAGTCCTCCCAGAAGGAGGGCGAAAATTGCCGTGCCCCATCTGGAAAGCGGTGGTTCCGGTTTTTCTGTGAATCTGAATCTCTCGTCCTTTTTTAACCGGTCTATTACCTTCTTCTCCGCCTTTTTCAGCCGGGACATCTCTTTTACATGTCCCACGGCGAAAATGAAGATCCAGACAAGCGCGCTTCCCCAGATAATCAGTTCATTTCTAAGGCTTAAAGTGTCCCCGAACGACAAGCTCAAACCGGCGGCCAATGCCAGAATTACGACCATAATCATAACGACCATGAACCAATGTTCGGCTCTGCGCCGGGCATAAGTATTAGTAAGTTCCGAAATTATTTCGTTTCTTTCCAAAAGAGCCTCCCCATTTTTTGGATATACATTATTATAATAATACCCTGTTTCAACCAAATCAAGGACTTTTTTGGCTAAATAATTTACTGATTAGACAATAAAGGCAACTTTGCCCTTGACAAGGAGCTATCATAATATCATTTTTTAGAAAAAGGAGGTCTTAGTATGAAAAAGACATTTGTAACTGTCCTCGCCGGAATGATTGTTCTGGCTGTAATTCTCGGAATCGCCTGTTCGAGCAACGATCCGGAGCCGGAACAGCCCACAGTTCCGGGTGCGGAATCGGTAACTCTCGATCTTTCGTTGTTCACTACGGCGTCGTTAGCCCGTCCAATGGAAACCTGCGCAGATTTCGACACAGCGGCTTTCATGGTGGTGGTTTGGGGAGGCCTAACTCAGGTGTTCCTCGCCCTGCCGAGACTTGCTTTCGTGCTCGCCCTGTCCCAAACCCCCGATTACGAAGGAGATTTGACCTGGGTATGGACTTTCGGAGCCGACACGAACAACATCAAGCTGACCGGCCATGTTGTCGATGGCGACAGCGTCGAATGGCAGATGAGGGTGACGAATCCAGAGCTTACGAATTTCCTATGGTATGACGGCAAATGCGATTTCGACGCCCTGGGCGGATGGTGGCGCTTCTTCGACCCAGAAGACGGCGCCGTTCTTTGGATCGACTGGGCTAAGGACGAAAGCGATACGACCGCTCTGCTGACCCTTGCTATCATCGACACGGAAAACCCAAATTACGGGGACTCGCTTCATTATGAGGTCGATGGCCAGGTTGCCGACGCCTGGATTCGCGACGCCGACGGCGGACGTCCGGGACGCTGGGAAGTTATGTGGAATCTGATAACCCATTACGGGATGATAACTTACCCCGAAGGCCACACCGCGTGCTGGGATGAAGCCCTCGAGTGCACGCCCTGCGACAGTATTCCAGTCAGTTAGAAACAAAAACCCCGGCGAAAAAACCGGGGTTTTAAGCTTCAGCAAAGCTGTCAGCGCCGCTAATCGAGTTCGTCGAGAAGGTCGTCTATCTCTTCCATGGGGGAGTAGGCGACCACATCGGCGTGCGCCAGAACGTTCGCCTTTTCGTTCTCTTCGGCAAACCGGATAAAGCTCTCTTTAAGGGATTGCCATAGATTATTGTCCTCGGCAATACCAATCCTCTCCAGAAGCTGGTCAATCTTATCATAGTTTGTTTCCGCGAGGTTATATACGACGAAAAGTTCTCCGTTTTCCTCGTCCAGTTTGGCGGAAATAACGCCCGCCTGCTTTTCGAGAAGCTCGGTGAGGTTCAAGGTTTCGCAGGCATCCCTATCGAGGTTGTGGACGCTTATCTTTCTTTTCTTGATTATCCTGTGCATTATTTTTCCTCCGGCAGGTTATCCGGTGCCCATTCGGCCAGCAATGCGGTCAAAGTTATTGCGTGGCTCTCAGCCATTTTGCCGGCGGATTCGAGGGCATCTTTGGTTTCGACAGCATTTTCGGCGAGGGAATACTGAAGCTCGGCGTATTCGTAAAGCTCACCGATGGCGAAAACAACCATCTCCGGATCGATAAGAACCGCTTCCCGTGCTGAGTCCATGTCGATCTTCTCGTCTTTGGCGATGGATGAAATATCGTCAAATGCTATCTCGCTGTTTTCGGCGAAATGTCCCTCGCAGGCTTCGAGAAGGGGTAGAAGCTCGTCGTAAATTTCCACAGCGCGCGCTTCACCCGCGCTGAAAGGCTCTACCTGATACTCCTCCACGTGTTCCTGCGCGTAAACCGCTCCCGCGAAAAGCGCCATCAAAAGAATTGCTGTGAATCTCATATTGTCCTCCGTGTTTAACGGTTTTTCAAAGCTGTTTCAGCCATTTTTAACTGTTCCGGAGTATTGACTCCGAGAAGCTCGGAGCTGTCCTCCACTTTCCACGCGGCCACGGTTTTGCCCTTGTTTTTTAGGACGGTCATGACGTCGGTGAGGTAGAATTCCCCCTGAGCGTTATCGGAGCTGATTTGGTCGAGGGCGGGCCATAGTTCCGAGGCATCGAAGATGTATGTTCCGCTGTTTACCTCATTGATTGCGCGGATTTTTTCGTCGCCGTCCGCATACTCTATAATCTCTGCGAATTCTCCGTCATCGCTCCTGACGATACGGCCATACTGAGCGGGGTCGTCGAGGATTCCGGTCATCACCGTTGCACTGGAGCCTTTTTTGCGGTGGAAATCGAGCATCTTCTGCAAAGTTTCGCCTCGAACAAGGGGCATATCCCCGCAGAGCACGAAAAGTTCGCCCTCGAAATTTGTAAAAGGCATCTGGGCGCATTTGACGGCGTCGGCGGTGCCGTTCTGTCTTTCCTGAATTGAAAAAATCACCCGAGAATTGTGCAGTTTCGCGATAACCTGATCCATCCGGTTCCCGACAATCAGGACGATTTTTGCGGGATCCACGCTTCGCGCCGCGTCGATTACATATTCCACCATAGGCTTGCCGTCGATTTCGTGGAGAACCTTGGCGATGTCGCTTTTCATTCGTTTGCCTTCGCCGGCGGCGAGGATGATTGCACCGGTCATCGTCATTCTCCCTTTACTGGCCTGTTATTTGAATCGACTCGAACAACGTGGGGCGGTTTTACCTCGGATGTTTCTCCGATGGCGTAGGCGATAATCATGATGACATCGCCGGGCATTCCGCGCCGCGCCGCAGGGCCGTTCAAAAGGATCTGGCCGTCGTTTTCACCTTTGATGACGTAGGTTTCCAGCCGGTCGCCGTTGTTCATGTTTACTACCTGGACTTTTTCGCCGTCGAGAATATCCGCCGCCTCCATGAGTTCGGCAGGAAGGGTAATGCTACCCTCGTAATCGAGTTCGAGGCCGGTGAGGGTGGCCTTCGAAATCTTTGCTCTACACCACATACGCAACATTTTCTTATCCTTCGAAGTTTAGAGAATTTCTAAAAAGCTCGGCTCTGGAAATTTTCATCTCGATTGAGTTGTTTGGCGAACCGCAAGCAAGCAGATGAGCCGGTTTGCCGAGTTGAAATAATTCCGTAGCCGAAATCAGGTCGAGGGTTTCCGATGACATCCCCTCCGAAGCGCCGAGACGTAGGGCACTGGAGAGAGCATAGCCCTCGTTTTCCGCCAGCATTCGGGCGTGGGTAATAAGCCCCACCCCGCGCATAATTTTGTCCTCGATCTGAATTTTAAAACTTTCCAAAAGTTTGTCTCGTGCCTTATACTCCATCTCGATGATACCGGAGATTACACTCTCCGCCTGTTCCAGAATGGTCTCCTCGTCAACTCCCAGGGTATGGGAAGTTTGCACGATGTAGATATGCCCATCCGTGCTCACCGACGGGTTGAACAGAGGCTTTATCATCGAGCCGCTTTTTAGAAGGGAATCGCGCAGACCATTGATATTCTCGCTGAAAATCAGCCCCGGAATATGAACATTGAAGCGTATGAAAAGCCCGGTGCCGCATTCGGTCGGGTGGGCGGTCAGAAAACCGAATCTATCGGAATATGCAAAGGGAAGATTGGATTCGAGCTCCTCGACAAAGCTCCTCGCTTTGCGATAAACTGTTTCAACGTCGCTTCCGGCAGATGCAAATCGGAAACGCAGATTATCCGATGTGTTCAGGGTTATCCAACTGCTCTCGTCATCGAGAATGAAAAGCCCTGTGCCGAGGCTTCTGTTTACTATAGCCTCGTCGATACTCTGTCGTTCGAGGAGATAATCGATATCCTGTTTTTCCAATTTCTCGGTTTCGAAAAAGCGATATTCTGGAATTGTCTCCTGAAGAGTTTCTGTCAGCTGGCGGGATGTCGTCCGCAAATCCTCTTTGCTGAGGGCTTCGGGAAAAGGCCTGTCGCGCAGATTGCGAACATAAAAGGCCTCCGAAGACAAAACGACCTCGAAATTATCGCCGCCCGCGGCCAACCACAAAGGCAAAGCTGGAGGGAAAACCTGGTCTATCAATTATCCCCCCTTTCGAATATCTGAATTTCGTCGCGGATTCTCGCGGCGAGCTCAAAATCCTCCTCACGCACCGCCTCGGAGAGTTTCCATTTGAGCTGGGCGATGTCCATAGTCCTTTCATTTCCGGGGCCACGGCCCTTATGATAGCTTACTGAGTGGATTCCCTTAAGGATATCGCGAAGGTAAGTCTCGAATGTCTTATAGCATTCGGGGCAACCCAGCATGCCGGTTTTTAGAAACTGGTCGTAGCTTCTCTTGCATGCACTGCAGGTGGGGAATTTCTTCTTTCCGGAATAGACGAATTCCTTTGCCGTTTTTCGTGTCATCTTGTTTTGTTCTTCTATTCCGGCTTTGCGTGCGCATTCCTGGCAGAGAAATTGTTCCTCGGATATGCCATTTATCACAATGACGCACCTCAGGTTAATTTCATTTTCTTTGCATGCCTGGCAAACGTTCTTCATTTCTATTCTCCATTGTCCGCTTTGTTTCTAACGTCGATCCCTCTCAGAATTCCTTTTTCGAGAATGTAAACCCTATCCGCCGAGTTAGCAAGCTCTCGGTTGTGAGTCGCCAATATCACGGACATTCCGGTGGCTTCGGTCATCGCAAAAAGCAGTTCTGTTAGCCTTTCGGAGTTCTTTTCGTCGAGATTTCCGGTCGGCTCATCCGCGAGAAGCAGAGCGGGTTTGCACGATAATGCTCTCGCGAGGGCTATCCTCTGTTGTTCTCCCCCGGAAAGGGCGTTTGGAAAATGATCTGCCCGTGCGGAAAGGCCGACATCGGCCAGGAGTTTTTCAGCCCGCGAAAATGCCTCGGCTTCCGAAACTCCTGCGAGGCGAAGGGGCAGAGCAATATTCTCGAGGGCGTTGAATTCCGGCAGTAGATGATGAAACTGGAAGACAAACCCGATGCTTCGCATTCTGATGAAGGCTCGGTTATAGTCGCTCTCCAAAGCAACGGACTTGCCGTCGAAAAAAATCTCACCGGAATCGGGAGTGTCGAGGAGGCCGAGAAGATGAAGCAGGGTCGATTTTCCTACTCCCGATTCGCCGGTAACCGCCACGAACTCGCCATTGCCTACTTCGAGACTCGCGCCGTCGAGGACCTGAAGGAACTTGCCTTCGCCCTCGGGAAACCCCTTTTTTATGTCTTTCGCAATAAGCATTCCAACTTAGTATATAACTAACACCGGTTTTTTGCAAGCTGGAAAAAAGGAAGACAAAATATGCCGGAATAAAGTTTCTTAGAAAGTCCTATTTGAGATAAATTATCGGGATAGTTCGAGAAAAACCTTCCGCGGAAACCCTTGCAAAGTAGATTCCCGAAGGAACGCTCTCCGATGGCTCCCAAACATATTCCAATGAAGTTTTCGAAACTCGCGCTCCATTAATATCGAATATCTCAACGCAAATCTGCGCAACCGGTTTCACAACCTCGCCATTTCGAAGGAAGTGGAATGAAACCGCAGAATTGAAAGGGTTCGGATATGCAAATACTTCCAGGTTGCCGGGGAGGCTGGTTTCACGAATGTTCATGTCCTCATCGTAAGAATATGTCACGAAGGTATCGGAGGTGTCGGTCAGATAATCGTCGAAAAGGTCGTCGCCCATGACATATTTCATCAGGAAAGGAAGGCTGTATTTGAGAATCTCGTGGTGCGCCCTGCCGTAATCCAGCACGCTGTCGGCTCCGCATTGATAGTCGAGGTCGGAATTGCATGTGTCGCTCCACGCGAAATGGGTAGCACGGTGAATTTCGAGCCAATACTTCGGCGATTCCAGAGTATCGTATATCTCTTCGGCATAATTGTGGGGAAGCCCGGTGTCATAGGTGCCGTTTTGAATCATTATGGGCTGAGTTATTCCGCGGATTTCATCCATGCAGTTTATGGGTGCGAGGAAGACATCGGTGTAGTTGCCGGAAAATGCCAGCCCGGCGAGGAAATAATCGTTCCGATTCAGCATTGCGTATGTGGTTCTCGCGCCGAAACTGTGGCCGGACATCCCCATCCGGTTTGTGTCGAGGACGCCGAAAAGCCCCGCGGAATCGAGGCTGAGGTCGATAAGCCATCTTCGTGTGAAGTCGATGTCTCCCGGACGGTTGAGCCATGTGTCGTGCAACGATGCCGAGTCGAGGCAGTCCGGTTCGCCGAACATACTCCCCGGATGCATGGTCGCCACGGTGATAAACCCCCAGCTCGGAAGGAAACTGGTGTAGAATATCGACGCCAAAGGATGGCCGCAACCGCCGTGGGAACAGAAGACTACCGGTCTCGCCGTGTCGCCGAGAACCACGCGGGATTCCCAATATCCCTGCAATTCCTCCGACCAAAAGCCTATAATCGGATCTGCGGGATACCAGATATAGATGTCCATCTCCCGCGTGGTCGTGTCCGTATCGCTGGGGCGTTCGATGGTGTGAGTGCGGACTCCCACGTCGTAGGGGCCGTAGTCGGTGGGAGTTTGGGCGATTAGAAACGCCGCGGTGAGCAGTATCAGAAACGCGAATCTACCCATTCAGCTTAGCCGAAAACTCGATGGGAATGTTTTTAAGAGCTTTGGATACAGGGCATCCGTCTTTCGCGCCGTTAGCGAATTTCATGAACTCGTCTTCTGAAATGCCGGGGATAACGGCGACGGTCGATAGCTCTATTTTCGTTATCTCGAAACCCTCGCCGACTTTATCGATATGAACCTTAGCCGTGGTTTCGATAGATTCCGGCTCGTATCCATTCTTGGTCAGGCCGACAGCGAGGGCCATGCTGAAACATCCGGCGTGAGCACCGGCGATGAGTTCCTCCGGGTTCGTTCCGGGGTCTTTTTCGAAACGGGAACCGACGGAATATTTGCTTTCCATCACGCCGCTTTCGAGCTTGATTGTTCCGTTGCCTTTGCCTGCGGGGCCTTTCCAGATAGCTTCTGCGTTGCGAATCATTCTTTCTCCTTGGTGGTAGATTATCTATGTATCCAATTATATGAATATTGCGCGTTGTTTCAATAAAAAACGCCCAAGGATAGCCTCAGGCGTCGATTAAGTAGATACGAGAGCTACAGCGGTCTTACCGGTTCGCAGATATCCAGCACGAACTTGCCCTCGGGGTGGTTTTGGGGGTCGTTAATGTAGATTTCGTAGCATAGACGGTCGTCGGGTTCGTAGCCGCTTTCGGGGAACCATTCGCCCATCAGCTTGTCCCATGCCTCACCGAACTGGTCTGGGCGTATTTCGACCCTCGCCACGGCGAAGAGACCGCCTGGGATTACCTGCGTGCCGACTTCCCCTTCGACCTCGGTGCCTTCGGGGACAACGATACAAGCGTCGCACCGAAGTTTGTCCTCGTCGGTGATGTCTGGGTTGTCGTAATAGACCGCGAGAACAGTGGAATCCGGCTTCCACAGGCCCCTCGCGCCGGCCCACATTCCGAGACGCTCATAAACAGGCCCTATCTGATTATAAGGCCCGATATGCCGAATGTAGATGACATTGAATTCCGGCATCTCTTTGACTTCCACTTTCATTTCCAGATCGCTCATGAAATTCCTCCATTGTTTGTGTTGCGATTCGACTGGAAAATAACTAATCGAGCCTACGATGTCTTTCCAATCCTTGCCTTTCTCTTTGCAGATCTTGCGATATTCTTCGTAACATCCCTTACGAAATTCTGAGGCGGTCATCGCAAACTTTTCTTTGAACGCCCTCGCAAAAGCGGCAGAGCTGGAAAAGCCGCAGTCGTAGGCTATCTGGGTTATGTCCTTTTTCGGGTTCCCAGCGAGCATTGTCGCCGCCCTTTCGAGGCGTAATCTCTTGATGTAATTCCCGATAGTCTCGCCAACCATGCCCTTGAAAATCCTGTGGAAATGGTATGGCGAGAAATTCGCTACCGTGGCAAGTTCATCGAGAAATAGCTCTCGGCCGAGGTTCTCCTGAATGAAGTTCATCACCCTGTTAATGCGCGAACGGTATTCGTCGCGAAGCATTTTTTTCTTGTAGTCCATATTAAAAAAATAGCTTAAATGAGACAATATTGAAAGTTAAATTATTCTTAAAATCGCGGAAAATACTCCTGCATAAACCAGCGCCGGAAGATAGTTAGCGATTTTCATCTTGCGGAGTTCGAGAATCTCGATTCCGAGGCCGACTATCAACAACCCTCCCACAGCGCTGATTTCGGTGATTACCTCCGGCGGAACCACCTCGCCGAAAAGCCTGGCCAAGAGGGTTATGCCCCCCTGCAAAATAAACAGTGGAAGCGCGCTGAATAGCACGCCTATTCCCATCGCCGATGTTAGAGCTATCGACGAAACACCGTCCATGAGGGATTTTATATAATATAAGGAAGCGTCGCCGGTCATTCCCTCCTGAATTCCGCCGATAATCGTCATCGAGCCGGTGCAGAAGAGGAGGAAGGCGGTCATCAGGCCCTCGGTGAATCGCTTTTCCGAGGTGCCGAGTTTGGATTTCAGCTTCTCGCTTAAACCGGAAAGCCATCGATCGATATCGAGAAGCTCGCCGGTTATAGCTCCAAGCACTACGCTGAGGATCATTATCAGAAAACTTCGCGTCTCGATTGCCATGGAGATGCCTATCGCCAGCGAAAAAATTCCAATCCCCCGAAAGACCGCCGAGCGGATTCTGTCGGGAAAACGGGACTTGAGCAGAAGACCTATCGAGCTTCCGAGAACTACAGCGGCGGTATTTACAAGAGTTCCGAGCAATGGCTACTGCGGGGGCTTCTGATCTGCGGTGTAAACAAGGCGGTCGAGGTCGAACCCCTTTTCGCGAAGGCGTTCGATGATGCCCGCGAACTTTTCATCCTCCATGGACATTTCCCTGCAGAGAATCCAGAGGTATTCCTTCGACGGCTCACTGACCACGGCGTATTCATAGTCCTCGCCGAGATCGATTACCCAATAATCTCCCGCGAAGGGCCAGAAGAATCGGACTTTGAGTTTGGTGTTGGTGTCGTTTACCGGCCATGCGGTTCCTTTTGCCTTACGGTCTGGTTTGCCGCCGTATTCGTCGCCCCAACATGAGTTTATGACTTCGATTTTGCCGTTGTTTTTGAGGGAATATTCCGCGGTCGCAAGGCCGCAACTGACAGGCTGGAACCTCGCCGGAAAATAGGCCAGCTGGAACCATCGCCCGAGATATTTATCGAGTTCGATTTTTTCTACTGTCTTTAAATCGCCGTCTGAACCTGAAGACATTGCAAACCCCGTAGCTATAAGTGTGAGAAGAAGAATTGAATATATTGCTATTTTCATAAAACCTCGAATTTCTATTTACATTAAATAATTCTTATTAGACTGTTTATCGCAGACGCTATATCGACCAGTTTTTCGCAATCGACGATAGTAATATTGTCCTTTGGAGTGTGGGTGATTTCTTGACTTTCGATATTATCGATGAACCATTTCGACGAAACAGCAATCGCGGGTCTTTCGAACTGCAGGAATATGCTGTGATCGCCCTGCGGCCAAGGCACGCCCTCGACGATGCCAGGATGTTCAGCCATCACTCGTTCTGCTTTCAAGCGGATTTCCTTCGGAGGATCGAAGAATGAGAACGCCGAGGGGCCTTCGCGGTAGCCAGCGCCGTCGATGTTGATATTCAGGGCTATGGTGTCGAACTTGCCCTGATTCTCAATAATGTATTGCATCTGGCCGGGAACAGCGTAATAATCCTCGCCGTTGAAGGCCACGATTTCGATTCTTTTTATGCCGGAATAATCCCTGAGGAGATCGGCGAGAAGAAGCAGAATTACCACTCCCGAGGCATTATCTATAGCCCCCGGTGATCCTTTCTTCGAGTCGATATGGGCTGTTACTACAATTCTATCGTCCCCCTCTCCTTTTACGCCGAGGACATTATAGCCGACACCGGCAATCCGCTTGGAAACCGACTTGAGGATAGCCTTTTCACCGATATAGGGCAACAGCTTTTTCCCTTCCTCCTCGGTCATGTAAACCGAGGGGACATCGAAATCGCCATCCTCGATCAGGGGGAAAGGATAGACCCCGCCAGCCAGAGAAGCGTTTCTGCCGGTAGCACACACAAGAGCCGCCGCGCCGCTGTTTTCCAGAAGAGAAACAATTCGCCGATGCTCTTCCGGGTTGTAAAACACAAAGTTCTTGGGCATCAACTGCTCTTTGGCGATTTCCCCGTGGAGCAGGACGATTTTTCCGCCGAGGTCTTGATTTGCCAGATCGCTTATGCTTTCCGCACCGGCCAATTCGGCCTCAGCGGAACATCCGAGGGAATAGGGGCTGACCAAAACCTCGAACCGCTTATCGCCGATGGTCAATTCAGCGCCGCCGTCAACCCAGTCGATAGCGGAAAACTCGGCACTTTCGGTATGCCATTCGAGACGGGCAAGTTCGCTTTTGAAGAAGCTGGTCGCCCGACGGTTGCCCTCACTTCCGACGCACCTCTCTGGGATTTCATCGCAAAGGTTTCGCAAGTAGTAATGAGCCTTGTCGAGAAGTTCCGCGGAATTCATTTACTCTTTACGCCCCAGTGAGGTGTAAAAGGGAAAAAGCTCTCCGAACATTATTCCTTCTGCCACAGCAGGATCGGAGGTCATAATTTCGGACGCTTTCTCGTCGGAGTCGGCTTCGAAAATCACGATTCCGAAGGTCCGTGAGTCCTCCACCAAAGTCCTTCCGGCCAGGATAACAACCCCATCCTCCGTGAGGCCTTTGACATAATCGAAATGCCGTTCGATGATGTTCTGGTCGATATCCGTCCATCCGGTTTCCTGATGAAGACGATCTACCAACCGAATTTTGTATAAGTATTCACTCATCAATAACTCCTATTTGAAGGCCGCCGCCATCCGTTCAATTGCCTCGGGATGTAGATTCGATCGAGTTCCGGATTCTTTGGTTACCATCTTGATTGCGGTTCTCTCGAGAAACCCGAGTTTGTCCCAGTTGATTTCGCCGCCGAAATTTTCTACAGCAACCGCGTGTTGGCGGAGTTTCTCGGGGAAAATTCTCTCGAACTGTTCCTGAGTCTCCTTCTCCGTGTCTGCGAGTCCGCACATGAAAAGACCAAGCTTTTTTTCCATGAGAAGTTCTTCGTTTGCCTGAATGAATTTCGTGATCTCTTTCGGAAGCCTGCCGGCGTAAACCGGGCCGCCGACGATGATTGTGTCGGGGCAATGCAGACATGGGATTTTGTCCTTTTTGGCATTCACTAACTGGACATCATCGCCCATTTTTTCGGCGAGGCTTTTCGCACAATCCGCCGTGGCGCCATGTTTCGAAGCGTAGATAATCATAGTGCTCATATGGATCTCACTCTCCTAAAACTCGTAATAAACGAAAAATCCCTCGGTATCGCTGTAATAAATCCGCTTGAATCCTTTCGCTTCAATTTCTTTGAACATGTCGCTGGTCTCGAAACCCTCTATCCAATTTTTGTCGATAATCTTGGAACTGAGGGTGATGTCCGTGTTGTTCTCGCCGTCAACCTTTACACTGACGGGAAGATCATTCTCCACAAAAGCCCTCTGCGCGAGATCCGCGTATTCGGCGCGGTCTGCGGATGTGTTGATGCCCTCGGTTTCGACACTGACCGGCTCGGTAGTGGTTTCTTCGGTCGTCTCGATTTTTTCTGTGGTTTCGCGGACTGGGGCTACGGTTTGGTCGCCCTTCTTGCTCCCGCAGGAGGCGCATCTGGCGAGCATCGCTATCAGAATGATAAAAATGATGATTACGATTATCGCTCCGCATCCCTTTTTCGCGCCTCCGCCGGAAGACGGTGTATTCGAACCGATAGCCGGAGTCGCCGCAGTTGCCGGCGGAACAACACCGCTTGTCGGCAGGGGCGAAGCGGCGCGTTTGTCCTGCGAGCCTGAATTGGGCAGGGGGGACGCGGCACGCTTGTCGCCCGAACCGGATTTTGGTAGGGGCGAGGCGGCGCGCTTGTCGTCCGAGCCGGAGTTGGGCAGGGGCGATGCGGCCTTTTTGTCCGCGCCGGTCTTCATGCTCGATACCTCCTGCATTGGCTGGGCATAGTCCTTAGGCAATGGTGATGCCGCCCGTTTTTCCTGGGGGTCGATCTTCGGCATAGGGGATGCCGCTTTTTTCTCCTGGGGCGCGCTTTTCGGTATAGGCGACGCCGCTTTTTTAGCACTGCTGTCGTCGAGGGTTTTGTCTTTGGGTTTGTCAGAACCCTTTTTCATGGCGTTTTTGATTCTGTCCGCGGCGTTATCGCCGGAACCGCTCCCGCCCTTTTTGTCATTTGCCATTTCGGCTCCTTTCGTTTTGGTAAATATAAACCATCAAGGGCTTTTGGTCAACAGAAGATGTTCCAATCAACCAATTGATAGAAAAATTATCTCCTCTGTTTTCGTTTTTTCCCTTGCGGGATTGGGGAATATTACTTATTATACGGGCTGTAGTAATTTTCTTTGGTAATTTTTTTGTTGCTATCGAAAATTATTTCGATATATTGTCGCCTTGAAATTAACTGAACGGGGCTATAGCTCAGCTGGGAGAGCGCGTGACTGGCAGTCACGAGGTCAGGGGTTCGATCCCCCTTAGCTCCACAAATTTCGGGGCACTTTATCATAAGTGCCCCTTTTTTTTTAATATGACTGATTTCAAAGGAATATTCTCCACAAGCGCTACTCTCGCCGGAACCCTTACCCTGGACCAGCTTCTGCGGGTTCTGATGGACACCGCCGCCGAACTCACCGGTGCCGAAGCCGGAAGCGTCCTGTTGCTGGACAAATCCAGCGGGGAGCTGGTATTCGCCGTGGCCACAGGGGACGAGGGCGCGAAGTTATCCGAAGAGCATCTCAAGCCCGGCGGCGGAATCGCAGGATGGGTAGCCAAAACCGGCAAAGCCACGCTGGTAAACGATGTCGCCTCCGACGACAGGCACGCGTCCGAAATCGACCGCAAGACCGGTTTCACTACAAAATCCCTCGTTGCCGTGCCCATGTTTCAGGACGATGAAGTTATTGGCGTTCTGGAAGCGGTAAACAAAAAGCGTGGCCGTTTCGACCAGTCCGATCTCGCCGCCCTCTCGGCCTTCGCCCAAATGGCCTCTGTTGCAATAAACAACGCCAGAAAATTCGAGAAACTCACCAATCAGAATAAAGAGCTTCGCGAGCAGGCTTTCGGAAAGTGGCAGTTAATCGGCAAATCCAACGTAATTAAGAATCTGCGGGATATTATCTCACGAGTTGCCGCTACCCCTACAACAGTATTAATCACCGGCGAATCCGGCACGGGCAAGGAAGTGGTGGCGCACGAAATCCATCGACTTTCTCACCGTGCGGAGGGGCCATTCGTCAAGGTCTCATGCGCGGCTCTCCCGGAAACCCTCCTCGAAAGCGAACTTTTCGGTCATGAAAAGGGCGCATTCACCGGCGCGACCGACCGGCGTCCCGGTCGTTTCGAAGTGGCCAACGGAGGAACTATCCTCCTCGACGAAATCGGCGAAGTCAGTCCAGCGGTGCAGTCAAAACTGCTTCGAATCCTTCAGGAGAAAGAGTTCGAGAGGCTCGGTTCGACTAAAACTCTCAAAACCGACGCCAGACTCCTCGCCGCCACGAACCGCGACTTGCGCGCATTAGTTGCATCGGGTGCCTTCCGCGAAGATTTGTTCTACCGCCTGAACGTAGTCCCAATCGAGGTTCCGCCGCTCAGGGAGCATCCAGAGGATATTCCCATGCTCATTAATTATTTCCTCGTGCGGCTCTCCAACCAATTCCCCCACAATCTTTCCGGTGTCAATGACGAAGTCATGAACCTTCTAAAAGCCTATACCTGGCCCGGAAACATTCGTGAACTTTTCAATATCATCGAACGGTGCGCGGTTATCTGCCCGGACGAGGTTGTAACCGTGAAATATCTCCCTCAGGAAATCACCGGCAAGAAGCAGTTTGATGACGCGGAAGACATCGATTACAGCATGTCCTTCCCCGAGGCCGAGGAATCGCTGGTGAGACATGCGATGAAAGTTACCGGCGGCAACGTTTCCGAAGCCGCGCGCAAACTCAAAATTTCCCGTGACCGTTTTCGATACAGACTCAAAAAGTATAACATCGACCCGACCGATTTCCGCTGATGTTCGAACTTAGGAAAAAGGCGAAAGAGGTTTCCATCGGCAAGGTTATCCTCGGCGGAGATAGGCCATGGGCAATAATTGCCGGGCCATGCGCCATCGAGGGCAAAGAAATGGCTTTCGAGACCGCGGAATGGCTTCGCAAAATCACCTCCGAGCTAAAAATCCCCTTTATATTCAAGGGCAGTTTCGACAAAGCCAATCGAACTTCGATAACCTCCCCGCGTGGAGTGGGTATCGACGCCGGTTTGCGTATTCTCGACGACATCCGCGCCGAACTTGAAATTCCCGTCCTCACCGATATTCACGAATCATCTCAGGCCGAGGCGATAGCCAGTGCGGTCGATTGCATTCAGATTCCCGCCTTTCTCTGCAGGCAGACCGACCTCATCGTGGCGGCATCCCGAACGGGAAAACCGGTGAACATCAAAAAGGGGCAATTCCTCGCCCCGGAAGATATCGAATACAGCAGTAAAAAAGCCGAAGAGTCCGGCGGCGGCGGCGTGATGCTCACCGAACGCGGCACATCCTTCGGCTACCGCGACCTCGTGGTCGATTTTCGGTCCATTGACATCATGTCCCAAACGGGATGGCCGGTAATTATGGACGTATCCCACAGCCAGCAGAAGCCCGGCGCGGGCAGTGGCGCAACAGCGGGAAGCCTACATTTCATACGTCACTTCTCGGTCGCCGCCCTGGCCCTCGGCGCCGATGGACTTTTCATCGAAACCCATCCAAATCCCGCCACTGCAATATCCGACAAGGAAACCCAGTGGCCTCTGGACAAAATTCGCCCCCTTCTCGAATTCCTGAAAAACCGTTTCCCGGAATAAATCAGCAAATACACTCGTAACCGACGTCGCGCTCCACGCGGTAACCCGCGTGGAGCTCTCTCTTTCGTTTAATCGGAAGAGAGAGCCTTCTCTCGATTGCGGAACCAAAGCCATTTCGGCCTTGGTTCCGTTTCGGAGAAGGCGCGACGTCGGCACTTTGTGGATATTTGGGTTGTGTCTAATTCTGTGCCGTGCGGTTTTCCATCGCGCGGGCGAGGGTGGATTTGTCGGTGAATTCGAGGTCGCCACCCACCGGAAGGCCGCGAGCTATGCGGGTTACGTTGATTCCGAGGGGTCTGACGAGGCGGGCAAGATACATCGCCGTGGTGTCCCCTTCCGCTGTAGGATTTGTGGCGACGATTATCTCGCGCACCTCATCCGTTTTAAGCCGTTCGAGGAGAGACTGCACCGCGAGCTGTTCCGGCCCGATTCCGGAGAGGGGATCGATGACTCCGCCGAGGACATGGTAAAGCCCCCGGTAACTGTCCGTCGATTCGATGGCGAGGAGGTCGGATATTTCCTCGACTACGCATATTATCGACCTGTCGCGGCGGCTGTCGGAGCAAAGGTCGCAGGGGTCTTTTTCGGAGAGGGAGTTGCAGACACTGCAAAAGCGGACGTTCTCTATCATCTTGCGAATGGCGTCCGCGAGGGCGTGGGAATCCTCCGCCGGTTTGTGTAGGAGGTGAAAAGCGATTCGCCGCGCACTTCGGTTGCCTATTCCCGGCAGACGCGACAATTCGCCGATTAGATTATCGAGGGATTCTGGAATTGCTGGCATAAGATTAGTAATTATCTACCGTGGATTCCGGCAGGATGATGTAAGGAGTTATGTATATCACGAGTTCGGTGTCAGTTTTGTCCGTGCTGTCGTATCGAAAAAGCCTTCCAAGTATGGGCAGATCTTTCAGAACAGGCACGCCGGAATTGGTTTTATCTACACCTTTGGATGAGATGCCGCCAATCACTAAAGCCCCGCCGTTATCGACTATACAGGAAGTAGTGGCTTCACGTTCTATAATAATGTATTGCCCCGAAGTTCCCTCGCGGTAGTCGTTTTTTGTTACAATAACATCGAGAGCTACCCGGTTCTGGCTTGTAACATGCGGTTTCACTGTCAGTTCGACACCGGCATTGTAATATACAGTAACGATATTTCCCGCTTCGTCCAGCATGGATACCGGAACCTGATCGCCGGACTTGAGAGTGGCTTCCTGATTATCAAGGGTTACGATTTCAGGATTATCGACAACTTCTCCGACATTATCACTTACCATGGCGTTAATTTCGGCATTGATGTTATAATCTCCCGAGACGATACCCCACCGGACGCTACCCATGGGTGGCGGTGTAGTAGGACTTACGTCGATACCCACCGATTGATCATAGGGCTGGACATTGTTCCCTGTTGCTCCCCACTGAACTCCCAGCTGGCGTATGTAGCTTTTATCTACATTCACAATTTTCGCTGAAACCCGAATCTGCGGAGTTTCGGTGTCGAGGGCCAAAGTCAGGCTGTCGATTTTCGGGAAAGTCTCGCGGATATCTTTGATGATAAGAGAATTTGTGCGCGAATCGACAATAATTTCGCCCCTTTCGCTCATCGCCTGCTGAATAACCTGAGTCATATTACTCGCGTCGGCATAATTCAACTCGACTATTTTTGTTTCAAGGGGGAGAAGCTCCTGTTGCTTTTTATTGTAGTCTCTGGCCTCGGTTATCCTCTGTCGGTAGTCTTCGAGGTTTTGCACTCGATAGACATTGCCGTCCTGGGTTATAACAAGTTCATATGTATTCAAGATGCTCGTAAGGCCGGTTTCCCAGGTGATGTTATACAGTTTAAGATTTACTTTGGCATCGACCGGGGGATCGATTACTAAGTTAACATCTCCAGTTTCGGCGAAAAATTGGAGAACCGCACGTATGTTAGCTTCCTGAAATACCAGCTTAGGGAAAAGTTTGCCCGCATGTTCTGTGATATTTCCGGGTGAAACAAGGACCGGTTCGGACTCCAAAACAAAGGGCACAGACTCTTTCTGAGCGAAAACCCCTGCGGTAAGAATTAGAATGCTTGCGAAAATTAATATGGTTTTCATAATTTATTTCGTCTCCTTGATGAGTTCGAGATTCACCGGTCGAATTACCCCGAATTCTTCTATATCGAAACGTATCGTAGAATCAGTAACTTCGCCAACCGTGCCTTCCATGACGGAATCGCCGACACCTAAAATATAGCCCCAGCTGTTTCTGTCCTGAAGGATTCCGAGATTTTCCCCGCCGCCTGCACGGACTATTCCCACGAGGCTTAAACCTTCCACATTAGGAATTGACTCGGAACCAAATTCACTGCTTTCTCTTCTTTCCACTATAACGAAAGGATCCCGAAACTCTTTGCCGCGATATTCAACCTTCGGTCGCACGAAGGTTACCTCGTTGCCTTTCGCGTCGCGCTCCGTCATGCTGGATAGAACTTCCTTGTCCCCTGCTATCATTTTGGCGATGCTGTCGGCGCGGGATTCGATTGTTTCCACCGTTTCCTCGCCCTCCTCAGTCTTTTCAGATGGCGTAGAAACAGCCTTAACAGGCTCGGGCTTCGGCTCGACCGGTGTTGTGGGAGTTTGCTCAGCAGGGGTTTTGCCCGCAGGCGTTTCCCTTCCGACCGACCAGTGTTCGAAATCTGGGTATCCCGGAGTGGGGATTATCACCTTGCCGCTTCGGGGGCCATCCTCGACCCGTCCGATTTTCACCGGTTCGGCCAAAACGAGAACTATACGGGTTATAGGCTTGGGGTCCGCCTGGAACTGCGCGGAACGCATCTCGACCACTACCGATTTCGGCAAAGGCGGGAGTCCAGTGGTTTTCAAACGATGCACTCCGCCTATGAGGTCGATAATCAGCCTATCGGGGTTTTCGAGACTTATAGTTTTAACTTCCGTGGGGCCGTCGGTGAGGATTTCCGCGACGGTGTTGCCATCGACAATCGACAGGGAGAAGCCGACGACGTTATATTTTGCCAAGCATAAAACAGCGGTCAGCAGAAGTGATATGACGATAAATTTCTTCATCCCTGTCTCGCTTCCAACAAGGCTTCAGCTTCCGGAGGTCTTTCGGATTCGGTATTTGCAGGCATTTCGGTGGGAGCTTCCAACCTGTCCCGAGTGGGGAGATGATACGATGTGATTATGAAAGTCGCTTTCACCTTATCTCCGGCAACCTTATCCAGCTGAATGTTCTTGGTCGTCGCAATGAAAGACAGGTTGGCTATCTCCTGAAGGAAATTGCCAAAATCATGATACCCGCCTACAACCTCCATTCGGTATGGATCCGCAGTATAGAATTCCATAATCTCAGAGGGATCCAAGTCCATTCGAGCGATATTCACATTATTCTGCCGTGCGGCCATATTTACCTTGTTTATGAAATCGGGCACGTTTCTTTCGGTAGGAAGAAGTTTTTCGAGAAGTTTATACTTCACGAAAGCTTCTTCCAGCTCGGCCTCGATTTCCTCCAACCTCCCGGCTTGAAGCCTGGCGGTTTGTAGGGTTAGGTTCAATTGTTCGAGGTCCTGGCGCTTTTTATTTATAAGTTCGCGATTCGGAGAATAAAGCTGAAGATACCAGACGGTCACAATGAGAATCAGCACAACTAATCCTCCGACGACTTTTTGGACAAGGGGGTCCTTAAAACTGATATCCGATAGGGTCATAGTCTAATTCCCGATTCCCGATACGGCTTCTTTTGCCAGATTTGGATCGAGGCTTAGTGCCTCTTTGCCTTTATCTATAATACTTCCAGTTCTTCTGGGTTTGTCTCCGGTAGTTTCTATGGGCTTTTCATATGCTGGCGCGATGAATTCCCCGGCGTATCCGCCGGCGGACTCGAAAAGAACATTGCACGAAAGCTCGAAACGGTAAGACGGCACCTGGCCTCCTCCAGTTTCGTCCCGAACATAATTGAGCTTTATCTGATCGAAATAATCCGATTCGATTAGGCCCAAGATAAGATTTGCCACTCCTTTGAGATTATAGCTTTTGCCCGTGAGGGTCAGAATTCTTTCGATCTCTCTGAAATTCTCGATCCAGACGAATTCCGGTATTAGCATGCTGAAATCCTCGATCATCTTGACGGAAAGAGGACGTTGGACATCGAGGTTTTGAATTGCGTTCATTCGAGTCATCATCTTATCGCGTAGAGCTCGAGCTTCTTCGACCTTCTTTATCTGCTGATTGTATCTTTGGATTTCCGTTTCAACCATGGCGATTTCGTCGTCGAGACGGCTTATCTCGACCTGTTGGGCGGTGATTTGAAGCCATAGCGCGATACTCACAACTATAAGAACTGCAAAAACATATAGAAAATATTTGTCGAAAAAGGGGACTTTCTTTTTCTTCCGAAGTTCCTTTGGTATTAAGTTAATCCTAATCATTGCGCTCTAAGGGCTAAACCGATAGCGTTTGTATATAAGGCGGCCACCTTGTCGGGGTCCTTGCCCGAGAAAACCCCTTGTCCCGGAGTAAATCCCTTGAAGGGATTCATCACCTCGACCGGAATCCCTAACTTTGCGGCGAGGGAATCCGGTAAACCCTGAATTAGGGCGCCTCCGCCCGAAAGATAGACCTGCTCGACGTTTATTCCGCCGGTAACGTTGGTTATATATCCAAAAGCGACGTCCAGACCGAGTTTGAGCTCGTCGATTGCGCTGGAAATAGCGTCGCGATAAGGAGTGTCGTCCTCCATGGGGAAATCCCCTTTAATCATCTCGTTAAGATCGTCCGAGGACAGCCTAAGTTCGGACTGAAGACTGTTCCAAATCTCCCGAGCACCGCTGGAAACATCTCTAACCGTGTAGTAAGTTCCATCGATTATAAAAGTAAGATTTGTGAGAGTATGGCCGATGTTGACCAAAACGAGAGAACCCTCTTCGGGAATGCCGTAATTGAATTCAAAAGCGTTATAATTTGCGAAGAAATCGATGTCCATGATAATCGGGTCAAGGCCGGCGTCGCGAACGATATTGAAATACTCTTCGACCAGTTCTCTGCGGACAGCTACCAAAATCAGGTCTTCTTTCTTGCCGTTTTCAGTTTTGCCGAGGGAGTAGTAATCGAGGACGATTCCGGATGTGCCGGTGGGAATTCTCTGCTCCGCCTCGATCATGACGGCTTCTTCCATCTTCATCTTCTTAGCGGCGGTGGCGACTTGAATTCTGTCGGTGAAAACCTTGTGCCCGGCAACATTGATTACGACATCCAATGCTTCGGGAGCGACTTCTTCGAACAGAGTCTGCAAGGCGTAAATCAATCCTTCGCGGTCTCGAATGTCTTTCTCGATGATCGCGCCTTCGGATAATTCCTTCGATCCGAAAGCCAGAAGATGCCTTCGTGGGTCATCGGGAGGGCTTATCTTGACCAGCTTGATCGAATGACTTCCTATGTCCAGGCCATATGAGGCCTGTCCTTTTTTTCCAAATATTGCTTTTGCCGGAGGCGACACAACGGCTCCTTTTTTAGCTAACTTATGCTATAGCTTGTATATATATTAGATAACCTAAAGAGATTTGTCAAGGCTAAAAATTAATCCTCTTCATTTTTTTGCTATTAGCATATAATCGGGAAGTGGAATTTCAGGCTTCTATGAGAATCCCCCATCGGCTTCCGCGAGGTGAAACTCGAATTTCTTCGAAACCTGTCATTTTCATGAAAGCAAGGTATATCGCGCATCCGGCGGCGATTATGTCTGCGCGGTTCGGCGAGAAAGGGATAATATCGGCAATTTCGAGGGGCGTTTTTCGAGATAAATCAAGGTAACATTGTCGAAGCCATTTCAGAGTAAGTTTTTTTCCGGCCACTTTTTTGTCGTCATATTCCCGAAGACCGGTATTTATTGCGCCGAGGGTTGTTATCGTCCCGCCAACGCCTATCAGGCGAGACTTTGAGGGATCGATTTCGAAAGGAAGACGAAAATCAGCGGTTATCTTGCCAAGAATAGTTTCTGCTCGCTTTTCGTCAAAAGGGGGCACGGCGGAAAATTTTTCTGCGGCAATCACCGCGCCAATAGGCCTGCTGACCCATTTTTCGGGAACCGACTTGCCGGCCACAATCTCTGTGCTTCCGCCGCCAACATCGATAACCAAAGAATCTGCGCCGGTCTTTTCTGCTGAAATCGCCCCCCTGAAGGCATAAAATGCCTCCTCGGACTGCGAAAGCAAGCGGAACGGAACTCCGGTCGCCGTCTCGATTTTAGAAATCGCATCCTCTCCGTTGGACGCCCTTCGGAAAACTTCGGTGCCGTAGATGACAATTTCGGAAGCTCCCAAATTCCGGGCGGTGTCGATGAAATTCGTCAACGTTGAAATCCCATCGGCAATGGATTCCTTGGAGATTAGGCCGGTCTTCTCGATTTCCCTACCGAGTCTTGGTTCGGAAATTGCCTGATGAATCTCGAACACATTTCCGTCCTGCACATCCGCGACCAGCAGAAGGATTGAGTTCGTGCCGACATCTATTGAAGCCTTAACGGTCATTCTGTAGTTTTATGATGTTTGTATTTTAGAAATATGACAATTGCAATATAACTTGCGAAAGCGCCAAGAGCATCAGCTACGAAGTCCATAAACTCAGCGTTCCGATTGGGAACCCGGCTCTGAATAAGTTCGATTAATATGCCATAAGCCACAGGCAGGACAAAGGCCCAGAAAAAGGTTTTCCCGCCTCTGCGAATTGGAAGGGCAGATAGAACTCCTAATAACAAAAATGCGCCGAAGTGGGCTATTTTGTCCGACATCGGCACATCTACCGGCGGTTCTGGCAGAGGGGTAACAGCCAGATACAAAATCGCAATAGCGAAAACAATTGCAGGAAGTTTGTAAAGAATATTTGGATTTTTTTTCAATGGCATCAGCCCGTCAGAATCTTTTTGAGAAATTGGCCGGTATAGCTCTTTTCGACCTTAGCTACTTCTTCCGGAGTGCCTTTAGCTACAACCGTTCCGCCCCATTCGCCTCCCTCGGGGCCGAGGTCGATGATATGGTCGGCCACTTTCAGGACGTCGAGGTTATGTTCGATAATCAGCACGCTGTTTCCTCGGTCAACAAGCTCATCGAGGACACCGAGGAGGATTTTGACATCGTAAGCGTGAAGGCCGACGGTAGGTTCATCGAGGATATAAAGGGTATTCCCCGTGCCGCGTTTTGACAGTTCTGTCGCAAGTTTGACCCGCTGGGCCTCGCCGCCTGACAGAGTTATCGCGGACTGACCAAGCTGAATGTAGCCCAGGCCGACATCCCGCATGGTTGCAAGTTTGTTTTCAATAGTGCTGATACTGCCGAAGAAATCCAAAGCCTCATCCACTGTCATTTGCAGGACTTCGGAGATGTTCTTGCCCTTGTATTTTATCTGCAGAGTCTCGCGGTTGTAGCGTTTACCGCCGCAGACATCGCATGGGACATATACATCGGGCAAAAAGTGCATTTCCAGTTTGATTGTCCCGCCGCCGCCGCAGGTCTCGCATCTGCCGCCTTTGACATTGAAAGAAAATCTGCCGGGTTTATAGCCGCGCGCTCTCGACTCCGGCAGGCTGGCGAAAAGTTCGCGTATGGGCGTGAACGCGCCTGTGTATGTCGCGGGGTTGCTCCTCGGTGTTCTGCCGATGGGGGATTGGTCGATGTTGATTACTTTGTCGAGATATTCGAGACCACGAACGAAACGATATTGCAGAGGGCGAACATGTTTGCGATGGTAATAGCGTGCGAGGATGGGGTAGAGGGTCTCGTTGACGAGGGTAGATTTGCCGGAGCCGGATACGCCGGAAACGCAAATCATCTTTCCCAATGGGAACTCGACGTCGATGTTCGCCAGATTGTTTCCCACTGCGCCCTCGATGGCGATCTTTTTGCCGGTGCCCTTTCGGCGTTCTTCGGGCACGGGAATCTTGAGCGTGCCCGCAAGATACTGGCCGGTGTGGGATTCTTTGCAATTCTTTACTTCTGCCGGTGTTCCGGCACAGACGACTTCTCCGCCATGGATTCCAGCGTCAGGACCCAGGTCAATTATGTAGTCGGCGGCTTCGATGGTTTCCAGGTCATGTTCGACTACGATAACAGTGTTTCCGATGTCCCGCATGGATTTCAGCGTCTTCAGCAGTTTCAGGTTATCGCGCTGGTGAAGGCCTATGGACGGCTCGTCAAGAACATACATCACTCCGACGAGGCGGGAGCCTATTTGGGTGGCGAGGTGTATTCTTTGGGATTCCCCGCCGGAAAGGGTGCTCGATTGGCGGTTCAGTGTTAGGTAGCTCACTCCGACATCGTTCAGGAAAGTCAGACGCTCGCGGATTTCTTTGAGTATCTGCTTAGCGATGATTTTGTCTCGCTCCGAAAGCTTGTCATCTAATTTCTCGAAGAAATCGAGAGCTTCGGAGATGCTCATCATGGAGACCTCGTGAATGCCGATTCCGCCGACCCGCACGCTACGGGCTTCTACTCGAAGGCGCGAACCGCCGCATTCTGGGCAAGGCGATTGGCTCATAAAGCTCTCTATCCACGACCGGATTCCCGGGCTGTTGGTCTCGTGGTAACGGCGCTTGAGGTTCGGTATAGTCCCTTCGAATGTGCTCTGCCACTCACCGCGAGCTTTTCCTGTGGAGGACTCGTATTTAAATTTAAACTCCTTTTTGCCGCTTCCGTAGAGGATAATTTTTTTGAAGTCATCGGGGAGTTTATCCCAAGGGCGATAGATATCGACGTCCATTTCTCTGGCGACGGTGCGTATCATCCTTCCCCAGTGTTTGCCTGTTATATCTCCCCATGTCTTAACCGCGCCCTCGGCGATGCTTTTTGACTTATCGGGCACAATCAGGTCGGGGTCGAGTTTGCGCTCGGTGCCGAGGCCGTCGCAGGTTGGACACGCGCCATAGGGATTATTGAAGCTGAAAGAGCGGGGCTGAAGCTCTTCGAAGGAAATTCCGCATGTTGCGCAGGCGTAGTTTTCGCTGAATATATGGTCTTCGTCGTTGTCCATATCGTAAATGACTATCATTCCCTCGCCGAACTTCAGTGCAGTCTCTACCGATTCGGTCAAACGCTGATCTATTCCGGGTTTGAGGACGAGCCTGTCCACTACGATTCCGATATCGTGCTTTACTTTTTTGTTGAGTCTGATGTCTTCGTCGAGGTTATGAATTTCGCCGTCCACGCGGACGCGGACGAAGCCGTCCCGAGCGATTTCGTCAAATAAATCACGATATTCACCCTTGCGGGACCGAACCATGGGGGCGAGGACGAGAATTTTCCTGCCATCTTCCCACTCCATGATTTTATCGACGATTCCCTGCACGCTCCATCTGCTGATTTGCCGGCCGCATTGGTAGCAATATGCCGTGCCGACCCGGGCATAGAGGAGGCGGAGGTAGTCGTAAATCTCCGTGACCGTAGCCACGGTGGAACGCGGGTTATGACTGGCGCGTCTCTGCTCGATTGCCACGGCGGGGGATAGCCCTTCGATATGATCGACGTCCGGTTTTTCCATCAGTGCCAGAAACTGACGGGCATAGGCGGAAAGGGACTCTACGTAGCGGCGCTGTCCCTCGGCGAATAGGGTATCGAAGGCCAGACTGCTTTTGCCGCTTCCGGAGAGGCCGGTTATCACGGTTAACTTATCGCGGGGAATTACTGCATCTATGTCCTTGAGATTGTGTTCCCGCGCGCCTTTGATTGTAATAAACTCTGAATGTGCCATGGCGTTTTTATGAAAGTTGACAATTAGTATAGTATATTCGAAAAGTCCTGTTTTTCAAGGGTTCATTAGGATAAAAAAAAGGGTTTTTTGAAAACAGTGTTTTGAACGAAACATGCTTATGATTTAGCCGACTCCTATTTTCAAGTTGACATTGATGTAGAATAAAAATATATTTCGAGGTTAAAAAGACTCGAAACATTAAGGAGTATTGAAACATGAGACGCTATATCGTGCTTTTACTGTTTGCGGTTTTGGTTTGTGGATTAATGGCCGGTTCTCAAGGCCCCGCCCCCGACGACCCCGCCGAACTGGACTCCGCGGCCATGGCGGCAAAGCAAGACTCACTTGATTTCGAAAAGCGGAAAGCCCTTTCCCTCGGACTGGAATACTACAAAAATCAGCAATACGGCGATGCTATCCCTTATTTCAGAAGGATTATCGAGGAAATCGATCCGGACGAAGAGCGGGGATGGAAATATCTCGCGGACAGCTATCTGCGCATGGGTCAACCGGATAGCGCGATGGCGATATACCTGAACGGCATCGAGAAATTCCCTGACAGAGGATACTTATATCGAGGATGCGCCCTGGTTCTGCAGACAAGGGCTACGGAGAATCCCGAAGCTCAAGAGGAATTACTTCAGGATGCTCTCGATCAATACAAAACCGCTTGCACCCTCGACGAATCGGACGGATTTTCTGCGGAACAGATTGCCAGGATTTATCTTTCTCGCGCTCTTCTCGATTCGGCGATAATTTGGTTCGAAGTCTCCACTCAGGCCGATCCGGACAACAAGGATGTGTGGGAAAAGCTCGCCGATCTCTACATGATTCGCGGCAATTGGGAAGGAGTTCGCACGGCATATGAAAACCTGTCTCGAATCGAACCGAGTAATGCAGATTATGAACTTAATCTGGGGCGGGCTCAGGCCAATACCGGCGATTATGAAAACGCGGTCGCTACTCTGAATAATTACATTGCGAACAATCCCCAGGATGTTCGGGGATACCGATATATGGGCCTTGTTCATGCCGCCGAACGCAAATATTCGGAAGCTATGAGCGCTTTTTCGGAGGCAGAAAAACTGGACCCGCAGGATGTCAAGCTACTTCTGGATATGGCCGATATATACGTCGATATGGGGCAGTTCGGCAACGCGGCGACTTATCTGAACAAAGCCCGCCGTATCGAACCGAACAACTGCCAGGCGATAGTGGTCGAGGGCAATATCTGCGTCGGCCGCGCGCGTGCGGATGTCCCTGCCGAAGGTATCGGCGTGCGGGAGAAACTTCGTTTCGAGTGCTGTTATGAAATTTACCGCAAAGCCCGCAGAGCGGATTGCGAGAGGTGGGCCAACGCCGCCAAAGTGAAGATGGACTACATTCAGCAGTATCTCCCCTCCGAACAGGAAAAGAACGAATTTTTCTTCATTCATCCCGAATTGAAAGGGAAGATCTGCCAGTGAGATATCGACTCAATAAATTTTCAAGATTTTTCGCGTGGCTCATTCTGAGCCTTGTAATCTCAATGTCCTTCGGCGGATGCTGGACGAGCAAGGAAGAAAAACAGCTTCTTGAAGCGACGCCGTTTTATGAATCCAGCAGGGCATATCTTCGCGAAGGCCGATTAGAGAGGGCCAAAGAGGAAATTCTGAAGGCTCTTGAAAGATATCCTTCCTATGTCGAGGCCCATATGATTTATCAAAGAATTAGGGCGGAAGAGATTAGTCCCGAGAATCTTCTGGGGGAATATGACAGGCTGATGAAGCAGAACCAGAGCGACCCGCGATACCATTTTCTTTATGGCCGCCTGTTGGGAGAAATCGAAAAGCAGGAAGCGGTGCACAAACGTGCCGTTGAACTGGACGATACAAACCCATGGGGCTATTTCGGATTGGGCTGGGTTGCTTTCAAGCGGAGCGATTACGAGGCCGCGGCGGAATATTTCCGCAAGAGCATCGAACTGGCTCCCGATGTTCCCCTTTTCCACAATGATTTGGGCTCGGTGTATTATTTTCAGGGCACTTACGACGACGCTATCGCTGAACTTACCCTCGCCCGGGAACTCGATCCTTTGTATCCGGCGGCCTATGCGAATTTGGCCACCGCCTATTATCAGCGCGGTGATTTCGACATGGCTGTCAATATGCTCGAAGAATACATCCGTCTCGCTCCCGCCGCGCCGGATATCGAGGAGATGGAACGGAAGCTGATTCAGCTTCGCGGGAAATAATTGATTAGCGAAATTCAAAAACACGGATAGTATCCGCAAACCCTCCGACAGAGAAGTAGTTCGATGGCGAAAACCATGCGAAAATTCAGAGGAAGCCAGCTGGGCAAACTTGTCCGATGGGTCACCCTTGCCGTCGGCCTGATTTTAATATTGTTCAATGTTGGGAATGTCATCATATACAACCAGCTCGAGCCCCTTATTTCCGAGAGGATGGGCGCAAATCAGGCTTTCTCGACCAGCGCTATCGCTCAGGGCCTTCGTCCGGCGTGGATAAGGTCTTATCTCGCCAGTCCCGACGGCATTTACGGCAATCTTCTTCGGGAAAACATCGATGAACTCCGCGACCAGGGCGGTTTCGTCTCCATCACCCTTCTCGATACTACCGGAACCGTGATTTATTCTTCCGGAGGTGGATATAATTTCGGAGAATATTTTCATTATCTCGCCATCGATAAATCCGCCTTCATTTCAGCGCTGACAAGTCTTCCCGATTACACGGAGCTTTACAAAGGCTCTGGTATTTATCTCCGCGGCGCATATGCTCCCATCGAAGACGAGCTTGGAGAGGTAGAGTGGGTGTTGGGCACAGAAGCCGGCGGCGAATACTATTCGATTCTCGACACACTTAAAAGGAACCTTCTGCTGTTTATTTTCCTTTCGGTTATTCTGGCTATCGTTTCTGGGGCGATTCTGCTTTCGGCATCGGTCGAGCTGAACCGTATGGAAAAGCGGCTGGTGCAGGCTTCGACTTTGTCTTCTATAGGCGAGATGGCTTCCGGCGTAGCCCACGAGGTTCGGAATCCCCTGGCGATTATCAGCGGATCTGCCGAGAGACTTCGCAGATCAAAAGATATTAAGGAGCAGGATCAGCTTTTGAGCTTCATCGAAGAAGAAGTCAAACGCATCGACGAAACCCTCAGCGGATATCTTTCTTTCACAAGACCCGCCGTTGGGGACACGCGGCAAATCCGTCTGGGCAAAATGGCCGAGGACGTCGCAAGGAGAATTTCTGGGAGAGCGGAAAATAGCGGAGTCGAAATTGATATCGAAATCGAGAAGGACGGGGAGATTCTGATTCCGGAAAGTGCTCTTCGCAGAGCCCTTCTGAATTTGTTCCTAAACGCCATCGAAGCCATGCCCGACGGGGGACATCTTTTCATAAGAGCCAATACCCAGAGGGGCAGAGTGCATCTTTATATATCTGATACAGGCATAGGAATGTCTAAATCCGAAACGGATAACATTTTCGAGCCTTTCATCACCAGCAAAGCCAACGGCACCGGCCTCGGACTGACCCTTGTCAGGAATATTATCGAGAACGCCGGCGGGAATATCTCGGTTAGTAGCGAAAAGGAAGTGGGGACAACTTTCGAGATAGACTTCCCCCTCGCGGATTAGTTGCGGTGGCCTGATATTTGCGTGCTGACCTAATCATGAAAAATACTGCAGTAATCATAGCTATTCTATTTATCTCCACTCTGGGCATATCTCAGGTCTTGCCCTCAGGGGAAAGCCCTTCGGCAGAGACTCAGGACACTCTCCGAATCGAACTGTCCGGCTCTTCGAAAGACTCCATATTCGAGTTTACCCCGCCCGTTGCGCCCGAATCGAACGATGATTTCAAGGTTGATATTGTCGCGCCAAGCAATCTCACGCAGGTAAATTCTATTTATTCCGATTTCGCGCCCTATGTTTCCGCGGCCGGAGATAGGTTGTTCTTCTCGAGTATCCGCGATAATGATAACGAGGATTTATATGTCTCCGAATTCGCTGACAACCGCTGGCAGACGCCATATCCCATCGGACCGCCGATTAATACTGACGCCAACGAAGGTAGCATGGCGATTTCCTCCGACGGCAACCTCATCGTTTTCGCCGCATGCGGACGCAAGGACACTTACGGCGGTTGCGACCTCTATTTTTCCGAACGCACCACCGATGGCTGGACGGAACCCCGTAATCTCGGCAGAAATGTCAACAGCGCGGGCTGGGAGGGGCATCCCTCGATATCCTCCGACGGCAAATGGCTTTATTTCTCCAGCGACCGCTACGGCGGCTTCGGGGGGAGGGATATATGGCGTTCTCCCCGCAAAGACAACAGCTGGGGGAAACCTGAGAACCTGAAATATCCCATCAATAACGCGAGGGATCAGGCAAGCCCGTTCATTCATCCGGATGGAACGACTATGTATTATGCATCTGCCGGTCACGGCGGGCTTGGGATGCTCGATGTTTTCAAGTCCGAACTCGATTCCACTGGAAAATGGACGGAGCCTTTGAACTTAGGCCCTCCGGTAAATACGCCGGGATCGGATTATTTTTTCAGCATCCCCGCAAAGGGCGATGTAATTTACTTTGCGAGCGACCGGCAAGGCGGCTACGGTGGTTTCGACATCTACTGGCTTCCTCTTTCGGAAGCTTTGCGCCCAAAAGTCGTAGCCACTCTCGCAGGCAAGGTTACCGACAAGGAAACCGGAGAACCCCTCGATGCAATGATCACAGTGGAGCGTATCTCCACGGGTGAGGTTCTTGCCGAGCCTCGAACAAACCCGGAAACGGGGGAGTTCTTCATCGTTCTGCCCGCGGGAGAGACTTATGGCATTAGCGTTTCCGCCGAGGGCTATGCTTTTTCAAGCGAACGCTACGACGTGCCTGTCGATGAAGGATATCAGGAATTGCGAATGGACTTCAAACTCTCGCGGGTCAAGGTCGGCGAGATTGTGGAGATGCGCAATATCTTCTTCGATTTCAACTCGGACGAGCTTAAATCTGAATCGGAATCTGAGCTTCAGCGCGTTTTGAAGCTTCTAACCGAATACCCCGATCTTCGAATCGAGATTCAGGGGCATGCCGATTCCATCGGAACCTCGGAATATAACCTCGATCTTTCCAAACGTCGGGCTATGGCGGTTCTTCGGTGGCTGGTCGATAACGGTGTCGCCGCCAGAAGGCTTAAGGCAGAGGGGATGGGAGACGCAGTGCCAGTCGCGGACAACGTCTCCGAAGAGGGCAGACAGCTCAACCGCAGGACTGAATTTCATATCATAGGTGAATAAATTATGTGCCTTGCATACCCCGGAAAAATCGTATCTATCGAAGAAACAAGGGCGGAGGTTGATTTTGGCGGTTTCATGAAATCGGTGAATATGATGCTTTTACCGGATGCTAAAGTCGGCGAATATGTCCTTGTTCATGCTGGTTTTGCTATATCGAAAACCACCGAGGATGACGCCATAGAGACCCTCGACGCCCTAAAAAGTGTTTACGATGCCGCTTACGATATTCCGTCGGAAGACTCCAAAAGCTGATGGATTTCTCGAAATCGGATAAGGCATTCATGCGCAAAGCGATACGCCTTGGCGCAAAAGGGCAGGGCTCCGTCTTTCCGAATCCGCCTGTTGGGGCTATTATCGTCAAAGATCACGCTGTTATAGGCTCAGGCTGGCATAGGGCATGGGGCGAAAAGCATGCCGAAATTCTCGCCATAGAATCCGCTCTGTCCAAAGGGCACGATATCCGCGGGGCGAAGATGTTCGTGAGCCTGGAACCATGCTGTCATCACGGCAAAACCCCGCCCTGCACCACTGCGATAATCGAACACGGCTTTTCCGAAGTTAACATCTCCTGCGCCGACGATTGCGATTCGCGAGTCTGCGGCGGCGGAATCAGGACTCTTCGGGACGCCGGAATCGCCGTCAGAACTGGCCTTCTGGAGGAAGAGGGACGCGAGCTGATCGAGCATTATACCATCCAAAGGCGCGAAAACAGAGCGTTTTTGACCCTCAAGTGGGCATCCAGTCTCGACGGTCGAATAGCCTCGGCTACCGGCGATTCCCAGTGGATTTCCGGCGAGAAGGCGCGCAAATTCGCCCACGAGCTTCGGTCCCGTCATTCCGCGGTCGCGGTGGGGTTCAACACCCTGATGAATGATGACCCTCAGCTCAATGTCCGCGCGGCGAAAACCCATCACCAGCCGGTCAGAGTTGTTTTGGCTGGGGGAAATGTTATCCCTGAGGGCATGAAAGTATTCGATAACAGCGGCAGAGTAATCCTCGTAAATCCTTCCAAAAAACAGCCGAAAATACAAGCTCTGCCGGATTTTACGAGTATCGTTATTCCCAAAGATGCGCCTTTCTGGAAAACTCTTTTGACCGAGCTTCCGAAACATGGAATTGGGTCGCTTATGGTGGAAGGGGGAGGAGAGATTATAACATCTGCACTTGTTGAGGGCGCGGCGGACAGGATTTATTGCGTAATTGCGCCTATTATAATAGGAAAAGGGATTTCCGCGGTGAATGATTTGGAAATAAAAAGGGTAAGCGACGCCGTCAGCCTCGAAAGTATCCGCTATGCTAAGTTCGGCGGGGATGTTATGATTACGGGAAGAGTTTTAAGACAGCTATAACACCATTGCCGCCGCGCCAATGACACCTGTCCACTGGCCGCTTTCCGCAAAGTCTATTTTACAGCTTTTGAAATGGGCCTTGAACGCCCGTTTTGAGGCTTCCCTTTTTATCGGATCGAGCAAAATCTCCTCGCCCCATTCGGTCATACCGCCTGCGATTAGCAGACATGCGGGGTTGAAGATGTTTATCAGGTTCGCGATTCCTGCGCCGAGAATAACTGTAACCTCGCGGGCAATGGTGAGTGCCGTTTTGTCCGCGCTTTTCGCGGCGATGCCCACCAGTTCGGCATCGAGGGAATCGAAACTGCCGTCCATTTCTTCCCAGAGCAGAGAGCCTTTGTCCTCTTTGAGAAGTTCCCAGGCCCGGGCGGAAATTCCGCTGGATCCGGCGTAGGCCTCCAAGCACCCTCTATTGCCGCATTTGCAGAGCTTGCCGTTCAGATCGACAGACATATGGCCGATTTCAGAAGCGCCACCCCACGCGCCGTGGAGGATTTTCCCGTCGATGATAATGCCGCCGCCGACACCAGTGCCGAGGGTCATAAGCACCAGAGGATCACAGCCGCGAAATTTTCCCCATCGATATTCGGCCAGAGCCGCCAGGTTGGCGTCGTTGTCGATTGCGACTTCAATTCCCAGATCTTCGAAAAACAGCCTTCCGAGATTGACTCCGCCCCAGCCGCGTAAATTAGGCGCTGAACGGACGATGCCCTCCGGAAGCTCTATCGCGCCGGGAAAGCCGACGCCAACGCCGGTGATACTGCCGAGCGAGAGGTTATTTTCGTCGAGAAACTCTCTAATGTAATCGGAAATTATCCCGATAGAAGGCAGGGGGTTGCTGGAAGGGGTCAGTTCCATGTGGTCGGCGATGATTTCGCCGTCCGTATTCACGAGGGCGAATTTGACGTTCGTCCCGCCGATATCGACTCCGAGGGCTATTTTATTCATGACCTTGAAATTCCCATTTGACTGTTGCGAAGGGCACCCATGGCGTTAGATGCTCCGGGGGCAATTTTGTTATTAGGCCTGCACTGAATGGCAGTGTGCTTATGTGTCCTGTTTTGAGGGTGTGGATTTCCTGGCTGAGCTCCACGAGGACATTGGCTTTTGTCAACCTTTTGCCAAGGTCGTCCATGTCTTTGGCACCCAATATTACGATTAGGCGGTCAGCAAGCCTTTTCCAGAGATATTGGGCGCGGAGAATTCCAAGAGTGTCGAGGCCGGACTCGAAATCCCCCGCGTGGCCGATAACCGAAAGCCGAAGCTCCCCGTTGGACTTGGCAAGATAGTCTATGCGGCGTGCAACCTCTTCCAATGAAGATTCCCAGTGTCCTGCCGGCTCGACTTTGTCGATGACAAAATTTATCATCGGCACAGTAGCCATCTCGTAATAGTCCGATGTTTTCTTTATTTCAAGGGGCTTCCAGTCCGATTGTTCGGCCTCGTAGGTCGGTCTCCAGAGGAGCATGGAAAAATCGATCATTCCCGGCAGGAGAATGTTAGAGGAATCGACGGGAAAGATTTCCGCACGCCCCGGATATTCGCCAAAACCCTTAATAATAGCCGTCTGCCCGCCTTGCGACCTTGACATAACGCGGTAAGCTGAGATGTCGTCGAGTGTGTCTGAACCGAGGTTCATGTTGATTTTCGGGGCTTTATAATTTTCCGGTTGAACCCACAGAAGGCTTCTATCCATAGGCTGAGGGCCACAGATGGATAGAGTAAGGTCGATAATCATCTCGCCGTCTTTGGCGTTTCCGCCGTGAATGGCCACCAGCCTCGAATCGTCCTTCCAATCCATCTCTTTGCGGAATTTTGAAACGACAGTTTCTATTCTATTATAAGCTTCTACTGCGGGAATGTCAAGCAAGCCCGAGGCGAAAACCATGTTCAAATCCGGGTTGCGAACCAGAATCTCGGCGATTTTCGCGCCTTCATTCTCCGCGATGTTTCTGAAACCCCTGCGCCAATATGGCAGATTCGGACTGGAAACAACCACCCGAGGAGACCAGCCGTTGACCGAAGAAACCAGCTCTACTCGGGGGTCGAACTGCCCCGCGGAATCGAGGAAGGAGGACGAGAAGTCATAACCCTGAGGTATTGCCGAGACTTTTACTCCGAGCTGGGGTTGTCTCAACAGCAATACTTCGCGGACTGCCATTGCGCGCCTGGTAGCCAATTCGCGGCCAACGGAGGGAGAATCGATGTCGTCCGTGAAGGGAGAATAGTAGCCGCGTATGTCGCAGATGACATCGGGATTCTGCACAAGAAAATCCGCGAAGTGGCGCAAAATAGGCTTGTATGAGTTTTCGACAGCGTCACTTCCCGGTGAGAAAAAGACGATATCGGGATAAAAAGCTCCTCCCCAGCTTAAGCTCAGGCTCGAGTACTCAACAGAGGTTGTTTTAAGCTCCAGAGTAGGGTTCAGAGGTGGGGGAGGCAGGGTGTCTTCGACTCCGATACTGTCCTGCGAGGCCAATACCCCCGCTATAAGCAGGAAGCAAAAAAAGATAAGGCAGGCCTTAGATTTCATAAAACTCAGGTCTCCTATCTTCAAGAACATGATTTCTCTCCGTTACGAATTTTGTGCGGGCATCTTCGGGGGTTATTTCGACCGTCTTCACAGATTCCTCTTCGGTATCGAATTCCGCGAGAACTTGCCCTTTCGGAGAATAGACAATGCTCTGGCCGGTGAAATTGAGTTCGGTTCCGGCACGTTTTTCCTCACCGATTCGATTGGAGAGCGCGATGAAAACCCGATTTGAAACGGCGTGCGCGTAAGACGCCTTCTGGCAATAGGGAAGGACAAGATTAGTGCAGTGGCAGATTATTTCCGCGCCTTTGAGGGTCAGTGTCCGGTAGCTTTCCGGGAAAATCCAGTCGAAGCAAATCATAATCCCGAGTTTGACATTCCGGTATTCGATTACCTCGAAAGCTCGGTTTCCCGGTTCGAACATTGTCTTCTCGCGATCGAAGAGGTGAATTTTCCGGTAGTTGCGAATTTCTCCCTCTGGAGGGACGAACATGGCGGAATTGTAAAATTTTCCGCTGTCCAACTCGGGGTAGCCGCCGATGAAGGCGGCGTTTTTGTCTTTGGCGAGTTTGCGGAGAAAAGTGGAAGTGATACCTTTCTCAGCTTTTTCCGCGTATATTGCGACTTCTCTTTTATCCTCGAACAGATAGCCTGTAGCGAAAAGTTCCGGCAGAAGGAAGAGGTCGGCCTCGATATCCGATACCAGGTTTGCAACACGCGCGAGATTTCGTTCGACCTCCCCAAATTCGGGGTAATACTGTAGGATAGCTACTTTCATTTCATCTCCGAAGTTTTCTGATTCCGCCGGCAGAGGTGGCTTTTAGCTGGACTTCCGCCGAATATTCGACAGCCTCGGCGGTCATGACAGCATGGCCTAAGGTTTTGCCGAGGGCTACGATTCCATGATAAGGAATAATTACAGCATTGATTCCCTTTTTAACAAAAGGTTCGATGACGTCCGCAGATTCTGGCGTGGAGGGCATCGCGAACCTTGAAGTTGCCACTTTCCCTATTTTCAGGGGGATCTCCGGCAAAACATCGTCCTGAAATCGTATTCCTGCAACGGTCATAGCGACAGTATTCGCTCCGTGAATATGGACTATCGCGCCCACATCCTTCCGAAGCTCGTAAATCCGCATGTGCATGGGCAATTCGGTTGTCGGATTTCCGCCCTCGATTACTCCTCCGGCCATATCTATTCGGACTATGCAATCCGCGCTCAGTCGGCCTTTGCAGACACCAGAGGGGGTAATAAGAATTTCGTTGCCGACCCGCAGGGAAATATTGCCTGCGCCACCGGGCATTAAACCCTGGGCGTAGAGTTCTTTGGACGCCGAAACGATAGCTTCTTTTGCGTTGAATGTTTCCTTCATAGTCAATCAATATAGTTAGTAGGAAAAAATATGCAAATGTAAAAATTAATGCCATTGTCCGGTGAGTTGCGAGGTTATCTTCCGATCAAAGCCAATCGAACCGATTTTCCTTGAGAAATTCTCACAAAAGAATATCTTAAACGAATAATTGGAGGACTTATGGCATTCGATAAACTGAAAAAAGCACTTACAAAGACCCGCGAGGTTCTGAACACTCGAGTCGAGGATCTTTTCGTCCCCGGTCGAACCCTTGAAGCAGGGGATCTCGAAGAACTCGAAGAAGCTCTGATAGCCGCCGACATTGGCGTGGAGGCCACCGAGAGCATAATCGAACACATGATGTCGGCATCACGCAAAAACAAAATTCCGGCAGGGGGAGTGGTAAAACTCCTCGAAGCCGAGCTGAAAAGTATGGTCGAGAATTATCAGGACGCCGAACCATGGCGTCCCACCGAAAATCCCCATGTGATAATGCTGGTCGGAGTCAACGGCACGGGAAAGACCACGGTTGCCGGCAAACTGGCCAATAGAATCTCCAAATCCGGCGGGAAACCCCTTTTGACTGCGGCAGATACTTTCCGCGCGGCGGCGAGCGAGCAGTTGGACATTTGGGCCGAGCGTTCGGGAACGGATATCGTGCGGTCCGCGAGCGGCGCCGACCCGGCATCGGTAGCCTACGACGCCGTAGATAAAGCCGTTGCAGGCAGTTACGACGCGGTGATAATCGACACCGCGGGAAGGCTTCACACCAAAATAAACCTCATGGAAGAGCTAAAAAAAATCTCCCGCGTATGTAGCAAACGCCTTCCCACGGCGCCCCACGATGTTTTCCTCGTTCTCGATGCCACCACCGGCAACAACGGATTAAATCAGGCGAGGCTTTTCGGCGAAGCTATAGGTCTCACCGGAATAATTTTAACCAAACTCGACAGCACGGCCAAAGGCGGTATCGCTCTGGCTATCATGCGCGAATTCGATGTCCCGGTGCGCATGGTAGGTGTCGGCGAGGGAATCGACGACCTTATAGATTTCGACGGCGCCAGCTATGCCGAGGGTCTTTTCGAGGAGTAACAATGAATCTATTATGGCTGGGAGTTTTGGCTTCCGTAATCTCTTCGGGACTATATCTTCTTCGCGCCAAAGGACTTACACGATACCAAATCGAAACCCCTCCTCCCGAAGCAATGGAGTTCGCCGATTTTCCCGTCAAGCCCCATCCGCTGTATCCGAGGTTATGGCTTCTCGCCCTGGCCTTCATATTCTCAGCCTCCGCCGCAGTTCTTGCAATCATAAAGTTAGAAATTCCGGCATCGGTAGCCTTACTTTTCGCCATCATCGCCTTTTTCGCCTACGACCTCCCGGGAGCCGCTGTAATGGCCAAATTAACTGTCCTCCCCAACGGCATTCTTCTGGAAAATGTCAGAGGCCCAGTGTCATATTTTTTTCTTAAAATTGAAAACATCAAAAACATAGTTTCAACCAACTCCGGGTTCTACATCGAACTTTACAAACCCTCGATGGGAAACCGTATGCCTCTGAAGTCCAACCGCTCCGAGGAAATCCTCGAAAAAATCGAAGAGATGACCGGAATCGTTCCCAAGCAGTAAAATTGGGGGCGTCGCGCCGAATCGCGCGATAACGTGCGTCGATGATTCGCGAAAATTTTCGCCGCGCGATTTGGCAAAGGCCGGTCGGGCGGAGATTTTTCATTTATCTGGGGAGACTTATAACCGACCGGCCTTCAGCGCGGCGGCTGTTGTGGATTGCCATGAAATTTGGAAAGGAAGAGTGGGCTATAGTTTCTCGGATAGCGTGGAATCCTTCGAGCCGCCGCGCGCGACGCCCCCAACGCGCAATCTGCCGACGAGCATCGACAGCAGGATGAACCCCGCGCCGACAATTTCCCGAAGATTCATCGAATGCCGAGCAAAGACCCAGGCAATAACCGCCGCGAAAATCGGCTCAGCGATGTAAATCAGCGAGGCGCGGGAGGATGTCGTGTGCTTTTGGGCGTAGAGCTGAACCCCAAGCGCTCCCACAGTTGCCACTGCCGCGAGATAAAATATCCCGATGAAACTGCCCGCGTCCATCTGCAGAGTCGAATTGCTCTCGAAAAGAAGTCCTATCGACCCGCCCACGGCGATTACCGCGAACTGCAGAATCGACAGCCAGCGCCAGTCGCCCCGTCGAGTATAAATCTGAATGCCGACGATTTGGAAAGCATACGCGCACGCCGAAAGGAAGGTAATCTTGTCCCCCGGATTGATATCCGCTATGGACATCCCCGCGCCGGAAATGAACCACAGGCCTATACCAGCCGGTATCAGCGCGATGTAAACCTGAACAGGCACCTTCGCCTTCTCCCAAAAACGCGAAAGAAAAGGCACGAGCAAAACAAAAAGAGAAGTGATAAACCCGCTTTTCGCCGGAGTCGTATAGAGCAGGCCGATGGTTTGAAATGCGAATCCTGCGAAGGCCGCAAGGCCTATCACTAAGCCGCCTGCTAATTCGTGGCGTGTGGGAAGCCTCTTTGGAAAAAGCACAAGCAGAGCTATAACCGTGGCGAGGATGAACCTGGATGTGATAAGTGCGAAAGGCGAATTCGCCGCCGAACCGGCGATGAGAATCTTGATAATCAAAAAGGTCGAGCCCCAAACCGCAGTGGTCAGGACAAGCATAGATTCCGCGCCGGCCCGAGATATTCTTTTCATCCTCGCATCTTCCTCGATGAGTTATCTAAGCCCCTAATAATACCCAAAATCCGCCTTTTGCAAAGCCCGTTTTTCAAAAAATCCAAATTGGTATGCGACACTACTTCTCGCCGACTGAATTGTTAGCTTGACTTAACAGAGGTTTTCCCGTAAAATGTTACCTATGAACGAACTTTCGGTAAATCTCGAAGACTATCTCGAAACGATTTTCAACCTCATCGAAAGCGGCAAACAAGCGCAGGTGAGCGAAATCGCCGATACTATGGGCGTGTCCCGGCCATCAGTGACCCAAATTATCTCGAAACTGGCCGATATGGGATATGTCGAACATGAACCTTACCGCGATGTTACCCTAACGCCCAAAGGCATTCGAACTGCAAGATGCGTAGCCCGCAAGCACCAGCTGTTTCGCGAATTTCTCACAGAAATCCTCGGCGTCCCGGACGAAATCGCCGAAGCCGAAGCCTGCAAACTCGAACATGCTATAGGCACCCTTACAACCGAACGATTCGCCGCCTTCGTGGAATTCATTTCCCGAGATAACAATCCTCCCGATTGGCTGGAGAAATTTCACGAGAACTGGAAAAAGGAAATCTGAGATGGGAATCCTCAACGGCAAACATATAGTGCTTGGAGTTACTGCGTCGGTGTCGGCATACAAATCCTGCGAGTTGGCGCGAATGTTTATCAAAGCAGGCGCGAAAGTGCGGACGGTCATGTCCGAAAACGCCACTCAGCTCGTTCGACCCCTGCTTTTCGAGACCCTGACCGGAAACCCTGTCTATATCGAGTCCTTCCCCGAAGAACGAATCGACCCGATGAAACATATCGGCTTGGCCGACTGGGCGGATATATTCGTCATAGCCCCCGCAACTGCGAACTTCATAGGCAAAGCCGCTGGCGGAATCGCGGACGATTTGATATCGACGACATATCTCACAATAAACGCCCCAAAAGTTATCGCCCCCGCGATGAACACCCGAATGTGGGACGACCCCTCGGTTCAAAGAAATGTCGCCCTGCTCAAAAAGCAGGGGGTTGTTTTCGCCGGGCCCGGTAGAGGCGAACTCGCATGCGGAACCAGCGGCGAAGGCCGACTCATCGAGCTGGAAACAATCTTCAATATGGCCGCTGAGATTCTGACTTCCCCAGGAGTTCTGACCGGAGTCAAAATCCTCGTAACCGCAGGCCCCACGAGGGAATACATCGACGATGTCCGCTTCCTGTCCAACCCCTCCACCGGCAAAATGGGGTTCGCAATCGCCGAAGAGGCTTCCAAAATGGGCGCCGAAGTTCTGCTGATTCACGGCCCGGTCTCGATACCTCCGCCGAAAGAAACCGAGGCTATTGCCGTAGTCTCCGCTGAGGATATGAAGCGCGAGGTTATCGCCAATGCCTCCGACGCCGATATAATCATAATGTCCGCCGCAGTGGCCGACTGGACTGTCGAGAAACAATCCGGCAAGATAAAAAAATCCGGACGGGACAAGCTGACCCTGGAAATGAAACCAACCACAGATATCCTCGCCAAACTTGGGGAACTATTCCCAAATAAATTAAAAGTCGGGTTCGCGGTCGAGGTCGAAAACGTCGTCGAAAACGCGCGCGAAAAAATGTCCCGCAAAAAGATCGATATGATTTTCGCGAACAACCCGAAAACCGAGGGCACGGCTTTCGGAACGGACACCAACGGCGGCCTGCTTATCACCAATGAGGAAACCCGCGAGATACCGATTCTGTCCAAAACGGAAGTCGCACGGATAATCATCGCGGAAGCCAATCGGAAATTAAAAGAAAAACGAATTGACACTTAGTTAATCGAAATTATATTGATTAACTATAATCCGGCTCTTAGGAAAAAATATGAAATTAAAAGCAACTGTATTACTTATCATTCTGGCCTCGGCCATTATGGCAGTGCCCATCGAAATCAGCAACGACTGGCTTCGTGTGATAATGGACGACACTACGGGAATGTTCACTATCGGAAAAACCGACGGAACGCCCCTTCTGGACGGCTTCCCCTCCCTCGGCGGATCTCACTTCATCGCACGCATCGGATACAACAGCTATTCGAACCGCCCGGGCCTCGGACTTACCATGCCCCTGATGGACCCCGGACAATCCCCGGAAGACCATTTTATGTCCATCCAGTGGTTCCGCGATCCTGTCCGAATCTGGCAGAAGTTCTATTTCCTTCCCGAAGATTCCCTCGACCAATTCGTCGATATCGAATATCTTGCCTACAACGACTCCCCGGATTCCGCCGTTGTAGGCTTCGCGTTATATTTAGACATCGCTTGCGGCGCCAATGACAACCCCATCCTCGAACTTCCAACTGGCGTCCGTTCTATAACAGATCATTACGATATCGACCTTCCTGCATACTGGACTTTTTACGAAAACTCCGTCCATCAGGAAACGACATATACTCACTCTCAGGGCGTCCCCTTCGGCGGTTCCATGCTTTATCCCACCGAGGTTTATTTCGGCAACTCTGAAGATTTCGAGGATTCCGAGTGGTTCCCCTCCTTCCTTGCCGGCCTGGAATTCACTGATATGGCAGTTTATATTATGTGGGAACCCATTCTTATCACGCCTTACAGCTGGTTTATCGTTCAGACGTATTACGGCGTCGGCTACCCCGGTTTTGGAATTCGCGAAAACGAACGCATGCCGAAAACCTTCGCCCTCGGAAATCCCCGCCCGAATCCATTTAACTCGAGGGTTTCCGTGCCGGTAACAATCTCCGATAAGCCCCAGCATGTAAGCTGGAACATATACGACCTCACCGGCAGAATAGTCAAACATTCCGATCCCGAGGTTCTGCGTCCGGGGGAACATCGAATCGAGTGGGACTGCAAAGACGAAATCGGCAGGGAAATGCCCGCCGGAATGTATCTTCTGGCCTTCTGGGCCGACGGTGTTCGCGAGACCAAGCGTCTGGTTTATGTGAAGTAGCGGGGAAACGCTCAATCATAACATCACAGAGCGTTCGACATAGAACATTATTCCAAAGCGAGGCTTTTCCAAAACAGCCTCGCTTTTTTTAGAATAAAACTGCTCGGTTATAGCGGGCAGGACAGGGCGCGGATTAGATACTATCCCCTGGTAAATGCATTATTCTACAAGCGTGTTTCGATAGAATCAATATCCCGTCTGCGGATCGATTATGTTCATAGGATTACCCTCGATAGCTGAATCGATAATAGCCACAAGATGCTCGTTTCGAAGCATTTCTCGTCCGCGGACATGGCTGGCGCGATGAGGACTCATTACAACATTGTCAAAATCTTCGAATGGATGTTTCGACGGAGAAGTGCTCTTCCTATCATCTTCGGACGCGGGATATTTCCACCAAACATCTATTCCCGCGCCACCGATTTGCCCTGATTTCAAGGCGTCATAAAAGGCATCTTCATCGATGCTCGAACCTCGCCCGACGTTAACAACATGGACATCCCGCTTCATTAAAGCAAATTCTCTATGCCCAAGTATAGATTGAGAATCCGGTGTTTCGGGCAACGAAACTATAACAAAATCGGCTTCTGGGAGAAGTGCGGGCAGATCGTCCGAAGTTCCGGCAACATCGTCGCCTTTTCCGCTTCGATTTACTGCGAGAATGTTCATTTCAAATGCCTTTCCGAAACGAGCCAATCGCCGGCCGATTTCGCCGTAGCCTATGAGGAGCAGGGTTTTGCCGGCCAAAGATTCACTCCACTGCTGACGTTCATACCGATCAGACCAATCCCTCTTTGAAAATTTATCGTGGGCGGGTATCAGCCGTTTTGCCGAGGCCATAAGCATTGCCCATGCGTGTTCTGCCGCCAAAACCGCATTATAATGGCAGTTGAGAAGAGTGATATGTGGGAAATTAATCGAATTACTTAAATCGATTTTCGGAACTCCGGTAAAAGGAATAATTAGATAACGCGCCGAGCTGGCGGCATTCAAGATGTCCTGAGGAACACGGTGTCCCACCAATATTTGGAAATCTTCGGGGTTCAAATTCCAGTTTGGGAAGTCTGCTTTTTCCGCAAATTCTACAGCCTCCGCTTTTGATGTCGAGCGAAAAAAATCCAGCTCCCACGAATTCAATTTATAGAGAAACAATACCTTCAAATCATCTCCAAATCGTCATTTTAGATACACCACCCGCTTCGTCGCGATATTTCCATCGTCGCGGTCGCTGAGCATGGCGAAGCGCGCCCGAACGAGATAAACACCGGAACCGAGGGATGGATCGGGGTGCCAGATGAATTCGCCTGCATTGTCATTGCGAGGGCTTTGCCCGAAGCAATCTTTTTCGCATTCGTAGGAGATTGCTTCGTCGGGTTGCACCCTCCTCGCAATGACAGGTTGGTCGTAATTGCGAATGACTTCGATTCTTCTCCCCGACACGTCATAAATCTCGATTCCCCATGGTAGGCTGGACATTCCTGTCTGTCCGCCGTTTTGAACATACAGGAATGTCTGTTCTACCGAAATGGTTACCGCGGAATTGAAGGGATTGGGGTAGGCGGAAATGGCGAAATCCTGTGGCAGAAGGGCGGTTTCCTCGATGTTCGAGACGTCGACTATCGTGAAGGGGGAATCGTTCATTCCAACAACACGTCCAAATCCGAACTCGCTGATGCGAACATAACAGTCGTGGGAGGTAGCGTCCAGATTCGGAATTGTCCAGATATAGAGGCCGGAATTGCCGGTGGAGTCCTCTATCGAGATCCATGGGCCGTCCGCGCCGGTCAGGGAATACTCGATTCCCACCGCTGGAATGTCCGGAGTGCCCTCCCGTGTCCACATCAGCACGAGGTTCGATTCGTCCTCAACGACATCCCCTCCTGATGGAGCAGTTAGACTTATCGAAGGCGGGGAAGTCCTGTAATAACGCAGGTTGTATAGAAACGGCACTGTCTCGGCGAAGCGGGATACGCGCAGACAATATGTCCCCGTGGTTTCGGGGAAGAAGACGATGCTGAAATTCTCGAGGGCGCCGCTGGAAGCGTCCGCTATTATAGGCTCTCCCGAACAGTCGGCGAAAATCTCGCCGTAGCTGTCGGTGAGACCGGATGTCGCGAAAACATAAGTCGATTCATTGGTGGCATGGAATCGGAACCAGTCCTCGTCGCCCGCTGTCAGCTCGTCGCTGTGAATTCCCGAGGTCTCCGTGACGGTTATATCAACCGCATCCGCGCAATCGTCCGGGGCGTCGGGTCGGTGAGGCGGCTCGATGTTCACAATCGCCCATCGCACAATATCGAAAGGCGCGGGGATTCCCTCCGGCAGGGCATACCATCCGTCGGAAACACCTCCCCAGCCGTAGTTCAGATGATATTCCCCGGTCTCCATCCAGCCGTCGCATACGATAGCGTGGCCGCTGGTGTCGGGCGGGTCGTAGTAGAAGATGCCTAACTGGGCGGGGCGTGCGGTTAGCATATTTGCAGTCAGGGTGTCGTAAAACTCCGGCATCTCCGGCGGATCGACTTTTTCCGCGCGAATGTAGCCCCATTTATCCGTAAACGACGAATCGTGGAACCAGGCGATAGTCCCCTCCGAGCCGTAAATCGAGTAAATCGAGACTCCGCAGGCCCAGCTCAGACCCGCTTTATTCGCGGCATCGGGATGATCGCCGCTTGAATTGTAGTCGATAGTGTCCATGGTCGCGGTGGTGGCATCTATCCAGATAGGCGGGGTCGTCGAGTCCGATTCGTAGCTGTCCTCCGTCGTGAAATTCACGCTGGACGGGAACTCCCAGTAATTAACCACCTGCGCCATCGATGTCGCAGTGCATCCGACTACACATCGGTCGCCCGTTTCTGGGTCGATGGGGCAGAGGTTGTTGTAGGGCGCGCTCTGGCTCCACCGCGTATCGAGTAAGGGGCCGACAATCGTAGTTGTAGTGTGAATGCCGTAACGTGAATCAAGTATGGATAAATCCCTCCAGAGACGCCGATTTTCCTCGATAACTTCCTGCGATGTAAATGGAATCGCTTCTCTCCGCAAACGCATATCCTGCACGAGCATACGTTTGGCGATATTGAACCTCGAATCGGAGAAATCAAAATCATGATAATATGAAAATGCGATTACCGGCCGAATGTCGGTATCGCCCGATATAGCGAGATAGCCGCCGGGATGCAGTTCTGCAATGTAGCATAAAGCTTCGTCATTATCATAGACAGGCGTAATTCGTTCGATTATTCGATTGCGCGCGCCGAGTTTGTAAATTTGCGAGTGAATTGCAAGCTGGGTTTCCGCGACGGTTTTTACACTTTGGATATCAACTGGATTTGCTACAGCTATTGCCGCAATCAGGAGGGTCAAAATAAGGGATAATTTTCGCATTTTCGCTCCGGTTTTTGTTTTAATATACAAACCGGATACGATTTAGGCAATGCTTTAGGTCATTTTTGCTTGCGGGCTTCGATAAGTGCTTTTACCACAACTTCGTTCAGTGCGGGATGGACGGTCATTCCCTCGAGAACATCGTCCACGGTGTTTCCCAGGGCGATGGCGTTGGTGATTTCCTGAATCATAATCGACGCATAGGGCCCTATTATTCGAAAGCCGAGTATTTTCATGCTTTCGGCATCCACAATGGCTTTGGTGAACCCGTAGTTCTGAGCCATCGCCGTCCCCATGGCGATGTCCTTGTAATTGCCGCGGCCGACCAGGATTTCGTGGTCTTCGCGGGCATCCGCCTCGGACATTCCTACGCCGGCGATTTCCGGGTATGAGAAAACTGCGTAGGGGTTTGCATTATAATCGACTGATTTCTGCTCGGCGTGGTTGGCGTTGAACCAGGCGTAACGCGCCTCGCGGTTGGCAGTGTGTTTGAACATTTGCTTGCCGGTGGCGTCGCCTATAGCCCAGATATGTGGAATATTGGTGCGAAGGTTTTCGTCCACGGCGACATATCCCCTGTCGGTGGTTTCGATTCCGGCTTTGTCCAAATCGAGGGTGTCGGCATTAGACTGCCTGCCGGTAGTTATCATTATCATCTCCGCCTCAAATTTATCCTCTTTGCCGTTGTCGCGATATTCCCCCCGAACGTGGACTTTACCGTTGTCCTCGGTTATTTTAGACGAAGAAAAGTTCAACACAACTTTCGCCCGTTCGGATATTTTTTCCTGCAGGAGTTCGGCGATTTCCGGCTCTTCGCGGGGCATAAGTCTGTCGCCGCGCTGGATAATTGTAACCTCCGTGCCCATCGCGGAAAAGAAATGTTCGTATTCCACACCGATATATCCCCCGCCGACAATTATGATGCTCTCAGGAGGTTTTTCCAGTTCCAGAACGGTCTGGTTGGTCAGGAATTCTATGTCCTCTAAGCCCTCGATTGGGGGAATAAAAGGCCGGGCGCCATTGGCAATGAAAATCTTCTCGCCGCGTATCCTCTCGTCATCGACTTCTATGGTATGCTCGTCGATAAAATGTCCTTCGCCCACATAATAATCGAGGGAACTGTTGTTTTCTATCTCCTTTTTGCTCCGCTTGCGCCCCTCTTCCCGATTTTCACGCATCCGGGACAATAAATGTTCAGAGTCGATTTCCTCGATATTCGCACGAATCCCAAGCTGACGGGCGTGGTCGATTTCCATAATCATCTCCGCTGGACGGATTAACATCTTCGATGGCACACATCCGAAATTCCAGCATGTTCCCCCGACCGGCTGTTTATTGACGATAGCGGCTGAATAGCCTTCATCGGTGGCGTATTTAGCGATTTTTCCGCCTGACCCATCGCCTATAATAATTACATCATATTTTTTTACAGACATAACATCCTCTCCTGATGGCAATTTTCAGCTTAATAAAGAAATCGCTTTACAATTGCCCTGTATTGATTTATCTTATTAGAGCAAAACGGTATTGTAATAACATAATAATACCGAAAGAGACGTCAGTCAAGCTAAATCGTTAATTATCAACAGCTAAGAAAAGGAAAAGAGATGAGCAAAGAGTATCCCTTCGGAACCGGCAAACTAAAATGGACCTCCACGGAATGGCTTGAAAAGAACCTTGGCGGCGATTTTCATATTGTAGATTGCCAGCCGAACATCCATGATTATATCAAAGAGCACATCCCGGGAGCAGTTTACATGAACCCGGAAATGCTTAGAATCCCCAAAAATGGGACTCCGGGGAACTACATAGACGAAAAGGCCATGGAAAGGCACATGCGAAGACTCGGCCTTTCCGCCGAATATCCTGTTGTAGTATATACGGGCAAAGGCGCTGTCAAAGGCTGGGGCGACGGCCTGGAACAGACCATGATCGCCTACTCCTTCCTCCGGTTCGGACATCAGAATGTATGGATTCTCGACGGCGGGCTCGATAAGTGGAAAGACGAGGGGCGCGTGCTCACTCAGGATTTCCCCTCAGTCGATGAATCCAAATTTAGCGCAAAAGTGCAGAGCGATTTTTTCGTCGAATACGATAAGTTCAAGAAACTCAAAGACAAGAAGAACACTATCCTGCTGGACGCCCGCCCCTCAGCGGTTTACGAAGGCCAGGGGCCCTGGCGCAAACCCGGCCATATCCCCGGCGCGGTAAATCTGCCCTGGAAAAGCCTGATGGACGCCGACAACCCCCGTATTCTCAAGCCTCGCGGAGAAATCGAAGCCATTTTGCAGGAAAAGGGCATCACGTCGGACAAGACTATCATCTGCTCCTGCGGCACCGGCAGGGAGGCCACGAATGAGTTCATCCTATTCAAATGGTTCTTCGGCTGGGAAAATGTAAAAATCTACGAGGGCTCGTTCACCGAATGGACTTCTTATCCTGAAAACCCCACGGTAACCGGCCCGAACCCGACTTAATTCATCAATCGGTTTCGCGAAAGGACACGATGTTTTTTAAACAAATCGAATCGGAAGGTCTGGCTCACTATTCCTACGTCATAGGCGATTCCGGAGAGGCTGTAGTTATAGACCCTCGGCGCGACTACAAAGTCTATATCCGCGAGGCGCACAAAGCCGGTTTTCGAATAAAATACATTCTGGAAACTCACCGCAACGAGGATTATGTCATCGGATCGGTAGGCCTTGCCGAACACACAGGCGCGGAGATTTTCCACGCCGACGCCGGGATGGATTATCGCTACGAAAAGGCGGTCGAAGACGGCCGGGAATTCCGCGTCGGCGGCCTGAAGATAAAAGCTATTGCTACCCCCGGCCACACACCGGGAAGCTTCAGTTATCTTCTCCACGACCATAAAGGCCGGCCCTGGATAGTTTTCACCGGCGATTGTCTTTTCGCCGGCGATGTCGGCAGAGTGGATCTGCCCGGTGTCGAAATCATCGAACAGATGGCAAACGCCCAATACGAAAGCATCTTCGAAAAACTGCTGTCGCTGGACGACGAGATAATAGTATGTCCCGGCCACGGCGCCGGATCTGTTTGCGGTAGCGAGATAGCTCAGAAAGTATTCACCACCATCGGCCTCGAACGAAAGTATAACCCAAAACTTCAGTTGACTAATCGCGAGGATTTTGTGGCGAAAGTAGGAGTCGAACACGAACGCCCGCCCTATTTCCGCAAGATGGAGGAATTGAACCTGAAGGAATTCTCGCCGCAAGACGTCTTCCCGACCCCTCCGCCGCTTATGCCCGGCAAATTTGAGGCTTTGATGAAAGAGGGCGCACAGGTTCTCGACGTCCGAAACGAGCAGGCTTATGCCTCCGCCCACGTCCCCGGTTCGGTTTCGATATGGAGCGGAATTCTGTCCAGTTTCGCCGGATGGTTTCTTTCATACGACCGCCCGCTACTGCTGGTGGCGGATTCGGAATCGCCTACGGAGATAATCGCGCAACTATACCGAATCGGATTCGATAATATCTCGGGGGTGCTCAACAAGGGGATGTTGTCCTGGCATATGTCCGGCAGGGACAGCCGGTCGATAGACACGGTGAACGTGCAGAGTTTGTGCGATTTGCTCGACAGCGGCGAGGAACTCTTAATCCTCGATATCCGTCCCGAGGACGAGATAGAGAGCAATGGGCGAATCCCCGATGCGGTGAATATTCATATTACCCAGCTTCCCGAACGAATCGACGAGGTTCCGCGAAACACCCGGGTTTTCGTGTTCTGCGGAAGCGGGATGAGGTCGATGATCGGCGCGAGCATTCTTGCCAACGCCGGATATGATAAGCTAACTGTTGTTTTGGGCGGCCTCTCCGGATGGAAATCCGGAACCTGCGAGATCGAGCTTTAGATACCCTTTTCGGCGAGGAGTTTTTCCTTGCCGCCGGATTCGAGCCACTCGATAGCGCGTTCGATACGCTGGACAACCCGCTCCCTGCCGATAAGCAGAAGCATCTCGAACAAACTCGGGCCGCCAGTCATTCCGCTGACCGAGAGCCGCACGGGATGGATAATCTTCCCCGCGCCGCAGTCCAATTTCTCCGCTGTCTCGCGGATTGCGCCCTCGATGCCGTCATGAGTCCATTCACATTCCGCGAGGGAAACAGCCACAGCGCGCATCTGTGTGAGGAGATCTTCTCCCTTGAAACGCTTCTTCACGCCCGCTGGATCATATTCCGCAGGCTCCTCGAAAAAGAACGCGCCGCCATCACGCATCTCAGGGAGCTTTTTCAAACGCTCCTGCATCAGTTCGACTGCAATGCGGACATAATCTTTTCCCCACGGCCGATAATCGGCGTCGATCCAGCCCCATTCGACCATCATGGGCGCGAGTTTTTCCGTAAGCTCCTCGACCGACATGCGACGGATATATTCGCCGTTCATCCAGTCCAGTTTCTCGATGTCGAATACGCCCGGGGAGGCGTTTATCCTGTCCAATGTGAACCGCTCGATGATTTCTTCTCGCGATAGGATTTCCTCATCATTGCCGGGGTTCCAGCCTATCAGGGCGAGGAAATTGAGTAGCGCTTCCGGCAGATACCCCATGTCGCGGTATTCGAGGACGTTCGCCGCGCCGTGCCGCTTTGAAAGCTTCTTCTTGTCCGGGCCGAGGATCACCGGGACATGCACGAATTTCGGCGGCTCGATTTCCAGCGCGTCGTAGATGAGCTTATGTTTGGGCGCGGATGAAATCCATTCCTCGCCGCGGAAGACGTGGGAAATCGCCATATGGTGGTCGTCGATGACCGACGCGAAATGGTAAGTCGGGAAGCCGTCGCGCTTGATTAGGACGAGGTCGTCCAGATCGGCGTTCTGCACGGTGATATCCCCGCGAAGCTCGTCGTGGAAAGTGGTAGTGCCCGACACTGGAATTTTGAACCGCAAGACATGGACACCGTCGCCGGGGGAGCCGGAGAGGCCGTGTTCACGGCAATGGCCGTCGTAGCCGATGTTCTCCTTGCGCTGTGCCTGCTGTTCGCGAAGCTCCGCCAGACGCTCTGTCGAACAATCGCACCAATACGCGAACCCCTTTTCGATGAGGTAATCGACATATCGGTAGTATAACTCCAATCGCTGACTCTGGAAATACGGGCCATATTGCCCGCCGATAGGGTCGGGGCCTTCGTCGATGTCCATGCCGAGCCACCGTAGCGCCTCGACGATGTTGTCCACCGCGCCCTCGACGAACCTTGTGCGGTCGGTGTCCTCGATACGCAGGACGAACTGGCCGTTATAATGTCTCGCCAGCAACCAGTCGAAGATTGCTGTGCGAATGACGCCCACATGGGGCATTCCGGTCGGCGATGGCGCAAATCTAACTCTAACACTCATAATAAAAACCTCCTGACCGCGGAATATAAGGAATGGTTGGGGGGTTGTCAATGGATAGACTAGTGTTTTTCGGCACTTTCATTTCGAGGCGATGTCCTGAGCCTGTCGAATGGAGTGCGGATGCCCGACGAAAGTTTTTTTTAGCTTAGTTCTATTTTTTTAAAAAAGGTGAACAAATGTTCTTGACTTTTAATTTTTCATTGTTTAAATTCACTATTAAACAAGGTTTGTAAAACCAAAAGGAGAAATATGGCAAACCGGAAAGAAGCATTAGCTTTAGTTTTAAAGGAATTGGGATTTGAAAGCAATGCAATAAAAGACAGCTTCCAAAAAAGATTCCGAATCCAAAAGTATATCTACCTTCTTCAAGAATGGAAGGGCTATAACTGGCGATATGGATATAATGTCTATATGAGCGGACCATATTCTCCTTCTTTAACCGAAGACGTTTACCAAATTATCAACGAGAACTTGATTTCGGACGTAAATGGCAAATTAAGCGATGATTTTAAATCCGACCTTAGCGAAGTAAAAATAGTTGAAGACGATGAGCTAATGGAAGCTCTTACAACTCTTTTTTACATCGCAAAATCTTTCCGTTGGGCTACAAGAACAATGTCAAAACCTGAAGCACTTTCCAAACTTGAGGAGTATTCAAAATCCAGATTCCATACCGTGAAGCCATTTATCGATGACACTGTGATGAATAAGGCATGGAATATAATTCAAAAGAAGAACATGTTAGATCCATGGCTGAGTTAGAGCTTAAACACCGTATATTAGATAATTTACATGGCTTCGTCTACTTAACCGACCTTGAACGAGAATTAGTTAATACCCCTCAATTCCAGAGATTAAGACACATCAAACAATTGGGAGTTGCAGATTTAGTTTTCCCCGGAGCACAACATACCAGATTTAGCCACTCTCTTGGCGTTCTCAATTTAACCGAAAGAGTGTTTTGGAATCTCAAAAGGAAACTCCCAGAAAGTGGATATAATCCACATAGGTTAGAAGTTGACCGAAAGAAACTCAGGATTGCCGCCCTGCTTCATGACATTGGGCACTACCCTCTCTCGCACACTTTAGAATCAGCTTACCAAAAATATGCTAAATTTGAATCTGAGCAAATAAATAAAGACATTAATAAAGAAGAAATAGAACTTCCTAAAAAATCTGATGTAACCGAAGATGACATGCATCACGAGCATATTAGTGAACACCTGATTAAAGAAAGCAATGAAATTCGTGAGCTTCTAGTAAATAACGGATTTTCAAAACAGGAGATTGAGGATATATTCAACACTATCACGGGTGATTCGCAAAACACTGAGTTGTTTTATACTCAATTAATGCATTCTGATTTGGATGTAGATTCACTCGACTATTGTCTTAGGGATTCTCACGGAGCAGGTATAGAGTATGGCAAATACGATATTAATTATCTACTAGATAGTATTGAATTAAGAAAGAAGACGGGGAAATATATTCTTTGCTTTAAGGAAAAAGCGATTCATACAATCGAACATTTCCTTCTCGCAAAGCACTTCTATTATCTTCAAGTTCTTTTTCATCCCAAAAGGTTGTTTTTTGAAGAAGCCGCAATGAGGTTTGCTTTGGAGGCAATTAAGAATGGTTGGTTGCCTAAACCACAAGAATACCGCGATTTGATTATCCAACCTGAGAATTGCATTCTTTTCACTGATGAACTGTTTTGGGGATTACTTAAAAAAGCGATTAACAACGAATCTTTTGGGTTTCTTAATGGGGAGTGGGAAAAACCATCTCCAGAAATGAGAATATTTGCAAAGATCTTGTTAGAAAGAAAAACTCCGGAACAATATTACAGGAAGGAAGTAAGACGAGAAAAAGGGGGGAAAGAGGGCGAGGATATTACTGATAAAATGAAAGAAGAAGCGACCAAGGGACATAATGACAAAGAACCCTTTACATACTCTGACATTACTTTCAGTAAGCATGAAATTACAGACGACGTTTTTGGCAGGTTTAACAACACATTCGATGTTTCCAAAACTACCGACGAATATAGGTATTCTCTTCGTAAAAGATTATCTGATAAAGGAATGGTATTTAATGAAGATCATTTCATGGTTGAATCCAGGGACTCAATCCGAATTCTTGAGGATAGCGGTAATATTGTATTTCTTTCAGATCGAGAAGAATCATTAGCCTATATGCTTGCACGGAACAAGATTGGAGTTTATATTCATTTTGATTGATGAAAGCCCCCCCCCCAAACGAGCCTTCCAAGACTCAAACCGTCCTTCCTGATAGGCTAACCGAAGCTCCCGAGAGCCCATCCGCCCCTCCCTAAAACAGCGCCGTCTCCCCCGCCTCTTTTGGAATTTGAATTTTGAAATTTCCGAATTCCCCTCTTTCCCGTTGCGTTCCCGCCCCGTTCCCCCTATCTTTCCCGCATGAAGACGCAGAGCAAAGCCTATCTATATGCCGGCGCGGCGGTGCTGATGTGGTCAACCGTGGCCACCGCGTTCAAGCTTGCGCTGGAGCGGATGGGGTTTCTTCAGCTTCTGCTTTACTCGTCGTCGGTCTCCACCGCGACGTTGTTCGCGATAGTGCTTATCCAGCGCAAACTCCCGCAGTTGCGCCGTTTCGGGTGGCGCGACCTCGGAACTTCTGCCCTCATGGGATTCCTGAATCCTTTCCTATATTATATTGTCCTGTTCAAATCCTACTCCCTCCTGCCCGCGCAGATAGCCCAGCCGCTCAATTACAGCTGGGGCATCGTGCTGGTGGTCTTCTCCGCGATTTTCCTTCGGCAGAAAATCGGGTGGCGTGGCCACATTTCTTTGATAGTTGGCTTCTGCGGCGTGATTACCATCGCCACCGGCTGGCGTTTCGGGACAATGCAATACGACCCGTTCGGCGTAGCTCTCGGCCTGGGGAGCGCTCTGCTATGGGCGTCCTACTGGATACTCAACATCCGGTCGAAGTCCGATCCGGTGGTGAAACTCGCGGTCAATTTCGCTTTCGGGACGATATTCATAATCGCGCTGGTTGCGATAACCGGCGCGAGTTTCCGTGTGCCGGCAGAAGCTTTGGGCGCGGCGGCTTACGTCGGGTTTTTCGAGATGGGCGCGACCTTCGTGTTCTGGCTGATGGCGCTCCTGCTATCGGAGAACTCGGCGAAAGTGGCGAACATGATTTACCTCAGCCCCTTCCTGTCGCTAATCTTCATCCGCACGATTTTGGCCGAGGATATTCGT
>NPIE01010813.1_pt1 | contig 76611 bp, 64 predicted proteins | sample 8637661 | NCBI WGS metagenome assembly NPIE01 (sample SAMN07420842, study PRJNA396082) | bioreactor metagenome | isolation source: sample BA12 brine-fed electro-methanogenic bioreactor BA | place: Japan: Kochi | collected 2016-12-09
GGCCTCGACTACGCTCGGCCTGACAACATGCTATGTAGGTCACAGCAAGCGCCTGTCTGCCGGCAGGCAGGGACTCGAGCTGCACGGATAATCAGCGATCTATAGGCTTCCATTCCTCAGAAGGGCACAGCGCTCAGCCTGACGAAACAGCACACTTTTCTGACAGCCCCTTTTTTTTATATCTACAGCCTTCCAAAGCATATTCGTGCCAATTCCAAATACAAATGAACTACCCCGCAGCAGAGCAAGGGGGTATCAAACAGGAACAATCTTAAATGCGCCGCAGAGCGGCGGGGAATAACACCCATGAGATCCCTCGACTAACGCTCGGGATCAGTTCGGCTAAATGATTTTGATTACAAAATCATAGTCTCACTGATTTAAAGGAGCAACTCATGCTCATGTCTCACCGCTCATCACTCATTGCTTCCTACTTATTATGTCCATAGTTGATACGTAGTTGATACGTAGTTAATACGTAGTTTATACGAAAAATAACGTATTAACTACGTACGAACTTCGTTCAAAGATTAAACTTACTTGCCCTGAGAATTCATTGTCAATCTTGAAAAGTATTTACTTGAATAAGAAAATTCATTACTTTTGGCACCAAAATAATCTACCGGGATGTAAAATCAGGATTGAAACTTCAAAAAAGAAGGGAGGGCTTATGATAGAAACTGTAAAAATAGGGACCTTAAAATGGCACCATATTCTCAGCCCCAAGGATGACGACCTGGATTTCCTCAGAGAAAATTTTCATTTTCATCCTCTTGACCTTGAAGACTGCCGCAGCCTCAATCAAAGACCCAAGATCGATATTTACGATGATTATTATTTCCTCATTCTGCATTTTCCCAATTTCGACCGCAACAATACTTTTTTAACCACCAAGGAAGTGAAGATCTTCTGGGGAGAAGATTTTGTGATCACCATCGGGCAATCGCACTGGATCGTAGCCAAGATGTTTGAAGAAGCCCAGGGCCAGGCCGAGCGAAAAGAAGAGTTCGAGATCGGTACTTCGGATGCCCTTTTGTATAAGATCCTGGAAAAACTCATGCAGGAAAGCCTGTCGATGATCCGGAGGATCGGCAGTGAACTGGAGTTCATCAACCGGGAATTATTCAGCAAACGGGCCGAAAAGACCATTGAAGAGATCTCGGTCACCCGCAAGAATATCATCCTGCTGAATACCATTTTCAAACCCCAGCTACGCCTCTTCCATAAATTCGAGACCGGAGCCATAGAAGGTTTTGCCGAAAACATGGAGGATTACTGGGGCAACATCCTCGACTACTACCAGAAAATGTGGGACATGACCGAGGACTACGAAGAACTCATCGAAGGCCTTTCCAAAACCTTCGATTCCCTGCAGGCCAACAAGATCAATGAGATCATGAAGGTACTCACCCTGATCTCTTCCATCTTACTGCCCCTGACATTTATCACCGGTCTCTACGGCATGAACATCGGACTCCCCTTCCAGAACGAGCCCCGGGCCTTCTGGATCGTGGTGGTCGCCATGGTAACCATCGTTTTTACCATGGTCTGGTTTTTTAAGAAGAAGAATTGGATGTAGCTTAATATTAACGTAAATTCTTCATTATTTTCATCTGCAACTTTCTCCTGTCAATTTTGCCATTGGCAGTTTCAGGAAACTCATGGACCAATATGATATCCCTGGCTTGTTCATACTTTCCCAGCTTGCTGGCAATCTGTTTATTTATTTTATCAAGTCCCTTCAAATCTTGTGGAAGTCCTTCAATCACCAGCACCACCTTTTCCCCCAGCTTTTCATCCGGCACAGAACTGATGATAAAACGTTCCCGGATAAAGGGCTCCAGTTTTTTTTCAAGCAGCTCCGGAATGATATTGATTCCACCGGAGATGATCATGTTGTCATATCGTCCCAGCACCCGGAATGTATTTTGATCCAGAATTTCCACCAGGTCGTTGGTGTGTATGCTTTCATCCCTGAGATCGGGTGCCAGGATAATGAGGCGACCCTGATCGTCTGTTTCAATTTCAATACCTGGCAGCAGATGATACAATCCATCAGCCTCGCTACCATTTAATTTTTCCATGGCAATATGAGAAACAGTTTCAGTCATGCCGTAGGTTGAATAGGACTGGTTGTCAAGCTGCTTTATTTTCTCTCGCAGTGGAACTGGAACAGGCCCGCCTCCGATGATCAGTTTCCTGATCCGCTTCAGCTTTTCAAATCCTTGCGCCTGCTGCAGAATATCATGCAGCTGCAAAGGCACCATGGCAGCGAAATCAAAATTTTGCGCTGTTTCATCCAGCGGGTCGTTTTTTGGTTCTGTTATCCGGAGTTCAAGACCCAGCACCATGCTGCGTACCAACATCATCTTTCCGGCAATGTATTCGGCAGGTAAACAGAGCAGGGCAGCATCACCTTCTTCCAGGCCAAGGTACTTTCCTGTCATCAGTGCAGAATTGACCATGTGTTGTTTATGTATGCTGATGGATTTTGGTTCTCCTGTGCTGCCACTGGTCCAGGTAGTAATAAAAGGTATTTCATCCAACCATTCGAGCAGGAAAGTGAAAATGGATTCTTTCCATGATTCCAGGTAGGGTGTATCCAGTTGCATACGGCAATACTCGGAAAGGTGTTCTCCCGCAAGGATTTCACCATTCAAATGAATACTATCAATTTCATAGTATCTCATAAGGCAATTTTTTTACACAGAAATGTATATAAAAGATTATTCCTGGTCTCGTCACATCGAGCGCCGTGCCCGTCTGGGGAGTCGAGATGTACATGAAATCAAATACCTCAAGGCTTCGACTCCGCTCAGCCTGACGACAGGGTAAGTTTATAAGTTTGCTATTTATCTGATATTCATCAAATCCCATTTCTTCTGTGTATTATAAAATAATTCAGCATTCTGGATTTCCAACGGAGCAGGAATGTTGTTGCTAAACAACTGCCCGGTTCCCAGACCCTGGGGCAGCTCCACATCCAGGCTGTATGTCCATTGTGCAATGGCATTCAAACCAATATTGGATTCGAGTGCCGAGGTATTCCACCAGCCGATCTTCATTTTTTCCGCCAGGCCAATCCATTCTTTACAACCACTGATCCCACCATGCAGGGAAGGCTTTAAAATGATGTATTGCGGTCTGATCTTTTCCAGCAATTCTGCTTTTTCTTTTTGGTGGTTGATGCCGATCAGTTCTTCATCCAGGGCAATGGGGAGCGGGCTGTTGCTGCAAATTTTTTCCATCGCATCAAATTGTCCCTGTTTGATGGGTTGCTCGATGGAATGCACACTTAATGCGGCCAGTTTATCAAGTTTCGCAGGGGCTTCCTCCGGAGAAAATGCTCCGTTGGCATCCACCCGTATCTCCAGCTCTCGGGCTGAGAATTCCTGCCGCATGATCTTTATCAATTCTATCTCGGTTTTAAAATCAATGGCCCCGATCTTAAGTTTTATGCATCGAAAGCCCTGCCCGATCTTTTCCCTTATCTGTCTTTTCATGAAATCTGCCTCTCCCATCCAGATCAGCCCATTGATAGGAATTCCAACTTCACCGCTGGTAAATTTTGAGGGAAAAAGAATGCGGCTCTCATCTGCCTGCAGATCAAGCAGGGCGGTTTCAAGGCCGAAGCGGATGGAAGGAAAATCCAATAAACCTTCTGATATCCAGTGTTGATGTTCATGAATATGATCACATACTTCCCTGATCTTATTCTCAAGATCGGGCCGGTCGTCACAGCTTAAATTCTTCAGGGGGGCAATTTCACCCATCCCTCTTTTTTTGTCCTTCTCAACAAAAAGAAACCACACATCACGGTCCCGCATCACCCCCCTGGAGGTACCTGCAGGACGTATGAATTTCAAATTGTATTTTTTGAATGAAGCCTTCATTTGCTTAAAATGATACCCAAACCGAAAAGCAGGATATAAACAAAGGTAGAAATTGCGAGTTTCCTGAGAAAGGGATCCAGTTTTTGTGCTTCTTTGATGCGTGCTATTTTCATCAGATCCAGAATAAATAACGGAAAAACAAGCAGATAAATAAACTGTAAGGGTGATTTAAAATTAAGCACCGTATATAAAAATCCTGAGGAAAGTCCGATGATTATCATAGTAAAGTGATAGATCTTTGCCCGTTTTTCTCCCATCATCACTGCCAGGGTGTATTTACCGGAGGTTTTATCATTGACAATATCACGCATATTGTTCAGGTTCAGCACACCGGAACTGAGAAGACCTACAGAGGCCGCCAGTAAAAAAGTATCGGGTGGCAATTGATGGGCATTCAGATAATAGGTACCCAGAACACCTGTCAGGCCGAAGAAGAGAAAAACAAATAAATCTCCGAAGCCCTTATATCCATATGCTTTGCTTCCAAGCGTATATTTCAATGCGGCAGCAATGCTGATCACGCCCAGCATCAAGAACAAAAGAACATCCCAGGATTCGAGGCCTAGGCTGCTCAGGATCAATGCAACGCCCGAGGCCAGGGTGATCCCGGAAACAATGATCAGGGCGGATTTCATTTCCCTGATGGATATTTCACCGCCCTGCACTGTTCTTTGAGGGCCCAAGCGATTATTGTTGTCGGTACCTTTCAGTGAGTCGCCCAAATCGTTGGCGAGGTTTGATAAAATCTGTAAAAGCAAAGTGGTAAGTATGGCCAGAACGATCACCCATCCATTGTACTTTTTATCGTCAATGGCCATGAATGTTCCGGCCAGCGTGCTCGAAACTGCAAGCGGCAAGGTCCTCAGGCGCATGGCCCTGATCCATGATCGCGTTCCGGCCATTACGGGAATTTGGGATATTTGTGGAAATCAGGATCCCGCTTTTCAAGAAAAGCATTTTTGCCTTCCTGTGCTTCCTCTGTAAGGTAATACAACAAAGTTGCATTGCCTGCAAATTCCTGCAAACCGGCCTGGCCATCCAGATCGGCATTGAGGCCCAGTTTGATCATGCGCAATGCCATGGGACTGCGTTTCATCATGGTTTTGGCCCAGTCGACCACTTCGTCTTCCAGTTTATCGAAAGGAACCACTTTGTTTACCAGACCCATTTCCTCAGCTTCCTTTGCGGAATACTGCCGGCACATAAACCAGATTTCTCTTGCCTTTTTTTGTCCCACGATACTGGCCAGGTAGGATGATCCGAAACCGGCATCAAAGCTTCCTACTTTGGGGCCTGTCTGGCCAAAGATGGCATTATCCGAAGCGATCGTCAGGTCGCAGACTACATGTAACACATGGCCTCCCCCAATGGCATAACCATTCACCATGGCAATGACCGGCTTGGGCAGACTGCGGATCTGTTTCTGCAAATCCAGCACATTAAGCCTGGGTATGCCGTCCTTCCCGATATAACCACCCATACCTTTCACATTTTGGTCACCGCCCGAACAAAAAGCTTTATCACCGGCACCGGTAAATACAACAACATTGATGTTTTGATCTTCCCGGCAAATGCGCATGGCATCACTCATTTCGGTGGTAGTTGTTGGGGTAAAGGCATTTCGGTAACGTGGCCTGTTGATGGTGATCCTGGCAATGCCTTCCCAAAAGTCAAACAAAATCTCTTCGTATTCCCTGATGGTTTTCCAATCTCTTTTACTCATAAGGCTCAAACTTTGGTACAAAGATATTATTCATTTATTCCCGACAGGTATTTGAAATAACTTCTCAATACCTGTGGCGAGATCTTCCTGTCAGTAAAAACCTCCAGGAGGGCTGCTTTGTTCAAATTCTCAGAAAAAAAACCAGGCAGGACTTTTTCGAGTTCTTCCTGGCCTGATGCAGCAAAATAGGCGAGTCCGTATACCTTTGCCAGATCCCCGGCCTGTCTCTCATGAGCAGCTTCATAGAACTCCTCAAGCCCGGTCGTATGGTCGGGACCTTCAATGATGCGGAAAATGTTACCACCCCCATTGTTGATCACAATGATCCTGAGATTGCCCGGAACGTAATTATTCCACAGCGCATTGGAATCATAAAAAAAAGTCAGGTCGCCAAGGATGATCAGGGATGGCCTCCTGCTGATCTGCGATCCACCCACTGCTGTCGACAGGCAGCCATCGATTCCCGAAGTGCCGCGGTTCGAAAAATGCCTTGTGCGGGGATGGTGCCTGAACAACTGCCCGTACCGCACCGGGCTGCTGTTGCCCAGGTAAAGATCGATATCAGCCGGCATCTTATCGAAGATGATCTCAAATGCTTTAAGATCCGTAAACTCACAGGCGGCAAGATAATCTGCATGTAGTTTTTCGGAACGATGCAATACATCCATCCAAACCACATGATAATTGCTGTTCGGAGCTTCCATCTCCGGCAGGAGCTTTTCGAGAAAAGGAACAGCATCCATGAATAGATTGTGGGTCAAGGTTTTAAAAGTATCCGGGTGATGCGGATCCGGATTTACATGAATTTGTTTTATAGCCGGGAATTTACGCAGAAAGGATTTGATGCGTTTGGATACGATGGCATCGCCGATGGTGATCAGCAGATCCGGTGAAAATGCTTCTTCTTTGCCGGGAGGTATCAGGGCCAGGCAACGGTCGATACAATAAATACCTTCCGCATTTTCAAGATTTGAATTGGTTTCACTCAGCACTATCAAGTGTGGCAATTCTGAAAATTTCTCCAGCAGCTCATTCAGCTTTTCATCCGCTAACATCTGACCAGCAAGGATCATGATTTTCGCAGCATTCCCGGTTAGGTCAAGGATTTCCTTCCATGTATCCTCACCGGGATTTTGATTATTATGGCGGATCAGGGGAAGTTCCCCGTACGGCAGCTCAATATCTTCTAAAACATAGAGGGGTTCTTCAAAAGGCAGGTTGATATGCACCGGCCCGGAAACAGGGAAGGTACAGGCATCTAAAGCTTGCAGGATGATGCTTTGTGCCAGTTCATGCTCTTCATTGCTCTCAATTTTCCGGGGAAGTTCAAAACTCTTTCTGATATAATTGCTGTAAACATTCTTCTGACGGATGGTTTGACCATCACCCTGGTCGATCCATTCTGCCGGACGGTCGGCAGTAAGCACCAGCAGGGGCACTTTCTGGTAATACGCTTCGGCAATGGCCGGGGCATAATTAAGTGCTGCGGTTCCTGAAGTACATGAAAGGGCTACGATCTCACCCGATAGCCTGGCCATGCCCAGGGCGAAGAAAGCCGCACTTCTTTCATCCACAATGGAGTAGGTTTTCATATAGGAAGATGAGCCGAAAGTATTGATCAGTGGAGCATTGCGTGAACCGGGAGAGATGACCATATGCCTGACACCCCGTTCTTTCAATATAGATGCCAGCAGCTGTATGCCCGGTTTGTTTGAAATCATCATGTAGCCTTTTTATCTTGAATAATGCTGAGCAAGGTCCTGGCCTTCAACTCAGTTTCATTCCATTCATCCTCCGCAACAGAATCTTCCAGGATCCCGCCGCCCACGTAAAGTATAAATTCTTCCGGCTGTATCTTCATACAGCGTAAATTCACATACAAATTTACACTTTCATCGAGATTCAGGGGGCCAAAAAAGCCACAATAATATACCCTGTCGTGATTCTCGGTTTCCCTGATGAGCTGCATTGCCTGTTGTGTGGGAGTTCCGCAAACTGCAGGGGTAGGATGCAAAGCTTGCAATAAATGACCGAGCCGCTTCATGGCTTTGGGTTTTGAGATCCTGAAATCCGTGCGGAGGTGTTCCACCTGGCCGGCTTTGAAAGTTTCGGGGCCTGAGACCGAAAACTCCTGTATCCCGGATTCCTGTATTTTTTCAATAATAAAATCACTGACAAATGCCTGCTCTTTTAGGTCTTTTTCAGGCCAGGCTGCATCATCGCCAGAAGCAGAGGCAGGCCGCGTACCTGCCAGTGCAATACTCAGATAATGATCCTGCTTTTCCTGCAAAAGGATCTCGGGGCTGGCACCCATCCACATCCCGCTTTGCCGGCTGTAAAAAAGATAACAGAATGCACCGGGATAGGATTGCTTCATTTGTATCAGAATATCTGCCGTATGCTTTGAAGCTGCATCCCTTTCAATGATCATTTGCCGGGATAAAACAACTTTGGCAAGTCCGGTGTTTTTAATCTGCCTGATAATTGAATTGCACTGCTGTAAATAAACTTCTTTTGTTGCCTGTTTTAGTGGCGGCCCGGATCCTTCAACTGCCTGGCTCTTTTGGGCCGCATCCCCTGCCCACTTCTCCATAGACTCATAATCCCCAAAATATCGACCTTCCTGAAGCAACAGCATGGGATGAGTGCTTTCCTGGTCGAAAGGTACAAAAACAAAGCCCTGCCGGCCATGCAGATCTTCCAGGCGCTTCAATTCCTCAACCTCCGCCTGCTGTTGTATCAGGGCCCTTATCCTGTTTTCCCCGGGTAAAAACCACAAAGCAAATGCCTTGTTTTGACCGAGCGACCTGGAAATAAAGGCTTTCAGAACTTCTTCCGGTTTCATTTCGGCAGGATAAAATTGGTGATACGTATGGATGAGATCAGCTTTCCGTCATCATTTTTAATGTCAATATTCCAGACATGCGTTCTTTCTCCCCTGTGCAGGATTTCGGCCCGTGCATGCACCCAGCCGCCAGTGGCAGTCCCGACATGATTGGCCGTTACACTGCTTCCCCGAACATCATATTTTTCAAAACCAACGAGCAATACCGAACCCAGGCCTCCAATTGTTTCGGCCAGGGCGATGCTGGCACCACCATGGATGATCCTGCTGGGTTGCAGGGTGCGCCTGTCAACAGGCATTTTTGCACAAACATAGCCCTCCCCCACTTCTGTGTATTCAATGCCCAGGGCTTCCATCAGGGTGCCTTTATTCAGGGCGTTGATCTCTTGCAGACTTGAATTCAAGTTGATCATATACGTCAAAAACTGTAATTCAATAATTTAGTTACAAAAGTAAAAAAATGCAGGGATTGAGTGTAAGATAGATATTGGAATAAATAAAAGAAACTAAGATGATAATTCCTATCGATGCTTTTTATATATTTGATAAATGAAGGCTACGAGCATTTTTTTGTTAAAGGCAAATATGAAAAAACCCCGGTACATAATCAAGCCTTTCTCAATCATATCCTCACAATCAGTTGATATCAAACCAAAATTTTATATAATGAAAGTAAAACTTTTAACCTACCCTCTGATCGTATCTTTTTTATTTTGTGGGGTTTTCCTTTTTACTAATTGCCGGAAGGCAGGCAGCCCTGTTGATCCCATTCCTGAACCAAAGCCAGGTTGTGCTTTCTATACATCCGATTACTCCCAGCTCCATTCTCAATCAGAGCTGCAGCTCGCTGAATTTCTGTCTTCGGAACATTTGGAATACGATTTGGATGGCTGGTTCTTTTTCGGCAGCCTGATCAATCAGGCGGATCCCAGCGATACTGCAGTATTCTTTATAGAGGTTCAGCGTCTGGAACAGGCTTACAATGGATGGGTCATTCCGGTAATCCCCGCAGCAGTTGGTTTCAATAGCAAAGCAAATAACAGCTATGATTACCGGGTTTTTCTTACCGTTGACATAGATACGCTGATGTCGGTGAGTTCAAATCCCTGGGAGGTTCGATTAAAATCGCCTTTTCAGACGGAGCCACTCATCGAAATGGAATTATCATCCGGTACCATGGGCGCACCTGGTGCCAGTTACCGGATCAGGGCAAGTATTCCCGATTCGAACTGGGTATGGATGAAAGTTGATCTGAAGATCAGGGACAATTACGGGGTGATCAATGAGGGCATCGGACCAGCTTCATTTTTCCCACAGTTCTTAAGCAGTGAACAACGAAAAGATATTCTTTCTTCCAGTGATCATACGCTTGAACATTACCTGACAAGTACCAATGATCCCATGAATTGCCAGGGATCATATTATTATTCCCTCCCATTGATCGATGTTGAGGAGTTTTCTATCATCCTGGATGATTCAGTTCACAGCAGCGGTACCGAAGGATTGTTATGGATGGATTATGTGGTTCAAAGCTATGATGAACAGGCAATTGAAGCCATTACCGATGGCTCCTGGTCATTTTATGCGATCCAATTTCCAGAGATAGACGCTTCCATGATGGTCCTGGAGGTTAATACCAAAACCGGGTCACTGCCTGTTGCAAAGCTTTTTGATGAGCAAAGCAGCTTTGAGCTTAACAGGGCAAGGCAGGCAAATTATTCCTGGCCAATCGACGGAATAAATATTGAAGCTGTTCCAAATACAAAGTGGAAAAGCCCCAGAAGTGGTAATGAATATGTTATGCAGCACAGGATAGAACTAACATCCCAGGATAAAAAAGCCAGCCTGCTGGTTAGCATGATCAGGGAAGATCAGGAAATTTACTTTAATAAGGAAAATGTGAAATACGAGGGGCTGGCCCGCGTAGAAGGGACCATTGGCGGACAAACAGTCACTGGGCAGGCTTTTGTTGAATTGCAGCCTGTTGGTGGATTCAAGTAATCAGTAAAGCTTCCTGGGAGCGAAAGATGCTGCGTTTGCTTACTACCTGTTTATTCTAAAACAGTTTTCGGAGGCAAAGCTTCTTAATTTATGCTTGTAACCAATGGCATTTCGATCGCTTGATCACTCATATTTAATAGCATCCACCGGTTTGGCACTCGCCGATTGCAATGATTTCCACATAACCGTGATGACGGCAATCACCAGGGCGATTGCTCCGGAAACAATAAAAACCCAGTAGAAACTGAAGAGTTCCCGGCGATAAGCAAAATTTTCCAGCCAGCGGTCCATCCAGAAATAAGCCAGCGGCCAGGCAATGATATTGGCCAGAAGGACCCATTTGGTAAAATCCTTTACCAGCATCATCATCAGATCCGGGGTTTCTGCACCCAACACTTTGCGGATACCTATTTCTTTGGTTCTTTGCATGGAGAAAAAAGACGCCAGGCCAAAGAGCCCCAGACAGGCAACAAATACTGCCAGGGCGGAAAAATAAATAAAGATCTTCCCGAACCTTTGCTCCGAGCGATACAGGCGGTCAAAAGATTCATCCAGGAATTTATATTCAAAGGGGAATTCCATGGTCATGGCTTTCCACTCCTTTTCGATTTTGTCCAGCACATCCGGCATGGATCCGGCACCGATCTTGATCAGTGCTGTATTATGCCAGTGGGGATTCCATCGCATTACCAGGGGTTCAATTTCCGTATGCAAGGATTTAAAATGGAAATCCTTAACCACACCGATCACCTTGCCCCGGTCCCAGTAGCCGTTATCAAAAACATGTCCAAGCGGGTCGTTCCAGCCAAAAACCCTGGCGGCTGTTTCATTGATGATGTATGTGCCTCCTATATCCGACTCCATGTTTTGATCAAAGTTTCGTCCTTCTGCCATTTCAATGCCCAGGGCAGGTATATAATCCGGATCCACGGGGGCAAACCTGAAAGCCACCCTGTTCCCCTCTATCTTCAGGTTTTCGGTCCAGGTGATGTAACCCGGGATCTGGTTAGTAAAAGCAAGCATTTCAACACCCGGGATATTCTCAACCCGGTCATTGAAAGATTTCAGGTTCTTTTGGATGTCGCGGTTCAGGTTAAGATAGATGATCTGGTCTTTTTCAAAACCCAGTTTCTTTTGTCTTACATAATTTAATTGCAAATACACCACAAGGGTACCGATCAGTAAAATGATGGTGATACTGAATTGCAATATAATGAGGGCTTTCCTGAAAGCGGCTCCACTTTTGCCCTTGCTCCTTTCACCTTTTAATACCCTTATGGGTTGCACTGAAGTAAGGTAAAATGCAGGATAAATTCCTGACAGTATGCCTACCAGCATACTTCCGGCCAGCAACAATAAAATGAATCCGGGTGTATACTCCAGATGAATGTCACTGTTGAGCATATCAACAAACAGCGGCATCATCAATTCCACGAACATAAGCGAGATCAGTAAAGCCAAAAAGCTGATGATCAGTGATTCGGTAAGAAACTGGACAATAAGTCTCATGCGGTCCGATCCGACCACTTTTCTCACACCGATCTCTTTGGCCCGCAAAGCCGATTTTGCGGTGGATAAATTAATGAAGTTAATACAGGCGATCAACAAAATAAAGATGGCCACCAGCAGAAAGATCCTCACAAATTGCAGGTTGCCCTGCTTGGTGCTTTCAGCATCAATTTCCGTTTCAAAATAAACCTCACTGAGTGGTCGTAAGCGGAATTCGGGTTCTTCATTCCCATCCTTCCAAACGAGTCGGTCTGTGAAATAAGCATTGATTTTGCCGGTCAATGCCTCTGCATCGGCATTTTCGGATAGCAGAAGATAGGCCGGATAGTTCCAGTTTCCGGTTCTTTTGAAGAAATCCGGATCCTGCTTGATGCTTTTCAAAGCAATAAAATTTGCCAGCAACCCGATTTCAAGGTGAGAGTTTTTGAGATCCCTGATCACCCCGCTTACCTTAAAATCCCATTCATTCTCATATTCAATCACTTTTCCGATGGGATCCTCATCGCCAAAAAGCTGTTTTGCGGCACTTTCCGTCAGAACGACAGAAAACGGGTCTTTCAGGGCACGGGCCTGATCCCCTTCAATAAAATCCAGACTGAAAATATTCACAATGGAAGTATCGGCAAAAACAAAATCCTTTACCCGCATTTGCCTGTCCTGATAATTTATCAGAGCTGTTTTGTTGAAGGTATTGAAACGCACAAAGTCAACAACTTCGGGAAATTCACGCCAGACGGTTTCCGGATAAATGGTTCCGAGCAGCGCCCATTCTTCATATTCCATCCTGTAGATCCGGTCGATCTTCTTGTTGAATTTATCATAACTATACTGATCTTTAACAAAGTGCATGATCAGGATAAAAACGGCGAATCCGATTGCAAGGCCCAGGATATTAATCAAGGTGTGGGCCTTATTTCTGTACAATACTCTAAGTGAGGTTTTAAAATAATTCATCAACATGGTTCAGTGTTTTTCATTCATCAAAAATCCTGTTTTTCAATTGGCATGGTATCATTCATACTTTATCGCATCCACGGGGTTTGCATTTGCCGCTTTCATGGCCTGGTATAATACGGTGAACACCGCGATCATCAGGGATGTGAAAGCCGCAGCAAAGAAGAGCCACCACTTTTCCATGATATTTATGCTGTAAGCGAAATTTCCCAGCCAGTTATCCAGCAGGTAAAAACTCAGGGGCCAGGCGATGATGTTGGCCACCAGCACCCACTTGGTAAAATCTTTAGTCAGCATCATAGAGATCGCTGTGGATGAAGATCCCAGTGTCTTCCGGATGCCGATCTCCTTGGTCCGTTGTTCGGCAGTATACGAAGCCAGCCCGAACAGGCCCAGGCAGGCGATCAGGATTGCGATGAAGGTAAAGTAAATGAAAGTTTCGCCCATTTTCTGCTCCTGCATATACATTTCATCAAAGGATTTATCCAAAAAAGAATAATCAAAAGGAAAAGAGCTTTCAATCTGTGTCCACTTCTCTTCCAGACGCTCAATACTTTGCTTTACATTCCCCGGTTTCACTCTGACCAGCAGGTTAGAAAAGCTGTTTGAATTGTGATAAAAAATAAAGGGATCGATGGGTTTGTGCAGGGAGTTATTATGGAAGTCTTTCACCACCCCGATCACATGGAAAACAAATCCTGAATCCGGGTCGCCGATCCTGAATTTTTTGTTGAGCGCATCTTCTCCCCAGCCAAGCTTATTCAAAAGGGTTTCATTGATGATGATGCCTGATGAATCTGTGGCAAATTTCTTATCGAAAGATCTTCCATAAAGCATCTTCATGCCGAGGGTTTCGATGAAATCATAATCGACCGACATATTAAAGATCAGCCAGGGATCCGTTCTGCTTTTGCCTTCAGGGAAGTAGGCTGTTCCATCGGTACTCATACCGGGAACACCCATTGCGGTTGTAATATTTTCCACCACCGGCAGGCTGCCCAGTTCGTTTTTCAGGCTTTTATATTTTTCCTGTAAGCGGTCGCCCCGAAGAGGAACAACCAGCACATGTTTCTTGTCAAAACCCAGTTTTTTGTTCTGTATATAACTCAATTGACCGTAGATGATTCCCGTGCCGATCAGCAGGGAAATAGAAATTGTGAATTGCAGCACCACCAAAATATTCCTGAGGGTAGATCTTTTCCTGCCTTTCTGGAGGTCTCCTTTCAATACCCTCACAGGCTGAAATGCAGAGAGGTAAAAAGCGGGGTAGCTTCCTGCCAGCAGGCCTACAATTCCACCAATAAGGATGAGGCCCAGGATCAGATCCCAGCGTTCGAAAAAGGAAATGCTGAGGTCTTTGCCGGTCAGTTCATTGAAAACGGGCATGGCGAGTTCCACCAGCAGAAACGCAAAAAGCAGGCCAATCAGACTGAGCAGGACAGATTCAAGCAGGAATTGCCTGATGAGCATTCCCCGGTAGGCACCATGTACTTTCCGAATGCCCACCTCCCTGGCTCTTTTTGATGACCTTGCCGTAGTAAGATTCATGAAATTGATGCATGCGATCACAAGAATAAACAGCGCCACCAGCGAAAAAGTGATCACGTAGGAAATATCACCATTGGTGCCCAGTTCTGCCATTTTGTTTGAATGCAGATGAATTTCGGTCATGGCCTGCAGATATGGGTTGAATTTCATCTGGAATCCTTCAAACTCCTCCGGACTGACACCTGACTGGGAAATCAGCTTATTCATGATGACATTCCTGATCTTTTCGTTAAATAATTCAGGATCTGCATTGGGTTTTAATTTCACATAAGTGTGATAGGCCATGGAGCCCCAGCTCTCCAGCATATGGTTGTTGCCCATTTCCTGCTGGCTGCTCCAGGAAGCAAGCATGGGGAATTGAAAGTGGGAATTCTCGGGGATATCGCGGATGATCCCGCTCACTTTAAAATTATGCTGGTCGTTGAGGCGCAGCACTTTGCCCATGGGACTCTCATCACCAAAATATTTCCTGGCGGTCTTTTCGGTCAGGACGATATTAAATGGATCCAGCAACATGGTCTCAGGATCACCCATAAGGACAGGAAAGGTGAAAACATCAAAAAAACCGGTATCAGCAAATAATATCCCCTCCTCGTAATACTTAACATTTTCATAGATAAAAAAACTTGTCTGGAAAGTACGCCTGATCCTGTTGGCCCTTTCCACTTCAGGAAACTCCGTTTCCAGGGCCGGGGCGAGGGGGGCAGGAGAAACAGCCACATCAAAGAAATCGCCTGACATCTGACCATCTACAGCAATGCGATAGATTCGCTCATGATCTTTATGGAATTTATCATAGCTGAATTCATTCAGGATGAAAAGCATGATCAGGATAAATGCTGCAAAGCCAATGGCAAGTCCTGCAATATTGATAAAGGAATATCCCTTTTGGCGGTAAAAATTCCTGAACGCGGTTTTGATGTAATTCAGAATCATAGGCCACCCGTTTTTGCTAATGATTCTCCAAGAGTATGCCAAATTCACAAATAGCTGTATAGGTGAATTTTACAGCTCGTCGCCCAATATATTTTGATTAAAGTTGTTCGCTTTTGTTAAGGGGGTGTTCGTGTGTGGACAATACGCTAATTTATACTCATTATCTTTTTTTCTTTTTGACGTATTTCGGCTTATTCTTGCGATTACTTTTAGAATGATTTTTTCCATCTTCCTTCTCCAGGGCCAGGTCCACTTTTATCTTTCTTCCTTTAAATTTTCCATGCCGCAGGGCATCATGTACGACGGCGGCATATTTTTCCTCAACTTCGAAAAATGAAAAGCTGTCTTTGATATCAATATCGCCTATGTTGATATCCCGATCCTGGGCATTGTCGTTGATCATGCCGATCACATTCTTGGGGATCAGGCCGTCTTTGGTGCCAAGGTTGAGGAAAAAACGGGCATAATTCCCCTCGGGTTTTCTCCTGGGTCTATCTGTTTGCCTGTCATCTTTCCAGCTATCTTTTCTGCCATCTTTTCTGTCATCTTTCCAGCTATCCTTTCTCCCATCTTTCCTGCTATCTTTCCTTTTCCTGCCCTTGCCTCCATCAGCCTGAGCCGGGGAATTAGCCTTTTTATTCAGATCTACGGCATCTTTATAATATTCGAGAAAGCGGTTAAATTCCAGTGACACAAATCTTTTAATTACCTGTTCTTTGGTCATCCACTCCAGTTTTTTATTCACTGTGTCCATAAAGGCTTCTATCTGGCTTTCGTCTACCTCCACATTCTCCATGCGGTCGATCAGGTTGAACAGTTGTTTCTGGCAAATCTCTTCACCGGTCGGCAGGGGCAGCTTCTGCAGTCGCTTGCCGACCATTTTTTCGATCTGTGGCACTTTTGTCACTTCCCGGTAATTCAGTATGGAGATGGCAATTCCTGATTTTTCGGCACGACCGGTACGGCCGCTGCGGTGGGTATAGATCTCCAGTTCATCGGGCAGGTTATAATTGATCACATGGCTGATGTCCTGCACATCGATCCCCCGTGCTGCCACATCGGTAGCTACCAGCATTTGCAAGGAGCGTTCCCGGAAGCGTTTCATCACATGATCGCGCTGAGCCTGTGAGAGGTCCCCGTGAAGGGCATCCGCATTGTAACCGTCTTTAATAAGTTTATCGGCAACATCCTTGGTTTCCTGGCGGGTTCTGCAAAAGACAATCCCGTAGATGCTGGGGTTGATATCGGCAATACGTTTCAATGCCAGATAGCGATCCTGGGCATGCACCTGGTAATAATTGTGCTTGATGTTTTCGGCACCGGTATTTTGCTTGCCGATGGTGATCTTCACAGGGTCCTTCAGATACTTGCGGGCGATTCCTGAAACTTCCTTCGACATGGTTGCCGAAAAAAGCAATGTTCTTTTGGACTGGGGAGATTGATCAAGAATGGCATCCAGTTCATCCCGGAATCCCATGTTCAGCATTTCATCAGCTTCATCGAGCACGAGGGTATGAATCTGATCAATCTTAGCCACCTTCCGTTTCATCAGATCCAACATCCTGCCGGGCGTGGCTGCAATGATGTGGGCTCCTTTTTTAAGAGCTCTAACCTGGGTATCAATATTGGCTCCACCGTATACCGGAACAACATTGAGCCCGTCCATATACTTTGAATAATTTTGAAAATCCTTTGATATTTGCATGCAGAGCTCTCGTGTGGGAGCCAGGATCAATACCTGTACATGCTTATTATGAATATCCGTTTGCTCAATTATTGGCAAGCCAAATGCGGCTGTTTTACCGGTTCCGGTTTGAGCAAGTCCTGTAATGTCGCTGTCTGTATTAAAAATGAGGGGTATAATTTCTTCCTGAATAGGGGTAGGTTTTAAAAATCCCAGCTCTTCAATGGCTTTCAGCAGATTGGGGCTAAACCCCAATTCCTTAAATGTCAACATGTTAATATCTTAAATTGTGATCTGCAAAAGTACACAATATTTCTATATAAAAAATTAATAAATTATTGATTTTCAGAATATTTTAATGGGAGGGAAGTCGTGGCACTATTTTACAAGTTTCACATGGACAGCAGCAGGGCCTTTGGGGCCATTTTCCACTTCGAAGCTCACGAGCATGCCTTCTTTTAATTCATCCAGTGCATTGTTTATATGCACAAAAACATCCTGTTTGGTTTCCGCATCCCGGATAAATCCAAAACCTTTGGCATCATTAAAAAAAGTAATTGTGCCTTTCCTCACGGGATCAATTTCTTCGCCGGTATTGCGGTTAGCTGCTCCTATCTGGATATTTTCAACGTCAATCTCTTCCTTTTCTTCCGGGTCGGGGGGTGTATCGGTGATATTTCCAAACTCATCAACATAAGCGATCATATCATCCATGCTTTTCTTATCCTCTTCTCTCTTGGCCTGTCGCTTCTTGGCCTTCTCTTTTCGCTTTTTTTCTTTTTGTTTTCTAACTTCTTTTTTGTTAAATGATTCCTGTGATCTTCCCATATATTTCTATTAATATTTTTTTATGAAATTCTTTACAAAGATACGGATTAGCTATTAAGTTCCAAAAAAGCATGTTTCCCGTCCAATAGTTTCTGTAATTTTTGCAATCCAGTTGATTTAATTTGCCGTATTCTTTCGGTAGACATATCGAATTTAAGTGCAATATCATGCAGCGTACAAACCATGGTACCTCTCAGGCCAAAAGACATAACAAGTACTTCGGCTTCCCGCTGGCTAAGTTTTGTAAGGGCCCTGTCAATATTCCTTGCAAGTGATTCCTGCATGCTAATATTATCCGGTGCAGGGATATTACCGGTCTGCACAAGGTCGTACAAACTAAACTCATTTCCACTTTCCTGCGACAGGGGCATATCAAAGGAAATCTGAGGTGCCTTGATTTCATTTGCCATTTTCACTTCTTCGCTCGACAATTCAAGAAATGCTGCAATCTCAGCATTGGTCGGCTCTCTGTCCAGCTCTTGTTCCAGCTGGGGTATGGCTTTTCTAATTTTATTGATGGAAGAAAGACGGTTTAGCGGTAATCTTACGATCCTTGTTTGGTCGGATATGGCCTGGGTGATGGCTTGCCGTATCCACCAGACAGCATACGAAATAAACTTAAAGCCCCTTGTTTCGTCGAATCGCTTGGCTGCTTTCACGAGTCCAAGGTTCCCCTCATTGATAAGATCAGGAAAACTCAGCCCCTTATTCTGGTATTGCTTAGCAACCGAGATTACAAAACGCAGATTCGCCACCACCAGTTTTTCGAGGGCTTTTTCATCTCCTTCCCTGATACGAATGGATAAGTCCACCTCTTCCTCAGGTGTTATCATAGGATATTTGTTGATGTCCTGAAAATAACGGTTAATGGAAGCTTCGTTTCTATGCGTTATTTGTTTTGTAATCCTTAGCTGCCTCATGCATTCTCCTTTATGTAAATAAAAAATATCCATCCCAAAATTATTGGAATGGATATTATGTTTCTATCGGGTTTTAGCTGTTAACTTTTACGTCAACAGCAAATATTCCTTTGTCACCTTCTTTGGTTTCGAATACAACCTCATCATCTTCCTGCAATCCTTTATAGGAGTTTGCCAGACCTGTGCGGTGTACAAAAATATCTTCACCATCTTCAGTTTCAATGAACCCAAAACCTTTGACTTCATTGTACCATTTTACTTTGCCTTTCATAATTCTTATCTGTTGAGTGATTAATTTCTTGGTCTTGCTTCATTTACTACAAGTTCTCTCTCTTCCAGCATTTTGCCATTGAGATCCTTGATGGCTTTTGTGGCCTCGTCCTGGTCATCCATTACAACGAAACCGAAGCCTTTGCTTCTGCCACTGTATTTATCAGTAATAATTTTTACGGAATCTACTTTTCCGTATTCTTCGAAAATCCCTTCCAGGTCATTTTCGTTAACCTTGTAATCAAGGTTTCCTACATAAATGTTCATTTCTTTATTGTTTAAGTTGATATTGATTCAAAAAAAAGTGCAGTGAAAAACTAATTGCTTGAAAGGAAATTAGCAATTTAAAGCGCAGATTCTCAAATCCGAATTTTGGCAAAGATACGCTTTTATTCTCCGTGAATTACAAAGACTTAGAAATAATGCAAATTTTTACTCCCTGGAAAGTATGAAGTATTTGAATACGGTCAGGATTTCGAGTTGCCGGCTTACTCATACTTAATAGCATCCACGGGATTGCTCAATGCAGCTTTGAGTGAATGGAAACTGATCGTAACTATTCCAATCATCAAAGAATACAGGCCTGCCAGCACGATTGCTTGCCAGGAAACTCCGGTATGAAAAACAAAGGAAGTTTCCAGCCACTCAGACAAACGCCACCAGGTAATCGGAACGGCCAACACAAATGCAATCCCGATCAATACAATGAATTCCTGGTAAAGCAGCAGCAATATATTTGGTATACCTGCACCAAGCACTTTACGGATGCCTATTTCCTTGGTTTTTCTTTCGGCAATAAATGAGGAGAGACCAAGTAATCCGAGCAAAGCAATAAAAATAGTCAGCAGGGTGGCAATCCTGAATATTGTCCCGAGCTTTCTTTCTGCATCATACATATCATCCCAGGTATTTTCCAGCAGGCGGTAATCGAATGGCCTGTTGGCGCCAAATTCCCGCCACTTTTCCCCGATAAATTCAATCGTTGGTTGGATATTCTGACCGCTGAGCCTGAGGCTGAGCAGACGGCCCGGGATTTCACGGTGCTTGAGCATCATCATGGGCTGGACTTCATTATGCAGCGACTGGAAGTTGTAATCCTGGAGTACACCAACAACTTTCATCACCCTACCGGGATTTCCCTGCAGATCGAAACCCCAGTTGATCTTTTTCCCAATAGCATCTGTGTCCCATCCAAAAGCCCTGACAGCGGCCTGGTTTACAACTACAGCCTCTTCCCAGTCAGTTCCCATATCTTCCCGAAAGAAACGACCGGTATCCAATTGTATATCGAAGGTTTCAAGATAGTCGAAATCAGGAACGCAAATAATCATGGTCTTTTCTACCATGGCCGTATCGATCTCAACCCTGACCACCTGTACCCAATTGTTTTGGCCTGGAATACCTGTGGCATAAGTGGCATTGGTGATATTCGGATTCTGCAACAATTCTTCTTTAAAGGATTCTGCCTTCCGGATAAAAGCGGTGTCCTGAAGCTCCAGCACCACAACATTCTCCTTGTCGAATCCTACGTCCTTGCTCATCAGGAATTTGATCTGATCGGAAACTACCATGGTGGCAATAATCATGGAGATAGCAATCAAGAACTGAAATACCACCAGGAATTTTCTCAAAGCGCCCCCTTTTTTTCCTCCTCCCCCAAGGGTTCCTTTAATCACACTTACCGGCCTGAAAGAAGAAAGGTAGAAAGCCGGATAGCTCCCGGCAGCTACCCCTACAATCAGGGCAACCAGGAAAATGGCGAGAAAAACCAATGGATCGGCAATAATATCAAAGCTGAGGCTTTTACCGGAAAGGTTAACAAAGTCCGGCAAGAAAATATACACCAGCAGAATGGCAATTAAAAGGGCAATAAAAGTGATCAACACCGATTCGCCGATAAACTGCCAAATCAACTGGCCCCGGAAAGCACCGGCCACCTTTCTGATACCAACTTCTCTTGATCTTTTGGCAGACCTGGCCGTTGCCATATTCATATAGTTGATGGCAGCCAGCACCAGTACCAACAGTCCAACCACAGAGAAAATATATACATAGGTCATATTCCCTTTGGGAAGGTCGCTCTGCAAACCCTCAACAAAATGGGTTTTTTTCAAAGGTGTTGACATAAGGTTAAAACTGCCATTGATCTGATCACCTATGGGCTTCATATACTTATCATAAAAACCATTAAATTTCTCATGGATGGACTGCATGCTGGTATTCTCCCTAAGGAGCAAATATGAATAAACACCGATGTTCCAGAAACGTCCGGGTTCCATGCTGTTGAAATTATCCTCACCCACAATATGAGCCAGTGTGGAAGCTGATAAAAGTGCATCGAAACGCAGGTGAGAATTCTTTGGCAGATCTTCGATTACACCGGTGACTTTATAATTCCTTCCCGATTCAGATTCAACCATTTGCCCCATGGGGTTTTCTTTCCCGAAATACTTTTTGGCAATGGATTCGGTAAGCACAATAGAATGTGGTTCGGTAAGGCATTTGTGTATATCTCCCATGATCATGGGATGGGTAAAAATTTCAAAAACCGTGGAATCAGCAAAGTAAAAATAGTCCTCAAAATACTCCTTTTCACCAATATGAAAAGCTGTCCGGCCAAGGTCGTTAAAGCGCACAAAGCTTTCAATCTCCGGGTATTCGGTTTTGAGAGCCGGGGCCATGGGCACAGGAACGATTGCAAAACGGTCGGGATTTCCAGAAATATAAAAATCAGATTCAATCCTGTAAATACGGTCTGCCTTTTCATGATAGGCGTCATAACTGATCTCATCCTTCACAAACAGGAACAGAAAGATAAAAACAGCAAGGCCGATCGACAGTCCGAGCACATTAAGCAGGGAATAGAATTTGCTCCGGATAAAATTTCTGAAAGCACTTTTTAGAAAGTTGCTGAACATGGGTTCTTTGATTTGAAATAAAATGAATCCTGCTTATAAAATATTCTCACGTATGTTTTCGGTTACGATTTCCCCGTCAAAAAGCCTGACCACCCTTTTGGCGTATTCTGCGTCCCGTTGTGAGTGTGTAACCATGATAATGGTTGTTCCGTTATTGTTCAATTCGGATAAAAGGTTCATCACTTCTTCACCATGGGCAGAATCAAGATTACCGGTTGGCTCATCGGCAAGGATGAGATGTGGATTTGCAATCACGGCCCTGGCTACTGCAACACGCTGTTGCTGCCCACCGGAAAGCTGCAGGGGAAAATGCTTCGCACGATGAGCGATCTTCATTTTCTCCAGTACTTCCCCTACCCTTTTTTTCCGGTCTGAGGATGACCAGCCCAGGTAGATCAATGGGAGTTCAACATTTTCAAAAACGTTTAACTCATCGATCAGATTAAAATTCTGAAAAACAAAGCCTATGTTATGCTTACGAAGTTTAGCCCGTTGTTTTTCTGAATAATCAGACACTTCTTTATCCAGGAAAAAATACTCCCCCTTGCTGGGATTATCCAACAAGCCAAGTATATTCAGCAAGGTAGATTTTCCGCATCCTGACGGGCCCATCACGGCCACGTATTCACCTTCTTTCACTTCAAATGATACCTTGTTCAGTGCAGTGGTCTCAACCTCATCTGTCCTGAACACTTTGGTTAAATTCTCTGTTTTGATCACGACTATAATGGTTTTAGGTTAATATTTTAGACGATTTACTTGCACAAAAGTTACATCATTCATTCATACTTCAAGGCAATTGCAGGACTGATCACTGCAGCTTTTAATGCCTGCATGCCCACAGTTAAAACTGCAATGAGCAGGGATGCGATCCCGGTAAGGATAAAGATCCCCAATCCTATCGAGATTCTGAATGCATATGCATCCAGCCAGTTCTCGAGGAAATAGTAAGCCGGTATCCATGCCAATATATTTGCAATAATAACAAGGATTAAGAACTCCCGGCTCAAAGAATATACGATTGAGCCATATGAGGCTCCCAATACCTTTCTGATGCCGATCTCTTTCGTTCTCAGTTCAGTAATATAAGCCGCCAGGCCAAAAAGTCCAAGGCAGGCGATCACAATGGCCAGCATGGTAAAATAGGTGATCACGGTTTTCAGGTTCAATTCGGATTTATAGAGGTTGTTATAATAGTTATCGAGGAAGAAATACTCAAATGGCAGATCCGGGAAATTTGCATACCACTCCTGTTCAATACTGTTGACCACCTTGCCCACATCCCCCGAATTGGTGCGGATGGCAAGGTAGCGGTAATACACAGGCATAATGTGAATCATCAGGGGCTCAACGGCAGAATGCAGTGAAGCATAATGAAAATCTTTTACAACACCAACTATCTTCCCCCTTTTGGGTTCCTGCAATCCATAAAGATATTCAAATCTTGCACCGACCGGATTTTCAAGTTTAAACTCTTTAACAGCCGCCTCATTGAGAAGAAATGCTTCATTTGGATCCGTTCCGTATTCCCTTGAAAAGCCCCGCCCGCTTGAAAGCTCATAACCAAATGCTTTCATTACATCTTCATCTGCCGCCATCACACGCATACCAAAGGCATCCTCTCCTTCTTCATTGCCCTGGTTTTCCTCCCGTGGCATATCGGGTATGCGCACGGTAAGAAATGGGGCGCGCTCGCCGGGAATAACAGAAGTAGCAGCCACCTCTTCAACAAAAGAGGATTGCTTCAACTGCTTCTTGATCACATCGATCTTATCCTGTTCCTGAATACCTGTGGTTTTAACCAGGATGACATTGTCCTTGTTAAATCCCAGTTTCTTCTGCTGAATAAATACCAGTTGCCTGTATACAGTAAAGGAACCAATGATCAGGATCACGGAGATGGCAAATTGCAGGATTACCAGTCCTCTTCTGAAATAAAGGGCCGATTGATTGCTCCTATCACTGGTGGTATTTGATTTCAGTACTTTCAAAGGTTTAAAAGCCGACAGGAAAAGTGAAGGGTAGGATCCTGACAAAAAACCAACGAGCAGGAATACCAGGCAAAGAACCAGTAACAAAGCTGCATTGGAAAATACCGACAGACTAAGGGTCTTTCCTGTAATATCATTGAAAGCTGGCAGGAAAAGCTCCACCAGTACCAGACCAATGATAATGGCCAGAAAACTAACAAAATAAGACTCGGCCATAAATTGCTGAAAAATATTGTTTTTGTTGGCACCAAGCACTTTTCTGACGCCCACTTCCCGGGCTCTTCGAAATGACTTGGCAGTTGTCAGGTTCATATAATTGATACAGGCGATCACCAGCACGAAAAGGGCTACAATGCTAAAGATATAGATGTAGCGCTCATCACTGTTGGCCTCAATCTCTTTTTCCGCATGTCCTTTGAGATGAATATCGGTGATGGGTCTCAGGATCATTTGTAACTCCCACCCCTCAGGGATATCGGCACTGTCGCCAGCCACAACATAGCCATAGGCTTCCCAGGCATTGCCTTTCACTTTTTCCTCAAATGCCTTTTTTTTCTCCCAGTCGGGAAATTTGATATAAGAATAATAAGCCGCGGGCCCACCTTCATCACAGGGGATTCCCCTGGCCCTGAATTCATCCATGGAAATGATGATATCATAATGAAAGTGGGTATTGAGAGGCATGTCCTGTACTACGGCAGTCACTTTGAAATTATCTCCGTTCAGGTGAAAAACCTTGCCAATGGGGTCTTCATTGCCAAAATACTTTTTTGCTGTTGATTGACTGAAGACAGCTCTTTTAGAGCCATGCAGCGGCTTTTCCCGTTCACCCTTCAGGACCTCAATAGCAAAGAAATCCAGGAAATTGGTATCGGCCACCATTACATTGCTTTCGTTGAATGAGCGATCCTCATATTGCACCACGACATCATTGTAAAAAAAGTGCATTTTTACCCCGTCGGAAACCTCGGGATATTTGCCATGCACATTGGCTACCAGGTTTCCTTCCGATGCAGCCCAGTGGGAATCTTCCCCGTGTCCTATATAACGGGGTTCAAGGCGGTAAATAAGTTCCGCATCCGCAAAGTGTTTGTCATAACTCAGTTCATCCTGCACAAAGAGATAGATCAGAATACTGGTAGCCAGGCCAATGGCCAGTCCAAACACATTGATCAACGAAAAGAAGCTGTTCCGGAAGAAATAGCGGATCGTTGTTTTAAAAATATTTTTGATCATGCTGATAAATTTTGTTACTCATATTTCAATGTATCGACGGGATTTGTTTGTGCTGCAAAATAGGCCTTGATGCTGGTAATTGCCAGGGCAATGCCAAGGGCGATTACCGCAGCATAAAGGAAAAACAAATAATTGATGCTGGTACGGTATGCAAAATCCTGCAACCAGGAATCCATCAGCAGGTAAGCCATTGGCCAGGCGATCAGGGTAGCAATGCTGACCAGCCGGAGAAACTCAGAAGACATGATCCTAACAATATTCATCGATCGGGCACCCAGCACTTTCCTGATGCCGATCTCTTTCGTCCTTTGCTCAGTCATGAAAGAGGCCAGTCCAAACAAGCCAAGGGCTGCAATAAAAATGATGAGGATGGTAAAGATGATGGACAGGCGGCCCAGGTTCTCTTCATCCTGGTAAAGCTTGTTCAATTCATCCCCGAGAAAGGAATACTCAAAGGGGCGGTCCTTTTCGTATTCATTCCATTTGCTTTCAAGGAAAGAAATCACCTGTTTCTCGTTACCCGGCACATATCGTACACAGAGGTATTTGGTAAAGAAATTGATCGCACCGGGAGTTTCCTTCATGTTCAATACAAATGGCCCCGCCGCTTCGTGCAGGGAAGTTGCATTGAAATTATTGGTAACACCGATCACCCGCTCCTCACCCTGCAGGGACCTGAATTTTTTGCCGAGGGCGGCTTCAGGACTTTCCCAGCCCATGTGCCTCACCATGGCTTCGTTGATAAGCAGGCCCTGCATGGGATCCGTTTTGCTAGCTTCATGATAATCCCGTCCGACAATGATTTGAATGCCAAAAGTTTTCACAAAATCATAACGCACTACCAGGGCAGGATAAAAATTCCACTTATCCTCGGGATAGCCTTCCGGCCTGAATTCATGGGTGTTGTGCGCCGAGCCAAAAATATCATCCACGGCCGTTGCACTGAGGATATTTACATTGTTCTCAATATCTTTTTTAAAGGCATCAAACTGCGGAACGATGTGGGTCCTGTTGATGGGTAAGATGATCACATCTTCCTTATTGAAACCCAGGTCGGCACTGCGCATATAGCGGATCTGGTCGAATGCCACAAAAGTGGCAATGATCAGGGCAATGGAAATGGAAAACTGCAGGATTACAAGCAGTTTACGTGCCATACCGCTTTTGGCTCCTTTGCTTTGCTTTCCCTTAAGCACACTCACCGGTTTAAAGGAGGACAGGTAGATGGCGGGATAAACCCCCGAGAAAAGCCCCATAATCAGTCCCAGCAGGATCAATGCTGTAACATATTCGGTTTGTAATAATACCGCGAGTGAAATCTCCTTAGCGGTAAAAGCATTGAAAGGAGGCAGAACCAGTTCCACGATCAGTATGGCGATGACCAGGGCCGAGAAACTCAGCAAAACGGATTCACTGAAGAACTGCCGGATGATCTGGCTTCTGTAGGCACCCACAACTTTTTTTATGCCAATTTCACGGCTTCTTCCACTGGAAGTGGCTGTGGCCAGGTTCATGAAATTTATTCCCGCGATCAATAGCAGGAATAATGCAATGGCAGCCAGCACATATATGCTGGAAATGCTGTTGTTGGGTTCTATTTCATAATCCAATCTGGATTTCAGATGGATATCTGTGAGAGGCTGCAGGTAAAGGGTGATGTTCTCTTTTTCCGCGTCATAAAAATATTTGTTCACATAGTCGGGAAAACCGGCTTCAAGCTTTTCCGGATCGGCTCCCTTTTTCAATACAAGATAGGTCCAGCAGGGATTCCAAACCCAGGTGCGCGGGAGCCGTCCCCCGAACATATTGCGGGCCGAAGACATGCTGGCAATAAAATCGAAATCAAAATGAGACTGCGAAGGTACATCCGGGATGATGCCACTTACACGCAAGTTCAGTGCAGATTCAAAACGCATCACCTTGCCCATGGCCTCCTCATCTCCAAAATACTTCCTTGCTGCACTTTCGGTGATGACGACCGAATTCATTTCATCCAGAGCTGTTTCAGCATCCCCCTGGATAAATTCATGGTCGAAGACATCGAAGAAAGTGGAATCGGCAAAAAAGAAATTCCGCTCATTGAATTTATGTTCCCCATATTCCACGAGGCTGCGGGGGGCCTGGAAATTAAATACCCTGACCACATTCTCTATCTGGCCTGGAAATTCATCCTTTAAAGTAAAAGCAACAGGGAAAGGTGCACTGGCCGAATTCTCTCCAACACCATTGAAATCATATAAATTCACCAGTCTGTAAATCCGGTCAGCCTTGTTGTGGTATTTATCATAGCTCAACTCATCTGATATATACAAGCCGATCAGGATAAAGCAGGCAATGCCTATGGATAAGCCTATGATATTAATTAAAGTATAGAACTTTTGCTTGATTATGTTCCTGACAGCTGATTTAATATAGATCTTCCACATGACCTCTCCCTGTTATATTGTTGCTAATACTTCTAAGGTATTTTATAATAGATCTTGCCAACGATCTTCCATCCGTCCTCAGTAAAATTATAGAGCGAGAGGTAATCGGTAAAAATATGCTTCCCTCCCTTAAAAAGTTTGATCTTGGCAACTGCTGCAGTTCCCGTTATATCGATATCCTCGAATTCAACGCTCACTTTCTCCTCTGCACTCACAGGGCCCTCTTCCTTTGCTTTTCTCATCCTCACGTATTCAATCCAGTTATAAATGGGCAGTTTATCCATCATATTCCCTTTATAGATCAAAAGGTTGAAACCCGGGTGAAAGCCCGCTTCGATATCCTTTATTTCTCCACTGTTCTGGATCCCATCAACATAGGCACTCTGGATCACTTGTTTGATTTTTGTTTCGTCACTGCCGGCATCCTGTGCCAGGGCAGATATGCCAAATAATATGGCTGTAATTACAATAAAGATTTCTTTTTTCATAATGATGATTTTTTTGATTTATGAATGATTGCTGTATCACTTTTTCTTCTGAACATCAGGGGGATGTTCTCGTCTTTGTCGGGTGCACCGATCTCAACCAGTTCCCAGTCTTTATCATATTTGGCCAGTTTATGCCTCAGCACGGTCACCTTATCTTTTGATGGTGTTTCGTCGGGCCCTTCAAAGTCGAGCAATTCCACCCTGTACTGCAGGGTTTTTTTGCGGCCATTGATGCGAACCTCGATCTCAACATTTTGTTCGGGCTCAACATCCGGTATTAAAACAACAATTTCTCTCATTGTATCAGGATTTAAATTTTTATTCATATTTTATGGCATCCACCGGATTTGAGTTTGCGGCCCGGAGTGCATGATAAATGATCGTTAAACTGGCTATAATCAGTGAAGTCATGATAGCGATCACAAATATGTACCAGGAGATTCCTGTCCGGTATGCAAAAGCATTCAGCAGGTCATCCATAAAATACCAGCCCAGCGGCAGCGCAATGATGCCTGCAATAATGACCAGCTTGAGAAAATTCCTGGTAAGCAATACCACCACCTGAAGGGCCGAACTTCCCAGCACTTTCCTGATGCCGATCTCTTTTCTTTTCTGTTGAATGATGAACGAGGTAAGACCGTACAATCCAAGGCTGGAAATGATGAGTGACAGGATGGCAAAGTAGCCAAACAATTCCATCATTCTTCTTTCACCACGGTAGGAGCTGTTTAGGATATCCCTTACATAATGCATTTCAAAAGGCTTTCCCGGGTATATATCATTCCAGGCCTGCTCCACGAATTGCTGAATGTCCTGTTCATCGCGCACCCGGATCACCATGCGGCGAAACTCTTCCGGGTAAACAAAATACACTGCAGGTTCGATCTTCGACCGCAACGAATAATAATGATAATCACTAATTACCCCGACCACCTTCCTGCTGTGCAGGGTATCAACATAAAAAGGAAGAAAAGTTTTGCCCAGGGGATCATCCCATCCAAGCGTTTTCGCCGTGGCCTCATTGATGATTACCGCTTCATCCTCATCCAGTGCATAAGTTTCGTCAAAATTTCTTCCTGCAACGAAATCCATCTCCATTACATCAAAGAAATCATAATCTACATAACCGAAGCGCATCATGATGGCTGTTTCGATGGAATCATCCACACGGATCGTGGATTGATTGCCAGCCACTCCATTATAATTTGAACTTGCCGCAACACCGAGTATGGCGGGATTCTGCATAAGTTTTTCTTTGAATTGCCGTACATCATCCGGATCGTTGTTATCATGCAGTTCTATATTGTAAACCTTGTCAGGATTATATCCGAGGTCCTTGCTCATTACATATTCAATCTGTTTGTATAAAACCATGATGGAAAAAATAAGTGCAATGGAAACCACAAACTGGAACACCACAAGGCCCTTGCTCATGATTCCCGATTTCATTTCACTTTCGTACAGATTACCTTTGAGTACGGTCACCGGCTGAAATCTTGAAAGGTAGAAAGCAGGATAGGCGCCCGAAATAAAACTGATGAGCACCAAGAGTATAACTAGACCGGCATTCATGAGCCAGTTCCCGGCAAAGTCCATTTGCAGATCGGTACGCAGTATATCGTTAAAATAAGGCAGGAATAATTCCACCAGGAGCAGCGAAAACAAAACCGAAATGAGGGTGATTATAAATGACTCACCCAGGAAACGGTAAACAAGACTGCTCCTGGTAGCGCCCAGCACTTTCCGCATACCCACCTCCCTGGCCTGTTTCATGGATCTTGCAATGGCAATGTTGATGTAATTCACACAGGCGATGATGACGATCAGCATGGCAACGATTGCGAATACCAGCACAGTATAATAATTTCCCTGGTTGTGATTCATCACCTGGAATTTGATGTGTCCTGATTTCAGATGAATATCATTTACATTCTGCAGGTAGAGATCAAAAAAGCTTTCCTGTTCCTCTTCGGGAATTTCCCGGTATTCTAGCAGGAATGGCTTGAACTTTTCTGCCAGCTTTTCGGGATCCGTATTTTCCGCCAACTGAACATAAGTATCGAGGGTATTTGATCCCCAGGAACCGAACCATGGGAATGCATCATATGCTGTACTCAATGAGATGAGCACTTCAAAGGGATAGTGCGTATTTTCGGGACAATTCTCCATCACGCCGGTAACTTTGAAACCTTCAAAGCCAAAAACCGTCAGGATCTGATTCATGGCAGAATCTGCTGAACCAAAGATCTTTTCCGCAACCCTTTTCGACATGATCAGGCTCCTGGGTTCGCTCAGGGCTCTTGACGTATCCCCCCTCAGCAATTCCACGCCAAAAAGATCGAAAACCGTGGTATCGGCAAAACTTACAAAGTTTTGGTTGATGACCTCTCCGCTCCTGGTTTCGATGGGCAATTCCCAAACCGACCAGAGTCTCACCATTTTGGTGATCGCCGGAAAGTTCTGCACCAGAGTTTGCCCCAGGGGTGCCATGGTAACGGCCACATGTTGATCGTCGATCCCGTGGGGATGCTGCAATTCAACACAACGATACAAACGTTCGTTGTTGGGAATGTGCTCATTGTAACTCAGCTCGTATTGCACATACAAAATGATCATAATGAAAGCAGCAATGCCGATGGTAAGGCCCAGAACATTGATGATGGTATAGGATTTCTGTCTGTGCAGGTTTCTGAATGCGACTTTGAGATAATTGATAAACATTTCAGTTTGATTTTTAAATTCAGTATAAGAGGTTGATCATTGAAGAATCATACCGCCACTGCCTTTTTGATGTTCTCATTGATCACTTCACCGTCGAAGAGTCGCACGATACGCTGAGCATATTCGGCATCTCTCAGGGAGTGAGTCACCATCACGATGGTTGTTCCCGTTTGATTCAGCTTATCGAGCAGTCCCATGATCTCTTCCCCATGCGAAGAGTCCAGGTTTCCTGTTGGCTCATCGGCAAGGATGAGGTGGGGTTTTGCCACAAGCGCCCTGGCAACGGCCACACGCTGTTGCTGTCCGCCCGACAATTGCAAGGGAAAATGCTTCCCGCGATGAGCGATCTTGACCTGTTCCAGCACTTCATTCACTCTTTCTTTGCGATCAGAGCTGTTAATGCCCAGATAGATCAGGGGCAGTTCTACATTTTCGAACACATTTAGTTCGTCGATCAGGTTGAAGTTCTGGAAAACAAAACCAATGTTTTGCTTTCTGAGTTTGGCCCTTTGCTTTTCCGAATGGCCGGAGACTTCCTTATCAAGAAAAAAATACTGTCCTGAAGTTGGATTGTCCAGCAATCCGAGGATATTCAGCAGGGTGGATTTACCGCATCCTGAAGGCCCCATGATGGCAACGAATTCGCCGGATTTCACTTCAAAGCTTACTTTGTTCAGGGCTGTGGTTTCTACCTCATCTGTTCTGAATACTTTAGATAATTCTTCTGTTCTTAACATTGTTCTAATATTTTTTGATTAGTTATTTTTGAAAATAAGTTTGTCTTTATCGCCAAATGTATCGTAAGATGAAACGATTACCTGTTCACCGGGCTGCAGTCCTTCCATCACTTCATAATAATTGGTATTCTGCCTGTTGATGCGGATGTTCCGCTTCTCGGCAAATTCACCGGAGGGATCAAGCACATAGATCCAGTTACCACCGGTTTCCTGGAAAAAGCCTCCCCGTTTGATAATGATGGCATCCTGCTCACTGCTGAAGATCAACTTGATTTGCAAGGTTTGTCCGCGCTTGATATGATCGGGCGATGACTCATCAAAAAGCATATCCACCTGGAAAGAACCATTGGTGACATCTGTATAGATCTTATTGATGAAAAGCTTGTAAGTATTGCCGGCAAAGTCAAATTCGGCCGGTTGTCCCACATATACACGTGAGATATATCGTTCATCGATATTCGCCTCCAGCTTGAATCCATCTTCCTTATCGATCTGGCCCAGATGCTGTCCAGTGGATTTGGTCTCCCCGATCTCTACATCAAAAGAAGAGAGTACTCCGTCGGTCGGAGCTTTCACGTAAGCATTTTCCATGTTCTTGCGCAAAAGGTGCAGGTTATCGTTCATCCTAGACAAAGAAGTCCGGATGTCTTTGATCTGCTCAACGGTTGCAATGGAATCGATCTTTTGCAGCTTCAGGGATATCTCAAGTTGTTTCATGGTAAAACTGTAATCCCGCTCTGCATCCTCAAATTCTTTTTCGGGAATCACCTTTTCTTCAAAAAGCTCTTCTTTGCGCTCAAACTCCCTTTTCACCCGGTCGATCTCATAATTCAACTGAACAATCTCTTTCTGTCGAATGTATTTGTTCTGCTCGAGGTTGAGCTGGTTGGTTTGCAGGCGGTTCATCTCACCAAGCATGCGGGTTTCCTGCTCCATATAATTCAGCTCCATTTGCGTGTTAAGGAGTTTCATGATGGTATCACCCTTTTGCAGTAAATCCCCATCTTCCACATAAACATTTTCAACCACGCCACCCTGCACGGCATCAATATAAACGGTTGTTTTGGGGTAAACCACTGCATCAATCGGGATAAACTCCTTGAACTTATCATGCTTCACATCCACAATGGTGAGTTGATTTCGATTTACGTAAAGCCTTGAAGACTTATCCCTGAAAAACAAAAGATAAATGATAAACAGCCCAAATACACTGATTGCAGCAATTGTCAGAATCTTTTTACTTGTCCACTTCTTCTTTTCAATTATTCTGTCCATGATTCATTTTACATTAATTCGGTTTTAACACTTTTTAACTAAAGCTGTGCCAATCATTATAACTTTTTGATTTTCTGATACTTTATATGACTAAACCATGAGCATATGCCCAAAAATGTTCGGAAACGTTCAGGGACTTGTACAAATGCGAACATTATTTTTAACTTTACAGTTTGAAACAAAATCAACCAACATTTAATACGATGGATAAGCTCAATGCCAAGATATTGATCGTTGATGATGATGAGGATGTATTGCTTGCGGCAAAGCTGTTTTTGAAGCAACACATCGAGATCGTCCATACGGAAAAAAATCCCGAAAACATACCCAACCTGATCCAAAATGAGGACTATGATCTCATCCTGCTCGACATGAATTTTGCTCCGGATGCCACCAGCGGCAAAGAGGGCTTTCACTGGATGAACAAGATCCTGGAATTGGATCCGACTTCTGTGGTCATCCTCATTACCGGTTATGGCGATATCGAGCTTGCCGTGCAGGGAATCAAGGAAGGTGCAACGAATTTCCTGTTGAAACCCTGGGAAAATAAAAAGTTGTTGGCCACCATTAAAACCACCCTTCAGCTAAAAAAGTCAAAGACCGAATTAGAGGACTTGAAGACCAAGCAAAAGGTGATCCTGAAAGACCAGGATCAGGCCTATGCCAACATCATTGCCAATTCGGGACCCATGCAGAAAGTGCTGGGTGATGTGCAAAAGGTGGCCGGTACAGACGCCAATGTACTGATCCTGGGTGAAAACGGAACCGGTAAAGAACTCATTGCACGGGCTATCCACCGGCAATCCAAACGCAAGGATGATGTATTCATCAGTGTGGACCTGGGGGCTATCAGTGAAAGTCTTTTTGAAAGCGAACTCTTCGGTTTTAAAAAAGGTGCTTTTACGGATGCCAAAGAAGACCGGGCCGGGCGTTTTGAGGCTGCCAACAAAGGAAGTATTTTCCTGGATGAGATCGGGAATCTTTCCCAGGGACTTCAAAGCAAGCTGCTGAGTGTATTGCAAAACAGAAAAGTGGTGCGGCTGGGGACCAACAAAGAAATCCCGATTGATGTGCGCCTGATCTGCGCAACCAATATGCCCCTCTATCAGATGGTAAATGAAGGAAAATTCCGTCAGGACCTGCTGTACCGCATCAACACGGTTGAAGTACATATACCCCCCCTTCGTGAAAGGACTGAAGACATCGAACCATTGGTCAGTCATTTTCTGGATATCTATTGCAAAAAATATAAAATACAGCAAAAACGGATCAGCCAGAGTACTTTGAAAAGACTGGAGAAACACAGCTGGCCGGGCAACATACGAGAATTGCAACACGCAGTTGAGCGGGCAGTGATTATGAGTGAATCCAATTTACTCGAACCCCATGATTTCTTTCTTTCACAGCAGGAAGATAAAAAAGAGGATATGATCGCGTCCTCCAACATGAATCTGGAAGAAACCGAAAAAATGCTGATCAGGAAGGTGGTTGATAAACACGGTGGAAATATTTCAAAGGCAGCCAAGGAACTCGGCCTGACCAGGGCTTCACTTTACCGAAGAATTGAAAAATATGGGCTTTAACCGTTTCCGGATCAATGTAGGAATACGGGTTATCATCATGATGATCTCCGTATTCCTCTTTTTCTATTTGCTCGAACTGAGCAGGTACAATGTAAGCACCATCATCATTGGTGCCTTTATCCTCATACAGGTGATCCTGTTGATCCACTATGTTGAACGCACAAACAGCAAACTATCCAAGTTCCTGTCCAGCATCAGACATGCTGATTTTTCAAGTTCCTTTTCCGACCAGGGGCTCGGAAAGACTTTCGAAGGGCTGAGCGAAGAATTCAACAAGGTAATCGAAGAATTCAGGAAGTATCGTACCGAAAAGGAGGAGCACTTCAATTACCTGCAAACTGTTGTTCAGCACGTGAGTATTGGCATCATTGCTTATCGCAGGGACGGCAAAGTGGATATGTTCAACAATGCCGTTAAACGCTTGCTGAACATCAGGAACCTGCGCAACATTCGTGAATTAAAACGCATAAAAGAAGACCTGCCTGAAATGCTTCTTAAAATGAAAGCAGGGGATAAAAACTTGCTCAAACTTTTCCTGGATGATCAGATCCTGCAATTATCACTCTATGCAACAGAATTCAGGTTGAGAGGAGATGAGTACACCCTGATCTCCCTGCAAGATATTCATGCTGAACTGGAAGAAAAGGAGATTGTTTCCTGGCAGAAACTTATACGTGTACTTACCCACGAGATCATGAATTCTATGACACCCATCACCTCCCTGGCAACAACTGTGCAGGATGTTTTATTCGAGGAGGAGAACGGGAATTCCCGTCTTGACAAATTGGATGAAGACGACATGGAAATTGTTTCCAGCGCCATGAAAACCATCAAGAGCAGAAGCCAGGGCCTGCTGAATTTCGTGGAGATCTACCGCAACCTGACCAGGATACCCAAACCGAATTTCCGGTATTTCGAAGTAAAGGAAATTTTTGAAAGATCGCGTGAACTGCTCAAACCCAAACTTGAAAAGTTTAACATTGAATGTAACAGCCGGGTTTTTCCCGAAGATCTGAAAATTACCGCCGACCCCGACCTGGTCGACCAGGTGATCATCAATCTCCTGCTCAATGCCATCGACGCGCTCAAAGAAAAAGAAAATGCCAGGATCAGCATACTGGCCACCAAAAACAGCAACAACCGGGTGGTGATCGATATCAAAGACAACGGGCATGGCATCAAGCCCGATATCATGGACAAGATCTTCATGCCCTTTTTCACCTCCAAGAAAACCGGCTCCGGGATCGGACTCAGCCTTTCGAGACAGATCATGCACCTGCACAAAGGTACCATTTCGGTTAAATCGAAAATCGATGAGGGATCGGTCTTTAGCCTGACATTTTGATAATATTAATTGAACAATGCAGTTTTAAATAAATAAAATACGCGTAAAGAGATCTTTATTATGCCTAAAGAAGCAAAGACAGATTTTGAAATTCACGACTTATTAAAGAAACGCTGGAGTCCGAGAGCATTTGCGGACAAAGCCGTGGAAAAGGAAAAACTACAGCGCATGTTCGAAGCTGCCCGATGGTCACCATCGGCTTCCAATGAACAGCCCTGGTATTTCATTCTGGGCCAAAAGGGAGACGATACTTACGATAAGATATACGAATGCCTGGTGGAATTCAATCAAAAGTGGACCAAATTCGCGCCGGTGCTGATCTTCTCCATCGGGAAAGAAAACAATACCTACCAGTATGATGTTGGCCAGGCCGTTGCCCACCTGACCTTTCAGGCTACCGCCGACGGATTGTATGTGCATCAGATGGCGGGCTTCAGCAAGTCCAGAGCCAAAGAGATCTTTGAACTGCCCGAATTTGATCATGCTCTCACGGCCATTGCAGTGGGATATATCGGTGATCCGGAGATCTTGCATCCGCGCATGCAAAAATCGGAAAGGGCCGAACGCGAAAGAAAAGAAATGAAATCATTTGTGTTTTCCGGGAAATTCGGGAATCAATCAAAACTGCTTTGATCATGAACATAAAAAAAACAGCATACAACAGCCTGGCCATTTTATTACTGGCAATGCTTATTGCCGCCTGCGGACAGCAGGACAAAAGCAAGAATGATGAAAAGCAGGGACAGGTGAAGGAAACAAAAAAGAAAATCGAAGTCCCTGAGTTCAATGCCGATTCGGCCTATAAGTTTGTTGAAGAGCAGGTGGCCTTCGGCCCCAGGGTTCCCAACACACCGGAGCATGCCAGATGTGCAGAATACCTTGTGAATACAATGAAAAGGTTTACTCCCCATGTTGAAGTACAAACTTTCAAAGCAAGGGCATTTGACAAAACTGCATTGAACGGAAAAAACATCATTTCTTCATTTAACCCGAATAAAAAACAAAGGATACTGCTGGCTGCGCACTGGGATTCCAGGCCATTTGCAGATCATGATCCGCATCCGGAGAGAAGGAATGATCCCATCCTGGGCGCCAATGATGGTGCCAGCGGTGTTGGTGTACTGATGGAAATCGCCCGTCAGTTCAGCATGAAATCACCGGATGTGGGTGTTGACATTATTTTCTTCGACCTGGAAGATTACGGCCAGCCCCAGACCATGCAGGCCAATGCTATGGACGACTGGGCCCTTGGCTCGCAATACTGGAGCCGCAACCCGCATCGCCTCAGTTACAGGGCAAAATACGGCATACTGCTGGATATGGTCGGTGCAAAAGGTGCTGTTTTTCATAAGGAAGGCTTTTCCATGTTCTATGCCCACTTCATCGTTGACAAGGTATGGGACATCGCACACGAGATCGGCTATGGGGCATACTATCCCATGCAATCTTCAGGTAGCATCATCGATGATCATTATTACGTGAACAAGATCGCCAAGATCCCCATGATCAACATCATTCATTATTACTCGGGATCCAAATCCGGCTTTTTCCGCGAATGGCATACCACCTACGACAACATGGATAACATCGACAGGGATGTGCTGAAAGCCGCCGGGCAGGTAGTGCTGACCGTGGTTTACCGGGAGTAGGAGTTTTGAGTTATTAGGACTGGGCAATTATGAAAGGTCACATTGAATAAGATTAGAATACCATCATTTTGTTTATGCATATAGCACAAGAATGACCAGTCTATAAATCGGTAGCTTTACAACAACTCATTCGCCAGATTAGCCAGCTCGGAGCGTTCGCCTTTTTCCAGTCTTACATGTGCATAGATCTCGTGATTCTTGATTTTATCGATAAGATACGAAAGGCCGTTCGATTGTGAATCCAGGTATGGGGTGTCGATCTGGTAGATATCCCCGGTGAAAATGATCTTTGTTTCCTCCCCTGCCCGGGTGATGATGGTCTTTACCTCGTGTGGGGTGAGGTTCTGGGCTTCATCCACGATAAAGATCACTTTTGAAATACTACGGCCCCGTATGTATGCTAGCGGGGTAATGAGCAGTTTTTCCTTTTCTATGGCCTCGGTGATCTGCTTATATTCCTTGTCTTTTTCGTTGTACTGGTTCTGAATGAATTTCAGGTTATCCCAGAGGGGTTCCATGTAAGGATTCAATTTGGATTTGATGTCTCCCGGCAGGTAACCAATGTCCTTATTACTCAAGGGCACAATGGGCCTGGCAAGGTAGATCTGTTTAAAATTCCTTCTCAGATCCATGGCTCCTGCAAGGGCCAGTAATGTTTTGCCGGTTCCGGCAATGCCCTGTAAAGTAACCAGCTTCACATCGGAATTCATAATGGCGTGCAGGGCAAAAACCTGTTCCGCATTCCTGGGGGTGATGCGCATGGTCTGCCGTTTTTCAATCCTTTCGATGAGTTTGTTCCTTGGATTAAAATAAACCAGCGCAGAATTCTTTACACTCTTCAGAATGAAATAATGATTGGGTATAGGCTTGCGCTCGCCGATATCCTTTGGACGGCAGTATCCTTCATCATAAAGTTTGTCGATCACATCCGGGTCCACATCCTCAATCACGGATTTCCCGGAATACAATGAATCCACATCCTTGATCTTGCCGGTTTCATAATCCTCTGCAGGGATGTTCAGTGACTTCGCCTTGAGCCTTAAATTTATGTCCTTGGTCACCAGGACAACTCTGCGACCGGGGTTTTGCTCAGCTGTGGTGAGGGCAGCATTCAGGATACGGTGATCGGCCTTGTTTTCATCAAAAACCTTGCGGGCATCCACACTCTCGGTGCGTTCGATCATCTCAACCTTGAACTTCCCCTTACCCTTCCCGTTGATGGGAATCCAGTCGCGCAAAGTGAAATTATAAGACAGCTTATCCAGTATGCGGATAAATTCCCGTGCCTCGAAATTCTTGATGTCATTGCCCTTCTTAAAATTATCCAGCTCTTCCAATACCGTGATGGGAATCACCACATCATTGTCGTCAAAACTACTCAGGGCACTGTGATTATACAGAATAACAGAGGTATCAAGAACAAATATTTTCTTATCGCTTTTCTTCTTTCTTGGCATCGCAGCGGTGATTTTGTATTAATGCAATGTAAAAATAACCAATCTGGAGCGGGAATATTTTTTATGCTGGTTGAATCTGTCAAGTTTTTATTAACAGGTTTTATTAAGTGGCAGGAGCAGTGGCAGCGGCAGTGGCAGTATCGGAGCATGTATACTCACAATTGCATTTTACCATTATTAGATCTGCTTGCCTTTTTAGGTAAAAATTTTTGTGAGTAATCTGCCATTCCTCCTAACATTCGTCCGATTTCACGATATGCTTTTATTAACTCTATATGCTTCTTAAGGCCAATGTAATTACAGTCTTTCGAAAAGTCCAGCCAAACCAGTGTTTCGCTACATTCACCATCTGAATCAGTTATTTTGCTCCTGAAGTGTTTTTCATAACGTCTTTTCCGATAGGCTTCAGCAAGGTTTGCACAAACCGACCTGGAAGATCTCCTGATTTGGTCGGTGAGCGAATACTTTTCTACTTTAGGGAAACCTTTTGAAAGCTCAAAAATTTCCATCGCAGACTTATAAGCCAATTGATAAACCTTTAAATCTTTAAATCCATTATTCATAACTATATTTTTTGTTTGTTTATTTTCAATAAATTAAGAGCCCCAAACTCCGAAACTAAACCATAAACTCTCCCTGCTACTGCCACTGCCACTGCCACTGCCACTGCCACTGCCACTTCCCCCTCATTTCCAAGAATACTCTTAACTTTATACCCTAAATCATCAAAATGTCACAGAAAAAGAAACTTTTTTTACTCGACGCCATGGCCCTGATCTACCGGGCGTATTTTGCCTTGAATAAGAACCCGCGGATCAATTCCAAAGGGCAGAATACTTCAGCCATCCTGGGTTTTGCCAATTCGCTCTATGATATCCTGAAAAATGAGAACCCGGATTACCTGGGTGTGGCTTTCGATACCATAGCCCCTACCGTGCGGCATGATGAATTTGCCGATTATAAGGCGACCCGCGAGGACATGCCCGACGACATCGCCTCCTCCATCCCCTACATTAAAAAGCTGATCGAAGCTTTCAACATCCCGCTTTTATATGTAGATGGTTACGAAGCCGATGATGTGATCGGGACCCTGTCAAAAAAAGCGGAAAAAGAGGGATTCGAAGTTTTCATGGTCACGCCCGACAAGGATTTCGGGCAATTAATCTCTGAGAATATTTTCATGTATAAACCCGCCCGTTTGGGCAACAAAGCCGAAATTATCGGCATAAAAGAAGTCTGTGAGAAGTACGGTATCAAACAGCCCGGGCAACTCATCGATATCCTGGGCCTCTGGGGAGATACCTCCGACAATATTCCCGGCGTACCAGGCATCGGGGAAAAGACCGCCTCAAAACTCATCCATGAATTTGAAAGCATTGATAATCTCCTGCAAAATACAGAAAAGCTCAAGGGCAAACAAAAAGAGAACCTGGAGAATTTCGCCGATCAGGCCCGCCTGTCGCGCGACCTGGCCACCATCATCCTGGATGTGCCCATCGAATTCAATCCGAATAAACTCAAGATATCCGATCCGGATGCAGAAGCCCTGAAGGCCATCTTCGAAGAACTCGAATTCCGGGCCTTTGCCAAAAGGGTGTTTACCGATCTCTCCGTGGATGCTACAGAGGTGACCGCCCAGGCTGATCTTTTCAGTGACCTGCCGGAAGCAGATCAACCAAAGGAACCCAAAGGCAGTATCAAAAGCCTGAAAGATTTCAAGACCAATTACCGCCTGGTAGAGAAAGAAGAAGAGATCGATGAACTGGTCAGCATGCTGGAAAAAGAAAAGCATTTCTGTTTCGACACCGAGACTACCGGCACAGATCCCAATGCCTCCGAACTGGTTGGGATCTCATTTTCCATCAAACCACAAATGGGCTATTTCCTGAGTTTGCCCGATAACTACAATGAGGCCTTAAAAGTTCTTCAAAAATTTAAAAAACTCTTTGAAGATCCGAAAGTTGAAAAGACCGGGCAGAACCTCAAATTCGACATTGCCATGCTGAAATGGTATGAAATCGATGTGCAGGGGAAATTCTTCGATACCATGATCGCCCATTACCTCATCGAACCCGATTTGCGTCACGGCATGGATTACCTGGCGGAAACTTACCTCAACTATAAATGTGTTTCTTACGACGAGGTGACTGAAAAGTCCCGGAAAGGGCAAATGAACATGCGGGAAGTGCAGACCAAAAAGATCAATGAACTGGTGGAATATGCCTGCGAGGATACCGACATCACATTGCAACTGCGTCATAAGTTTGAACCGGAACTGAAGAAATACGAGATCCTGGACCTTTTCAATGATATCGAGATCCCCCTGATGAAGGTGCTGGCTTCCATGGAGGCCGAAGGCATCAAGCTGGATATCCAGACCCTGGAAACCTATTCAAAAGAACTGGGGGAAGAAATCGAGAAGGTGGAAAAAGAGATCCACGACATGGCTGGCAGTGCTTTCAACATTGCCTCGCCCAAGCAACTGGGTGTGATCCTATTCGAACAACTGAAGATCACCGAAAAGCCCAAACTCACCAAGACTAAACAATACTCCACCAGTGAAGATGTTCTGCAAAAACTGATCAACAAGCACCCCATCGTGGAGAAGATCCTTGATTACCGTTCCCTGACCAAACTCAAATCCACTTATGTGGATGCCCTGCCGGCACTGGTCAACAAAAGGGATGGCAGAATACATACCTCCTATATGCAAACGGTAGCGGCTACGGGACGGTTGAGTTCGCAAAACCCCAACCTGCAGAATATCCCAATCCGAACCGATAAAGGCCGTGAGATCCGTAAAGCATTCGTACCAAGAAATGAGCATTACACCCTCCTGGCAGCAGATTATTCACAGATCGAATTGCGCATCATTGCCGAACTGAGCCAGGACAAAGGCATGACAGAGGCCTTCCGCAATGGGCTGGACATCCATGCTGCCACAGCTTCTAAAGTCTATGGGGTGGAACTGGATGCAGTGACCAAGGACATGCGCCGCAACGCCAAGACCGTAAATTTCGGTATCGTCTACGGCATCTCTGCCTTTGGACTCAGTGAAAGGCTGAACATCCCCCGCGGGGAAGCAAAAGATATCATTGATGCATATTTTGAACAATATCCCGGGGTGAAAAAATACATGGACGGAAGCATTGCTTTTGCAAAGAAACATGGCTATGTAAAAACCATCATGGGGCGCCGGCGCTACCTCCGTGATATCAATGCATCCAATTCAGTGGTGCGGGGTTTTGCGGAACGAAACGCCATCAATGCTCCCATACAGGGTTCTTCGGCCGATATGATAAAGATCGCCATGATCCGCATCTTCAACGAATTGCGCAAACAAAAGCTCGATTCGCAGATGATACTGCAGGTGCATGATGAGCTGGTGTTTGATGTATTGAAAGAAGAAGTGGAAATGATCAAACCCATCATCGAAGAGAATATGAAAAATGCCATCAAAATGAGCATACCGGTGGAAGTGGATATGAACAGCGGGGAGAACTGGCTGGTGGCGCATTAGTTTGGCCACGCAGGCGACTTGGGCGATAAAGGCGACACAGGCGATTTGGGAGACAGGGCGATATGGGGACAAGGAGACGGGGTGACAAGGAGATAGAGGGACAATGTCAGACGGACGGTCACGGAGCTGCTGAAATCGCATGAGCATGAGCGAGGTTAGGCTTAAACCCTATTTTTCTTTGGGTTATTTCGACCGCTACGCAAGACCGGTGAGTGAGAAATCTGAGTTTATTCCTCCTGATCGTATTCACGGTGGTTGCGTGCAGCAAAAAGATGATTTAGATTATAACTTCTTAGACAGCTTTGGGAGACGAATACTGCTCCTTTGTTATAAAAGCCAAAAAACATAGCTACACTGATCTTCCACTATAACTATAATGAAGCGCTACTATAGCTAAAGTAACAAGTCACTATAACTATAACTCTGCACGCCTCTGGCATCAATGCTTCCAGGAGGTTGTTTTTGCAATTTATTTCAATGAGTTGAATTTACTAATGAATACGGAGATATTGATGAGAATTTTTATACGTATTCAGGTGCCTTAGATTTAATTGACAAAATGGATTGTTAGATAAATTTGAAAAAAGAGCATATAAAATCGTAACCGACACAGACGGGATTGGTTGGGGATTTCATGATTATTTAGGAGACTTATATTATCAACATTATGAATGAAAAACGCCCTACAACATACAAAAATAAACACATGGCAGAAAGCGCTAAACTATAACCACATAACATTTGAGGGGCGGCCTGGTAGTGAGCCTGTATGAGACGGGAGAAATCCAGTGTTCAACATAAAGCATGTCAATAAGCGGATAAGCTCTGGAACATCTCCGAAATCATGCCAGAATCTGGATGAAGCACTACATGAAAAAATAATTATATATTTGATATGGATTAGCATCCTTCATCAAACCAAATACTGCCAGACAGGCTACTAAGAATGGGTTCAGAAAGCAAAGGCCCCAAAAACGAAATAAAGTGCACATCATTCCCCTGTGATGAAGCAATGGTGAGGAAAAGCAGACCAGTTAAAATATCAGCGATTCGCTAAGATATGAACAAAAAGAAATTTCTGTATTCAATCATTATCACCCTGGCCTTTCTGTTTGCCGTGTATGGGAACAGGCTCCTGCAGGAATTCATCTCAATTTCATTCGATTCATCCGCGATCAAACTGATCTATGGTTATGCCTGGTGGGTTTTACCCATTTGCATGACGCTTGGTTTTATCTTCGGGTTTAAAAATATCATATCAGAGCTTGGCCTCAGCAAAGGCTTCTTTTTTGGATTTGTTTTTGGATTGATAACAGTCTCTCCTATGCTGATAAGTTCAGCCATAATTGGCGAAATCGATCATAACATCCATTTCTTAACGCTCCTGCATAAAACACTCTTCGCCGGCTTTTTCGAAGAATTGCTTTTCAGGGGATTCTTATTCGGTATTTTATTCAGAAAACTTGGATGGGGCTTTATCCCTGCATCAGCTCTAGGGGCTGTTATGTTTGGATTGGGTCATGTATACCAGGGATCCAGTGCTTCAGAAGTGTTTGGGGTGTTTTTTATAACCTTTATGGGTTCATCATGGTTTGCATGGCTGTACATCGAATGGAAATCAAATTTGTGGGTCCCTGTATTTCTTCATATATTCATGAATTTGTCATGGACGTTGTTCAACGTAAGCGACAATGCCCTGGGTGATCTTTACACCAATATATTCAGAATTTTCACCATTGCTTTAACGGTGGTCGCGACAATTCTTTACAGCATAAAAAGAGATAAATTCAGGATCAACAAGAAGAATCTGATTACGAATATAATTACATGGTGGAGTCCAGAACCCACCTAAAAAAACGGGGTAAAACCGAAAAACCATAAGAGTAGGAAAACAAAACCAATACAATGGAAAGAGGAATATTTATCATTATTTATGTAGCAATCATTGTACTGCTCATTGCAGCTCAATGGAAAATTTACACAAAAGCAAATAAACCGGGATGGGCCTGTATCATACCCATATATAACATCATCGTCCTCCTGGAAATCATTGGTAAACCCTGGTGGTGGTTATTGCTGATGCTTATCCCGGGGGTTAATATCATATTTGCCATATGGATGGCGAACTTGCTATCAAAAAGTTTCGGGAAAAATGAAGGCTTTACAGTCGGATTGATTTTACTCCCCTTTATTTTTTATCCCATTCTCGGCTTTGGGGATGCCAGCTATGTTGGACCGGCGGGTGAGAATTCACAGGCGGCATAGGCGAGTGGGAGACTGGTTGACAGGGAGGCTGGGTGACTGGTGTCTCAACCTGAAATGGATTCAAAGGTCGCTTTATTGGCATTGTTGAATTCTTACAATCGTGATGGGTGGGTTAATTCTTCACTATCCATGATTATACCATATTTTCCCATTGCGTGTTTTGCGACTTCCTTGCGCCCTTTGCGATTTAAAGAAAAAAGCCCGCACGAAGGATCGTGCAGGCTTTGAACTTATTCAAAAAAGTGGAAAGACTACTTCAAGTGTGAAGGCTTTATAGAAGGCTTCAGTTGTCTATCCTGCTTTAAGGTAATGGATTTACCGGTAAAGTAACCCACGATCCTGGGCAGGAGTTCAGCCATATCGTCATTGCCGTAAACATGATCGTACTGGTGCTCGAGGGGTTGTCCGGAGATGATAGTCCAACCGCCACCCAGACTTACCTCGATCAGTGTCGGTCCGCCACCTGAATCTTCGCAGTAAACGATGGTTCCGTCGGGCAGATTGGTAAAATACTCATGGCTGGCATAATTATGATCCATTTCTGTTGGCAGTCCGGCCACCAATGGGAGGCTGGGTGTTACCACGTAGTTATAGTAATCATAATTCAGGGTCATGCCGATATTACCTGGCAGGATCACCCCTGCGGTAGACATATAACCTGAGTTCCAGCCACCATCACAGGCTTCCCAGAAGAGAGATCCGCCTGTATAAACGAAATTGGTGAATTTGGCCTGGTTGGCCGCGTAATTGTTATAAAAAGTCTGGGGCTGGTCATTGGAGATAATCACCAGGTCTTCGCCGGGAATCAAACTTACACTGGCCATCTGGTCGGAAGTGATGATCTCATAAGTATTGGGACCTGTACCAAGTGTAAAGCCAAGGCTTTCCAGCATCTGCTCCATGGCATAGCTGTCCCAGGGCTGCATATCCATAAATAATTTGATGTGATTGGCACTTCCTGCGCCACCGCCAATATTGAGGTTGTGGGCCACAACACCAATCAGCTCATCGGCATCTTTGGCTTGCATCAGCACATTGTAGGAGCCCGACTCTCCATAGGTATAGGAGGCCATATACTCAGAAGACCAGGAAGTCCAGTCACCGGTCCCTTCAAAATCCCAGCGAAACATCATCTGATTCAGCGGGGTTTCATCGTCAGTTGTCTGAGACGCATCGAAATTAAATACGGTACCAACAACACCTGCTGGCGGATCAATGCTGAACTCAGCAAGAGGAGGGCTGTTCAGTGTATTGGAAATAATGGTTCCTCCCTGCTGGGTGATGAAATAAGTGACATCACGCGGTGCAAAGACCAGGTCGTAGAAGAAAGGAGCCTGTTCATTGGCCAGACCCAGGATCTTGAATACCACGGCCACATTTTCCAGGATACCGGCAGCTGCTTTGATAAACTGCTGGGCAGCCTGGTTGGTGCCTTCCTGGTAGAGCCAGTAAGAGATCTCATCCCCATTGTCATTGATCATCATGAAAAAGCTGAGTAAGAATCCCTGAATATTACCGGCAGCAAGTTCCTTATACATGTCGTAAGCGTCATCCACTGAGATTTGCACATTGTTGGGGAAAGTCATGAGGTCCATGTCAGGCGCAAAACCCATGATCACATCCAGCACATACATAATGGATTGTGCGGTATTGAGGGTTGTTGCAAGGCCCATGGGGTCGTTCATATTTCCAAATTTTGTAAAATCAAAGCCTTTGGCCATATTGATCTTGAAATTACCGTCGCCCAGTTCATAAGGTGTTTCGGCAGGCTGTGCCTGTGCTACGGGCGGCCATGCCCAATTGAAGGAGATGATGCTTTCCTTACGGGCCATGGGTATTACAGCATCCAGAGCATTGTAGTCAGGGTAAACACCCGCTGCATAATATACGAAGCGGTTGTTCACAAAAGTCACCCCGGGACCGCTCACATCTTCAATATAGGGTGGATCTCCCTGTGTTTGGGTAGACTTAAAATACCCGTACTGCTCAAGGGTTTCTTTGGTAAGCTGAGCTGCCAGCTGATAAATATTGGGATTATCTTCGTAACTGAGTGCATTGAAGGCATCTGTCTGATATGCCTCGGTCAGTGCATTCACCAGCTGGGTGAACTTATCTTTGTTCTGGACACTGCCCAGATACTGTTCCCGCTGGCTCTGATTGGAAAAGATCAGGTAAGGGTTAAACATGGTCAGGGCCAGCGCAGTTGAAGTTTCATTTGCCTGGATAATCCCACCCTGTGGATTGTATAGACCGATGTAAACAGGTTTTTTGTCGCTGTTATTAAAAAAGATGGACTGGAATTTGTCAGATTCCGGGATCTTGATAATGAATCCGCCTGTTTCCGACAACTGGTCGGAGCCTGCAAAACTCACTGCGGTTAGTTCTGATGCATTGATGGTTGCGCCGGGTGTTAGTCCCAGGCTGCCGTCAATTTCCACTGTAGGGAATGGGGGCTCTGCCGGTGGATCATCATTTTTGGGGTTGTTGTCTTTGTCTTTTTCGCAGCCGCTCAAACAAAGCAGCACGAAGGTCGGGATCAAGAGTGTAAGGCTAAGGATCTTGATCAGTTTGTCTGGTTTCATGTTTATTGAATTTAGTTTATAATATGATTGATTACATTAACTTGTTAGTGTTAATTTATTTGAAAGATGTTCTGACTGAATATAATTTTGCAAGGTAAATTTCCTGATTTTAATTCAAATTTGCAAATTAATCTTGTGAACGTTTACTGTTTTTTATTATCTGATCTGGATTAATAAGGGAACTTCACTTTGTGTCACTTACATTACAAATCATCCAACTTATTGCTAACCTTGAATTCCAGCTCCTCCAGATCATTGATCAATTTGACTTTTTTGCTCTTTCTGTCGAATGAGCCAATAAACTCCCTGTTGATGATGACAGAACGGCTTATTCGGACGAAGCTATGATTCAATTGCTCGTTGATTTTGCCAATCTGCTGGCAGATACATTCCCTTTTTCCTGAGCTGACATATACTTCTGTATAATTCCCCTCGGCTTCAAAATAAATAATGTTCAATGGGTTGAGCATGATATAACCACTTTTCGTATTAAAACGTAGCTTTTCGGGGGCAAGAACCCCACTCAATAATTCCAATTTTTCGTTCAAACTTGATTTCCTGTTTTCTTCCCTGAATCTTTTCAGCGTTTCAGAAAGTTCATCCGGATCAATGGGTTTCAGGAGATAATCAAAAGCAGCCACCTTAAATGCTTCTATCGCATGCTGATTAAAGGCCGTGGTGAAAATGATATCGGTCTCAATCCCCAGATCCCGGATCTCCCGGGCCAGATCCAAACCACTTTGACCAGGCATCTCAATATCCAGGAAAACAACATCGGGTTCATGGGCAATCACTGCGGCCCTGGCCTCAGCAACATTTGAAGCCAAATTGACTACCTTAATTTCCGGGTAAGCAGCAAGCAGTTTGTTCAGAATTTCCCGGGCATCGATCTCGTCATCAATAATGACTGCTTTAAACTTTTTTGTTTCCATAACACTACCCCTGTATTAATAAATATAAGGAAGCTGCAATTTAACAAGTGTACCGGTAGCTTTGCCTGAGTTATCTTTGAGGTCGATGATCGAATAGTTTATGTCAACTCCCTTTAAGCGTTTGTAAAGATCAAAAATTTGACTGAGAATTCCAAGACCCTTTCCCGTTGACCCCAGGTTAAGCTCCCCGGCCTTTTTCCGGCCAATGCCATTGTCTTCTATTTCTATGATCAGGATTTTGTCTTGCTTTCGTATCCTGATGATAATTAGCCCGTTCTCCTTCAAAGGGCCTAAACCGTGTTTTACCGAATTTTCAACAAAAGTCTGAATGATCATTTTGGGGATTTCCGTGTGCATTTTTATATCACCCTCTGTTTCTATTCGATAGTCAAATTTACCCTTGAATCGCAATTTTTCCAGATCGAGATAGTTCTTCACAAATTCCAGTTCTTTTTGCAGGGTTCTTGAGACCTGGTCGGAACTCATCAGCGCTTCGCGCATCAAGCTCGAAAATTTGGCCCCGAACCGGTAGGCCTTTTCCTTATCTTCTTTAAAGATGGCTGATGTGATCGAATTCACTGCATTGAAAATAAAGTGAGGATTGATCTGGTTGTTGATCGAATTAAGCTGCAATGCAGATAATTCTTTTGCCAGGGCCTGTTGTTTCAGGATCTGATTTCGGTAAAGTTTTTTTACCAGAACCATAAATAAATAAACCAACAGCCAGATACCGGCATAAATAAATAAAAGGTATTTATACCAGGGATTTTCAACATAGGATAGCAAAAAGCAATAGTTTCCCCGCTGTACAAATATTTTTTCATTTTCATTACCGTCCCGCACAAAGCTGATAACAGCGTGATGCAAACCATCACTTTCCAAAGTAATGAATGCAGTGTTTTTAAAGTTATCCTGGCAAATCAGGAGCCGGTTGTTCCTGCCTGCAAAACCAATGTACTCCTTGCGGCCGTCCCTGTCAAGGTCTTCCATCAGGTAATTCGTTGCTCCGGGGTTATCTATTATTTGCTGCATTTCCAAAGAAGCATTAATCTCAAATATTGCTTCATTTTCACTATCAACCAATAATCCTTTTTCATAAAGGTCTTTATGCTTAAATTCAATCAGGTCAGGATTACTGATCTCGCTTTTGTCCAATATTTTTTTTCTTAGCAAGTCTCCTTTTGCATTATACAATCTGAGTGTGTTTTGCATTGCCTGTATCCCCGAATTCCTTGACAGGACGAGCAGGTAAATTGAATCCCCCTGAATCAAAGGCTGTGTTACTACAGATGACTTATATACAGGGAACTCGATGGGATCAAATTCAAATTCGAGTTCATGGTTCAGCACCATCAGGTAGGAGCTGCTGTCACGGTATGGTATGCTATCAGAGGCCTTAATATTTCCGGGACCAGAAGTATTTCCCATAATCTCAGGATAGCCGTCCTTGTCGAGGTCCAGGATCTTATTACTGATCAATATTACACCAGCCCGTGGCGAATGCAAAATCCTTTCATTTGCAATGTCGTACATATATAATTTACGGGGCTGCAGGGAGAAGCCGGCATAGATATTGAAAAGGAGTTCTTTTTTTTCGTCCCCGTTGATATCCATGAGTCTTTCGAACTGTACGGAATAATCAGCTTTTTCAGCATGATCCCCGATGCGGTCAATAAATATCTTTCTTTTCTTAAAAGCCCGCGGATCCATTGGCGTAATGATATCCAGGAATATACTATCAACTGAGCGGTACAACGAAAATAATTCCTCCAGTCCGTCCTGATTGAAGTCCCCGGCAAACACGCTAAGATTGTGGTTTCTGGGAGGGAGTTTTCCCTCAAAAGCCCACTGGTCAACAATCTTGTCATCATAGGTTGTTATACGGATGGCACTTCTGCCAAGCATGTCTTCAAATGAAACGATCTTTTCGCTATAACCATCCTGATCTAGATCCGAATAGAAGCTGAGTCCGCCGGGTTTATCAACCTGGTACTGTTCCAGTTTCTCCAGGCTGAACTTCGGGAATCCTGGCATAAAAAAAATAATCAGGGAGACAAGCAGCAAGGAGATAAAGAAAGGACTGATAATGAGGTCCTCAAAACGGATTTTTCTAATTGCCTTTAAGGGGCTCCACTTATCCATCATCCTGTTAGGTATTGATCCTTGGTTTGGGCTTACTAAGGTATCATTTTCTGTTTAACCGGGGAAAAATTATCCAGGCGTTGGGAACTTCACAAAAATGCGCGATTAATCAGGTTTTTCAACTTCCCGTGTCTCTATCTTAACGGCATGCTCTTTTGGCCGGATGGTCTTATCCATCTGCTCGGCATATTGCTGGGTGATCTCAGCCCCAAAGAACAGAATCAGTGATGAGTAAAAAACCCAGAGCAACACAATGACTACCGAACCGGCAGCACCATACATTGTCCCCACATCGCTATTACCCAGGCCAAGGCCGATGAGAAATTTCCCAATGGTAAAGAGGACAGCAGTGATTAAAGCACCCACAAAGGTCACTCGCCATTTGATCCTGGCATCCGGTAAGAATTTAAAAAGGATCATAAAGACAAGTGTTGACAGGCTCAAAGAGATAAGAATATCCAAGCCATATATGATGGATTCATCCAGCCAGGGAACGATCTCACTAATATACTGCCCCATGATGGCCACCCCGGCATCAAGCAGCAGGGAGACCAAAATGATAAAGGCCAGGCTGATGATGATCCCGATGGAGATCGAACGGTCGATGAGTATCTTCAGCAGATTGCTTTTTGGTTTTGGCTTGACCTTCCATATGGTATTCAAACTGTTTTGTATGGTGACGAAAAAGGTGGAGGCCGCCACCACAAACACCACAATACCAACGATCATGCCCAGGGTATCGCGCTCGGTGCCACGGTAACTGGCAACCACATCCCGTATCATGCCTGTACCTTCCTGCCCCAACAGCGCTCTGACCTGGGTGTATACTTCCTTGCTGGCATCCTGTTCACCCATGATCCATCCCAGGATGGTGATCAGGATGATCAGTATGGGGGGAATCGCCAGTATGGTGAAAAATGCCAGGGTTGAGGCCAGTTCCACGGGTTTGTCCTTACCAAATTTTTTTACGGAGGATTTTAATACCTGCCAAACTTGTTTTGGTTTTGCCATTTAATAAATGTTTATTGCTTTTGCCAGTTAAGCGCAATGACTATGCAATATTCTTATGATGAAAGCGGCTTTTCAATGAAGATTTCAATTTCTTGTGTTGACGCATTTGCGCAAGGAGAAATGGCATGCAGTTCTTCATATTGCACCTTGGCGTCTAATCGAAAATCATGAAATCTTGATCTTATCAAACATGCTCTAAATATGATCGATCCATCACTTGCTTTTTTCCATTCCACCATCCTCCAGAGGGGAATACCCCTGCAGCAAAGTGGGGAAAACAGTCCCCAGCCCTTCCACAATAAACTGAATGGCAATGGCGGTGACAATGATCCCGAAAATCCGGGTAAAAACATTAAAAACGACTGTATCCAAACCGGCAGTATCCCGATCGGATTCAGGATGGCTACGATGGCAGCCACGAAGTTCATATATAAATTCCAGTTCATAATGGACTTTTTATAACAAAGTCTGTTCCTTCATAAACTGGTACGAATACTGCTGCTATTATTTTAGCAAACATTATTGATCCTAAAACAACAAATTATGAAATCAGATAAAATTGGCATTCTTGGTTCGGGCGTGGTTGGCAAAACCCTGACCCTGGGATTTGAAAAACACGGATACAAAGTAATGACCGGCTCACGCGAACCGCAAAAATTCGATGAATGGAAAACAAAGGAAAAGTATGAAGGAGAAACCGGTACTTTTGAAGAGGTTGCAGCATTTGCGGATATTCTGGTACTGGCCGTAAAAGGCAGTATGGTTGATGAGGCCATAAAACTGGCCGGTTTAGAAAACATGAAATACAAGATCATGATCGATGCAAGCAATCCCATTGATGATCTATCACCAACCGATGGTGTTTTGAATTTTTTCACAGAAACTGATAATTCTTTGATGGAGCAATTGCAGAATGGTTTTCCGGAGATCAAATTCGTAAAGGCATTTAACAGTGTAGGCGCAGCCCACATGGTTAACCCAGACTTTAAAGGCGGTAAACCCAGCATGTTCATTTGTGGGAATGATCTGCAAGCAAAAAAGAAAGTAAAAGAAATTTTGGACCTTTTTGGCTGGGAGACCGAAGACATGGGAACAGAGGTAGCTGCACGCGCCATTGAACCCCTGTGTATGCTCTGGTGCATACCCGGATTGCGGGAAAACCGCTGGGATCATGCTTTTAAGCTTTTAAAGAAATAAATGCTTTTTCTTACTGGCAGCTTATTCAGGCAATAACAATGATAATCACCGGATGTCTTTTCAAACGCCAGAGCATCAACTCATCCCCTTTTATCGTCAACTCGTCGATTTTCTCTTTCCCACATTCTCGGGCAGGGATACTTTTGTTTCAAAATTCATAACTTTAAAAATTCAAAAAATGGAAAGAGTTAATCACGAAGTTCACGTTAAAAAAGACCCGATGAAAAAATTGGTATTTGGTTTTATTGTGATGGCAGCCGGCGCTCTGCTGCTGCTCTTCAATTTCGACATTCTCAACGATGATTACAAACACATCTTCTTTTCCTGGCAAATGCTTTTGATCGCCCTGGGTGTGATCAATATTTTTTCATGGAAAGACCGTTTTGTGGGATGGATTCTCATAGCTGTAGGTGTTTTCTTCCTGGCCCCCGATGTGTTGCATTTCAATTTTAATTTCATCAAATTGTTCTGGCCGGCCCTCCTCATCTTTATCGGTATCATGATCATTTATTCAGGCCGCAAGGTGCGCAACTGGAAAATGAGCCAGAACGACTCCAAACTGGAAAGCGGCTACATTGACGAGACCAATATCTTCGGCGGTTCCAAACAAGTGTTCAATCACCAGGTTTTCAAAGGAGGCAGAATCTCCAATATTTTCGGAGGATCCGAGATCGACCTGAGCAAAGTGGAATTGCAGGAAGGCAGGAACGAGCTGGAGATCAACTGCATCTTCGGAGGTGTTGGCCTTATCGTTCCATCCGATTGGAAGATTACCACACGAGTTTCGAATATTCTGGGCGGCTTCAGTGATAAAAGACATATAATCACTGCAGCCAGGGATTCAAACAAGGAATTGCTCATCACAGGAACCATGATCTTTGGCGGTGGTGAGATCAAAAGTTACGGCTAAAGTAAGGTCATGAAGCATCCTGTATTTTACAACAGTAAATCACTGGGTATTTACATTGCAGCTTGGACGCTCATTGCAGCCATCCAGGTTGCATTTCTTTATTTTTACTACATCCCAAACCTGGGCCTTGCCATTGGTGATTCCATGGTGTTCAACCTGATCTTTGCCGGCCTGGGCCTTGCCATCTGGTATCCGGTTTATTTTACCCGTCCTGACAAACACCGTGTAATCAACCTGACCATCAACCACATTACCTCCCTCATCCTGGTATTGCTAATCTGGGCTTCCCTGGGTTTTTTTATCCTGAACAAAGCCATCCCGGATGAAGCATATAAAGTCTTTTTAAATGATTCCATACCCTGGCGGATCGTAAGCGGAATATTCCTTTATTTCATACTTGTGCTGGTTTACTACCTGATCCAGTACTACAATGATCTTAATGAAAGGCAGATGTTGCAGGCCAGGCTGATCACCAGCCTGAAGGAAGCAGAGTTGAACCTGCTGAAATCACAGATCAATCCACATTTCCTTTTCAACAGTCTCAACTCCATCAGTTCCCTCATCATCACCGATGCCGAAAAAGCCCGGGAAATGATCATCAAACTTTCTGATTTTCTGCGGTACACCATATCCAGGGAAACAGACAAATTTGCTGATCTCAAAACAGAGATCGCAAATATCAAACGATATCTCGAAATTGAAAAGATCCGTTTTGGAAAAAAACTGCAGTACGAATTTCAGATCCTTGCGGCATGTGATCAGGTGAAACTTCCCCTGATGATCCTGCAACCGCTATATGAGAATGCTATCAAGCACGGTGTCTATGAAAGCAGTGAACCCATCATGATCAATACCCGCTGTGAGAAGAAGGAAGGTTTCATGGAGATCCGCATTCACAATAATTATGAAACCGGACCCACCTCGCGAAAGGGAGCCGGACTGGGCCTCAAGAATATCCGTGAACGCCTGCGTTTGCTTTACCAGACCGGGAACCTGTTGGAAACAAAAAAGGAAAAAAATACATTTGAAGTAGTTCTTTTAATCCCGGAGGATAAAAATGAATAAGATCATAACATTCATCATAGAAGATGAGGAACCCGCACGTGCCCTGCTCAGGAGTTACCTGCAGGACTTTCCTGAAATTGAACTGGCCGGTGAATATGAGAATGGCTTTACCGGAGCAAAGGCCATCAACGAACAAAAACCCGGCCTGGTCTTCCTCGACATACAAATGCCCAAACTAACCGGCTTTGAAATGCTGGAGCTGCTGGAGGAATTGCCGGAGATCATTTTTACAACCGCTTATGATCAGTATGCCATCAGGGCATTTGAAATGAATGCAACTGATTATCTCCTGAAACCGTTTTCTAAAGAAAGGTTTGGACAGGCCGTCCGCAAGGCCATTGAGCGGATCGGGGAAGAAAATGAAAACGCAGGGAATATCCCTGGATTGCTCCTAAAGAAAGATGAAGAGATTGAGGAACTGCAGCGCGTTGCTGTGCGATCAGGCCGTAAGATTCATGTGATCGCTGTAGAAGACATCCATTACATTGCATCTGATGGAGATTATGTGAAGATCCATACGGCAGATGAAAGTTATCTTAAGGAAAAGACCATGAAATTCTTTGAGATCCACCTCAATCCCGGACTCTTTGTCCGCATCCACCGCAGCTACCTGGTGAATGTTAACGAGATCAACCGCCTGGAGCAATACGAAAAAGAAAGTTATATCGCCTTGCTGAAATCCGGTGACAAGTTGAAAGTGAGTAAAAGCGGGTATAAAGTGATCAGGGAGGCTTTGAATCTGTAAAAATGCTATCCGTAAAGGTCACTCTACTGGCATTCTGCTGTTATTAAATAGTATTTATAAGTTGATATGGATCTTTGGATCGCAGCCCCTTTAATGCATTTCTTCGTAACTTTACACTTCCAAAAATTAAACCTATGGCAAATTTAAAGATTGACATCCAGGATGCATTAAAATTTATTCATGAAGACGAAATCCATGCTTTTCATGACGAGATCAACAGGCACTTTGAATCTCTCAACAGCAAAACAGGAAAAGGAACCGATTTCCTGGGCTGGATGGATCTGCCCTCGGGGATATCACAGGATTTGATCGATGACATCAATGAAACCACAGCAAGGATCAAGGATATGGCGGAGGTTTTTGTCGTTATCGGTATTGGTGGTTCTTACCTCGGTGCCAGAGCAGTTATCGAAGCCCTGGGCCATCATTTTTACGAATTGAAAAAACAAAAGGAATATCCACTGGTGCTTTTTGCAGGACAGAACATCAGCGAGGATTACCTGTCCAACCTCCTGGAGATCCTGGATGAAAAAGATTATGCGGTTTCGGTGATCTCCAAATCAGGGACTACCACAGAACCGGCCATCGCCTTCCGCCTGATCAGGGAACACATGGAAAAGAAGTACGGTGTGGAAGAAGCCCGAAAGCGAATCATTGCCATCACTGACAAGGAAAAAGGTGCCCTGAGAACACTCGCCGATAATGAAGGATATAAAACATATGTGGTCCCGGATGATGTGGGTGGGCGTTACTCAGTGCTGACTCCCGTGGGATTGCTGCCCATCGCCATGGCAGGCTTTGATATTAAAAAGCTACTTCAGGGGGCCATGGCCATGAAGGATGAAATAACCGCATCAACGGATATCGAAAAAAATCCAGTTGCCCTTTACGCAGCCACGCGCAATGCGCTTTATCAAAAAGACAAGATCATCGAAATTCTGGTGAATTACCAGCCCGAACTGCATTATTTCACCGAATGGTGGAAACAACTCTACGGTGAAAGCGAAGGGAAGAAAGGCAAAGGAATTTTCCCTGCAGGGGTGAGTTTCACCACCGACCTGCATTCCATGGGCCAATACATACAGGATGGCTTAAGAAAGATATTTGAAACTGTCATCTCGGTAGAAAAGCCAAACAAAGAATTGAAAATACCGGAAGACCGGGACAACCTGGATAAACTGAATTACATTGCGGGAAAGAACATTCATGATGTTAACATGATGGCTGAGAAAGGCACCACCATTGCCCATGTTGACGGTGGTGTTCCCAACATCCGGATCATCATCCCGCAGGTGAATGAAGAATCCGTGGGAGAACTCATCTTTTTCTTTGAGATGGCCTGCGCATTAAGCGGTTATATCCTCGGGATCAACCCTTTTGACCAGCCTGGCGTGGAGGAATACAAAAGGAATATGTTCGCTCTGCTCGGAAAGCCTGGTTTTGAAAAGAAAACAGAAGAAATCAGAAAAAGACTCTAATTAAATGAAGAAAGTTTTGTACCTGCTTGTTCTGGTTTTTATCCTGTTTTCCTGTGATTTGGAACGCAATCCAGAAAGGGCTTTTGAGGAGTTGAAAAAACTTGAGGGCAAGTGGAAATCTCATAACAACATTATTTTCTTTGAAAACTGGCAATTGATAGATGACAGTACCTTAAGCGGAAATGGTTTCAGTTTGCGGGATCAGGATACGGTTTTTGCGGAGATTTTAATGCTCACACTTAGAAAAGATAAGATCACATACATCGCAAAAGATTCTGAACAAAACCGCGCTCAGACCATTCCCTTTCTTTTGAAAAAAGCCAGAAAAAACAGCTTTGTTTTTGAAAATCTGGAACATGATTATCCACAGCGGATCATTTATGAATTTGAAAAAGATACTTTGCTGAACATCCGGCTGGAAACAGCCAAGGGGACGAAGGGAACGGAGTTCTTGTTAATTAAGAATTAATAATTAATAATGGGGGCTGTCCAAAAAGTGCGATATTTCGTCAGGCTGAGCGCCGTGCCCGTCTGGGGAGTCGAAGCCTAATGCAAATTGAATTACCGCGGGCTTCAGTCCGGGGGCGGAAGAGGTTGATATTAAAAGGGGCTTTAGCCCCAAACATGCTAATTGAATTTATGAAAGACTTTTTAGAACTCGTAAATCATCGTCAAAGCGTACGCCGATACACTGATAAACCGGTGGAAAAAGAAAAACTGGATAAATGTCTGGAAGCTGCCCGCCTGGCGCCTTCGGCCAGCAATTCTCAGCCCTGGCACTTTATCGTGGTGGATGAGCCGGAATTGAAGGACAAAGTGGCCGGCCACACCTGGGATCCGCTGATCTCCTTCAATAAATTCGTACCGCAGGCCCCGGTGCTGGTGGTGATCGTGCTGGAAAAACCCAAGGTGATAACCCAGGTGGGGGAAGTGATCAAAAAGAAAAAATACCCCGTGATCGATATGGGCATCGTGGCGGAGCATTTCTGCCTGCAGGCCGCGGAACTGGGACTGGGCACCTGCATGCTGGGCTGGTTCAACCAGAAACCCATACAGAAATTATTGAATATTCCTGAGAAAAGAGAAATTGGCCTGATCATCACCCTGGGTTATCCCCCGGAGGATTATCCCCTACGCAAAAAGATCAGAAAGAATATCAAGGAAATTGTAACCTACAACAACTATAAATAATTCAAATTATGAAAAAATTGCTTTACAGCATGGGTGCCATCCTGATGATTACTATGGCATCATGCAATATGCAGGAAAAGAAAGAAAAAACAGATGTTATGGAAGTAAGCCCGATTGCGCAGCCGGTTATACAAAAGACCATTGCTGCATTGCAGGAAAAATTTGGAAATGATTATGATTTCAGGATTGAAAAGGGAGTGGAGCAGACCGCTTCACTCTGGCGGGAAAAAGACGGATCAGCAGAGGAATTCAAAACCTTTTGCCTGGATAATTTTGTTGACAGCCAAAAGGACCTTGACCTGCTCTTTGAAAGTCTCAGCATGAATTTTGAAACAATCAACGGCAGCCTGCTGAAGATCAGCAAGGACCTGAAACGTAAGCTTCACCTCGACATGGGAGAAATTCAAAATATCGACCTAATGTTCGGAAGCTACAGTCCTTATGCCCATCTTACGGAAGATTTCTTCAACAACAAGATCGCTTTCGTGGTCACCCTGAATTTCCCATATTATTCGCTTGATCAGATGACCGAGAAGGCAGATGAATGGAACCGTAAAGACTGGGCCTATGCACGCATGGGCGGACTATACACCGCCAGGCCTCCGGCAGCACTTTTGCAAAAAGCAGCTGATGAATCCACGGCTTCCGATACCTACATTTCGGAATACAATATTTATATGGGCAAACTGACGGACAAAGAAGGCGGTAGTTATTTCCCGGAAGACCTCAAGCTGATCACCCACTGGGGACTGAGAGATGAGCTGAAGTCGAAATATGCCGAAGAAGAGGGTTTGCAAAAACAGCAAATGATCTACCAGGTCATGAAGCGCATCATCGATCAGAGCATACCCAAAAAAGTGATCAATGCTGACAATTACTACTGGGATCCTTATGAAAATACAGTAACGGATAAAGATGGCAAGGCCATTGATTTCACTCCGGAACCGGATGCCCGATACCAGTACCTGTTGAATAATTTCAAGGCACAGGAGCAACTGGATCCCTACTATCCCCATTATCAGAATTTCATACAGCGAAAATTCGAAGGTGATTATGAAATACCGCAGGAAGATGTTGAGCTGCTTTTTAAAGAATTTGTTTCATCTCCAACAGTGAAGAAAGTGGGCCAGTTGATCAGCGAAAGGCTCGGGAGAGATTTGCAGCCTTTCGACATCTGGTATGATGGGTTTAAGGCCAGAAGTGCCATTTCAGAAGATAAGCTCGACAGGATCGTTAAACAGAAATACCCTACCCGTGAGGCTTTCGAAAATGATCTTCCGAATTTACTTGTAAACCTTGGCTGGAAAAAGGCAAAAGCCGAAAGCATTGCCAGTGAGATACAGGTTGACCCATCCCGTGGGGCAGGCCATGCCTGGGGTGCAGCATCGAGAGAATTCCCGGCTCATCTCAGAACGCGTGTTGGGGCCAATGGCATGGACTATAAAGGATACAACATTGCCATGCATGAATTCGGTCATACGGTTGAGCAGACCATTACCCTGCATGATGTAGATTATTATATCCTACACGGAGTACCCAATACTTCATTCACAGAAGCCCTGGCTTTTATTTTCCAGAAACGCGACCTGGACATGTTGGGACTTAGCGAAGAATCGACTGAAAAGGAAGCCATGATGGCCCTGGATAATTTCTGGTCGAGTTATGAGATCATGGGTGTATCCCTGGTGGACATGGAAGTGTGGAAGTGGATGTACGAGAACCCGGATGCTTCGGCTTCGGCTCTGAAAGAGGCTGTGATCCGCATTGCCAAAGATGTTTGGAACCAGTATTATGCTCCAGTATTCGGGATGGAGGATGAACCCATCCTGGCTGTTTATTCACATATGATCGACAATCCCTTGTACCTGTCGGCATATCCCATCGGACACCTGATCGACTTCCAGTTAGAAAAGGAGATGGCCGGCAAAAGCTTCGCAGATGAAGTAATGAACATTTTCACCATGGGCAGACTAATCCCCCAATACTGGATGAAACAGGCCACGGGGAACAGGATCTCAGGACAGGCTTTGATTGAGGATACGGAGAAAGCGATTGAGATGGTGAAGTGAAATTCCAATTTTCAAATAACAAATTTCAAATAATATCGAAATTCAAATGACCAAAACAGCTCTTAGCAAGGGGCTGTTTTGGTTTTTTAATATAAAAACCCAAATAACCATAAAGGAACCTTATTCAAAGTACCTGTTTCTAAGTTATCTGCAGCTATCAGATAGTTTTGAAGATGTTGAACCTGTTTTGATTTTTTGCTCTTTCCTCCTACTTCAATTGTTAAACCTTCAACTAAAAAATCACCTCTATCCGGAGCAAACACCTGTAATCCTGCACTCAATAGTTGGTTAAGAACAAAAGTTTCCCTGATATTTCCCTGATCAGGAGAAGCTTTTAATGCAAATGAAAAGTTGGTATTTTCTAATAATACTTTTTCGGGTTTTTGTAATTTAGAAATTCCTTTACCCTGTTGGTTCAGGATGTTAATCAGTCTTGCTTTACCAAGCTGATTGATATATTGATAAATACTGTCACGACTTAAATCTAATTTTCGGGCCAAGTCAGCAATATTGGGTTTGAAGGGGGCAGATTCTGATACTACGCCCATCAGTTTCTTAAGTTTGACGGATGTACCAGAGTTAAAAGACTGAATATAGGCAAGATCGCTATCAACAACAGTATTTATTATTTGCTCCAGTTTGATCTGATAGCTGTTTTCACCTTCAAGGAAAAAGGGCAAATAGCCCGATTTCAAATATTTGTTGAACAGGGGTATCGGTTTTATTTTTCGAATAATTTCAATGCTTAAATCACGGTGATCTTTTTTTATTTTATCCAGAGTAAGGGGTTCAAATTTATGGCTTTCAGAAAAATAAAGATATTCTCTAAAAGATAAACCGGGAAGCAAATAACTTATCAGCCTCCTACTCAGATCTGCCTCACCTCTGTATAGATCAAGTGCTGAAGAAGCAGAAAAAATGATCTTCATCCTGGGAAGGCCATCATAAATATTTTTTAGTTCGGTCGACCATCCCTTGTATTTATGCACCTCATCAATGAAAAGAATATTCCCACCCTGTTTGCTCCATTCAAATGCTATTTCAAGCAAGGAATTTTTGTAAAACCAGGTATGATCTGCCGTGACATACAAAGCATCTGCAGGTTGTTTTAAGTCAAATTTCAAATGCTGCAACATCAAAGTTGTTTTACCTGCTCCACGAGGTCCTTTGATGGCAATCATACGCTCATTCCAATTGATCTTGTCGTGTAAAAAGCGCCTGCGATCATTGTTAATGCTCTGCAACAAATAATCCTGAAATTCAAATAGCGTTTCCATAATTATGTCGAATGTGTTCGACAAATATAGTAATAAAATGTCGAATACGATCGACATAATAACAATTCCTTGAGTTTGAATACAGGATCATTCAACCGGATAAGCCTTCAAACCGGCTTTCATAGCACCTTCTATGGTCCCATCGACTTCTCCCACACCCGGGAAATGGTCCTCTTCAGGATCGTATGCTTCAATGCTCCATCTGAAAATGGCGAAATCCCATTTATTCATCTTTCCTTTGTACGTTAATCTAGCCACCGGAGAAACATCAAAGAACTCTTTTCTATTCAGGTATAGGAAATTTCCTTTGAATTCTGCAATATACTCAACTTCATCTTTCAAATGAGCTAAGTGCGTATTGTTGAATTGGCCGATTCTTTGTAAGATTTCTTCTTTAACTTGCTGGGGAATTGCGGATTTTTTCATCTTGAAAAACCAGGATTTGTTTAGAAAAAAATAGTCAGATGAACAACAATCTCAATAAAAAGTATACAAATTGCTACAAGTTGTTTCAATTATTCGTCCCGATAGCAATCGGGATTGTGATTTCGAATTAATTTGTCATTTGGTGCTTGAAGTTTGTTATTTCTTACAAACTTCATCCCCACACCCGCAACTCAGCGTCTCACTGCTGGCTTTCTCAAAAGCCTCCCGGCCTTCGCGGAAGGCAAACCAGGCAATGGCGAGGGAACCGATCACGTCGATATAACTGATGCGGAAAATCTCGTACAATCCGCTCGAGACGAGCAAAATGATGCTGAGATAAAAACAGGTTTTTGTGCAATTGGCATCCGCCACGATGGCATCGGAATTGAGTTTGATCCCGATCTTCTTTTTATAAGTCATCAGGAACCACATGGTGGCAATGCTGATGGAAGAAATGATGATACCGGCCACGGTGGTATCTGGCTGACTGCCCTGGATCACGTTCACCACCGATCCGAATACCAGTCCGGCAGTCAGGAGGTAAAAACTAAAGCCTGTGATCCTGAGTGCCGTTCTCTCAAACTTGTCTCTTGAGGCCGGATCTGTTCCAATCCTTTTCATGCGTATCAGCATGTGCAGAATTCCGATCCCGGAGATCACCTCGACAAAGCTGTCCACTCCAAAGCCTAGCAAGGCCAGCGTTTCATCATCCAGTCCGAAATATATGGAAATGAGTCCCTCCGCCAGGTTGTAAAAAATGGTAACCAGGCTCAGGATTACGGCTATATTGATTAATTTCTTTTGATCATTCATGTTTACAAATGTAAGGAATGCCTGTAAAAACCTGTCAGGTTTCCAAAACCTGACAGGTTTACCATAATTATTGCTTCATTTTCAATTCCTTTCTTTCATAATGGCAGCAATGATGCAAATTCTCATAGGTTTCATCATCCGCCCTTACACGATCCGTATCATGACCCACCTCTGCAATGGCTTCATGAATCTCGATCAGTTTTACCTGAGCGGGATCATATTTCACTTTGATCTTTTTAGAAAGCATATCCCAGCTGGCGGATTCAACCCCCTCAACTGCTTCGGCAGCTTCTTCTATGCGCTCTGCACACATTTCACACTTGCCATAAACTTTGAATTTTTCCTTTTCCGTTTTTTGGGCATAGGTAACAAGACCACTAAACATGATGACCATGAAAAGTATGCTAATTTTTGTGATGTATTTCATAATGTTTTCGTTTAATGATAGATTATTGATTTTCTTGTTATTTATCACCTTTCGGCATTGGAATGCTGTACCGCATTCCAAAATAAATTTTTCTTCCGACGATGGGACCCCAGATCAGGGAAGTATCAAAATAATTTCCAAAGGGATCATCGCTGGCGATAATGGGATCATCCTGTGTAAAATCACCCAGATTTTCTACTCCAAGATAAAGCTCCCAGCGGCCCAGGTATTTGGTGACCTGAGCATTAAAAATTGTATACTCACTACTCAAAACCGGCCGCCTGTATTGCTCAGGATATTCTTTAGTGTCAGGCAGGCGTGCATCACCATTAAACTGTGCCGTAAAATCAAACTGCCACCCCATGTTTTGCGTTGTGTATGTCGCACTTAGCAATCCTTTGTATTTGTTAACCAGTGGTTTCCTTTGCAACTGATCATTCAGGGTGATCTGCACATCATTGTATCGGTATGCAGCAGTAAGCTCAAGTCCCTGTAAAGGCTCGTAATTGGCCTCTACCTGGAAACTGTTCGCAAAGGATTGCCCATCGAGATTGTAAACATTCACCTCGAAAATATCCTGATCCATGTCCACGATCAGTTGATTGATAAATTCAGTTCTGTAAAAGTCGGCATTCACAATCAACTGTTTGCCCATAATGTCGGTATATTTTGTGAGGCTGAGGCCGAAATTCCAGGCTCCTTCCATTTCAGGCTTTTGCTGTATGATCAACTTTTTTGAAGTAGCCAGAATGTAGCTATTTTCGGCAATAACATTCGGACTGCGATAGCCTTTTCCTGCTGAACCCCTGAATATCCAGTTTTCGTTCGGAGCATAACGAAGGTGGAAACGGGGTGTTATCAGGGTTCCATAAAGATTGTGAAAATCACTACGCAAACCAGCCAGCAATGTTAAACGCTCTTCGATTGAATAGGTATATTCAACAAAAGCTCCCGGAACCCTTTCCGTTCTGGAAAATGCACTGTCATTCAGAACCTCTTCGTACACATCATATACATAACTGACACCGATGGTATAATTATGATGTTCATTGAACAGATAGGTTTGATACATCAGGTTCCCATAATAACTGAGTTGATTTCCCGAATAATCATTGAATCCGAAAAAAGATCCCTGATCATGATATATCAATGAGTTGAGAAAACCGATGCTGGTTTCCGGTCTTTCAAATAGCAAACCTGATTTGGCAAAGACTTGGTAGCGCCTGGTTTTTATATTGATCCCATAAGCATTGCTGGTATCCCTGGGCTGATCTTCATCAAAAGCTGTCTGCCCTCCGCTCCTGGTTTCTTCCAGAACCTTGATTCCCACTTGCCCACGGATCTTTTCCGGATAATCAAATTTCCAGCGATTGAAAAACTGGTATTGCTCAATTTTGGGCACATCCAGAAAGGAGTCTCCGTTATTGTCAATTTCCGACTTGCTGTTCACCACATTGCCCATCAGCATGGTACTCCAGTTTTCGTTCAGCCGGAAGGCAGTATTGAAGTTCCCTTCAAGTCTTCCCAGGTTGTTAACATAGGTGTTGAGAAAGAGTTTTTCACTGCTGAGAGGTTTTTTATATTCCACATTGATCTGGCCGGTTATGCTTTCATATCCGTTCCTGACTGAAGATGTTCCCTTTGATATCTGAATGGATTCCATCCACGTTCCGGGGACATATTCCAAACCATAAGTGCTGGATAAACCACGCAGATTGGGAATATTTTCCACCTGTATCTGGCTGTATCTTCCTGCCAGCCCCAGGAGCATGATCTGTTTTGCCCCCGAAACAGCATCGCTGTATGAAACATCCACCGAGGCATTGGTTTCGAAACTCTCCGAGAGATTACAACAGGCGGCTTTTCTGAATTCCTTCTGATTCAGGTTCTGGGTAAAGATGGGATCCAGTCTTGAAATCACACTCCCTCTTGCCACACTGATGATCTCCACCTCCTGAAGTGTCTTATTTAATGACAGATCAACTTCTATCAGGCGATCCTGATCCATATTGCTTACATCGATCGTATCTTTCTGGTATCCCACGAAACTAAAAACCAGTAATGTGCTGTTATTTGCCGGACTTTCGATCATGAATTTACCATCCATGCCGGTTACCGTGCCTGTTTGGGTTCCTGCCCAGTAGATATTTACGCCGGGCAGGGGCAGATTCTTGGCTTCATTGTTTGTTTCATAAACAATGCCCTGATATTCCTGGGCCTTCATAATGGAAACAAATGCCATCATCCATAATATGGAAATTGTGATAAATATTTTTTTCATAGCTTTTCTGATCTTGTGTAATCGATTTCAGTTTCATAACATAAACCATCCGGGATCAAAACCTTAGCGGGTCATGCAGAAAAAATAAGAATTGATAACTGAAATGATCAGAGTAGGAAAGCCTGATTATGTTCCATGATTGTCCATATAACGGGTGGCGATTTATCCTTTTTCAGGAAAGTCTTGTACTTATGAAACTGGGAAATGGCTGCCGAAAAGTTCTCGTAAAATGATTTAAGCGATTCAGGAGCATGGGGTTTATCCAATTCATGGGTGGAAGAGATGAATTCATCGCTAACTTGTATCGTTTCTGATTCCTCATAGCAACACGGGCAATCCTGATCACAACAACAGTCGGTCTCTACGAACAAAGCCACCGAATACAATTCTCCATGAAAATACTGCTTATGGATAGTCACTCCAATGGTGGAGAGTACCAGTAAAAAAGCCAGTCCTATGGAAAATAATTTATTCATGTTTAATCTTCTCTACTTATACAAAAATAATGGATTAATTTCTGAACTGCTCATGTTCAAAGAAATTAACAAGTACTTAACACCATGGTTGCTATTTAAGTTTCTTCATCTTAAGCAATCCAACAAATTCACTTTATTTCAGCCTTTAATCTCAGCAAAAAGACTAGAGCATTATCATATGTTGCGGAAGGATTGATAATGTATTGAAGGTCGGGTTGCACTTCAATGCCTTTAAAGATGCTCTTTCTTGAAGTAAATTCAACTACTGTTTCATGCCCCATTGAGTCTTCAGGCAGTTCCCCCTTCAAATGATTCATTATAACGTTTCCCAACGAAAATCCAATGAACTCTGGCAGCAGTTGGCTTTTGAGTCCACTGAGGGTAATACCTCCACCCCAGTAATTAGAGGCTAAATTCTCCTCTGTTGGACTTATTCCCCATTGCGCAAAAAGCCCAAGTTTCACCCCTGAATAAGTTTGATGAATTTGCTGATCACCAATCAAATAAAAGCCATGGCTTTTTTCAACCGGACAGATATTGGTATATCCGTCTGCTATTTCTGGCTGGCATCTCTTAATGAAAAAACCGGCTTTATATTCTCCCGTGAGACTATTTTTTAGTGACAGGCGATAACGAAACTCACCGATCCCAAGATAACCCTGCTTGTACAAATGATTCGTAAATCGGAAAGTTTCTTCATTTGAAAATTGATGATTCAGGTTGTATAATCCCATGCTGATCTCAAAATGCCTTTTTGAATAGGCAAAAAATCCTCCCAGGGTCGTGACCGGGTAAATGGAAGCCGGCATATTGAGGCTTACCACCGGGAATATACCAAAGGAGCTATTCACAAAATCAGCTGCATAATTACTGAACATGAACTCAGTGTTAAGATCATGGAGCCCTGCCGAAAGAACAAAATCACCCAGTTTTTGCTTGAAATACAATTCATAAATAAAGCGTGAGGGGCGCCCTTCAATATTAGAAGCCACCTGCACATCACCGATAAAATCTCCAGAAGGGCTATCACCAGCTGCTTTGAGAAGATGTCCGTGAAAGCTGGTATTCCTGAAAATACCTCTGCCCGGATGGTAGTCCATGCTGAAATCAAATAGCGCCAGGATGCTGCTTCCCTGCTTTTTCCCCCCTGAAATATTATTGACCTGATCCAAGGTAATTAAGCCCTGCGAGTCAAAACCGCTTACTGCGGATTGTTCATGGCTCTGTGCATGTACAATTGACAACATCAGGGATAGCCCGAGCATTGTAATAGTAGTTTTCAATCTTGCCATTCTTTTTGGTTCTGACGGCAAAATTATGTCGGACCACAAGATGAAAAAATCCCAAGATTTTGGGATTTTTAATGCGATGTTTCATAGCAAGAATTAATGATTCAATCATTTTGATTTGAAGATTTTCTTAGCCTGGACAAAAAAAGTTTCTCGCCACTAAAAATCAATCTGATCAAAACAATGGGTATAATCACAATTATTCGATCGGATGATGCTTTGGTCCAGAGAAAAGCACCCACTACGATGATATCCAACACCATGGCAATCACTATCACATAAGGACTTGCTTCTACTTTATTCCTGAGATTGCGCAATACGCCCCATTGAATGACAATATCCATCAGCAGGTACATTCCGATACCTCCCGCCGAAGGATTGGTGTTGGACATTTTACCGTAGGCATAGGAACTAAATCCTGGAATTCCGCTACCTACCAGAAAGGCAAGCGGAAAATAGCTTCCATACAATTCTGCCACCTGCCCCATCAGTGCATAGATGGCTGCACCGATAATCACACTGGTATCCATAGAAATTGCACCTGTAAGGCTTAAACTATTCTTTTTTGTACTGCCACGTAAAAATTATCGATAAACCCGGTATTCAGTTTCCGTATTTACATCAGGTCTTTTTCCCTTTTTTCAAATTCTTCCTTATCAATTTCTCCCTTTGCATAACGCTCTTTGAGGATATCAAGAGAGGATTTCCCGGATGATTGCCCGGTCGATCTTACAATCAGCCATACGATCAATACCAGGACAAGAAGGCCGATGATCCACCACCAGCCCATGCCCCAACCGTGTCCTATTCCATCCATCATAATATTTCCTTTCTTGTTATTTTTAAAAGATACATTCAAATCATTTTACCAGTTTATATCAGGGTAAAAACCATACCAAACATTTTTCAATTTTCTGAATGCTTTCTTTAAAGGCCAGTCAGGAGATATCAGACTGAATTTCGTCCAAATGAGCGTGATTCATTTTGTAGTTTAAAATCCACAAAATGAAGTCAAATAGTTTCTACTCTTAATCGATCCATTCTTTCTGGTCAGGATGATACAAATAGATCCTACCTTAAAACAAAAAAATCCCAGAACCCTGGGATTTTTCATTTCGTATATCATCTAAGGGATCAATTATTCATCCTGCCGATGGCACAGCTTACATAAGATTTTACCTTTGCTCCGGTACCTCCCTTTCCTTGTTCGGGATAGCCAAGTCTATTCAACTTCTTGAGGGCCTCATCCCTGAGTTCATCGCTTCCCTCATACTCCAGCAAAACCATTCCTTTCTCCACATCAACATTCACCTCCTTAACGGATTCAAACTTCTTCATCTCCCGTTGAATGGTGTTTGCACAGCCATGACATTTAATATTGTCAACAAGCAATTCAATTGTTTTCATAATTCAATATTCTAATATTCATTTTTCAGTTAACATAAATCCTGTAGAAATTATTGAGGAGATTTACTCCTTATCTTCTTTTCTATCGTAATGGCAGCATCCTGGTAATCCTTCATATACTTTATCATCGGCGCTTGCCTTTTCAGTATCATGACCTGCTTTGGCAATGGCCTTATGCACATCCATTAATTCAACTTCACTGGCATCGTATTTCACAAGCATCATTTTGGTTTTTTTGTCCCAATCGGCCGATTCAACTCCATCTACATTCTCTGCAGCTTTTTCGACACGGGCCTCACACATACCGCAGTTTCCGTAAACCTTGAATTCTTCTTTTTTGATTTCTGATTGTGCCTGCAGACTTCCAAAACCCAGCAATACAATTGCGATTGTTGTTATTGTTTTCAACATTTTCATAATTATTTGTTTTTATTATTTCTAATTAATTAATCGAATTTTATTCAATATCCTCTTTCATTTACAAAATTACCCGCTCATCTTATAATTTCTTTACATAATCCTGGTCAAGATTTACATTGTTTTGCCCTATCTAATTAAAATCAAAGGTTTCCCTGGTTTCCCCGCATGAAAGCATCATATCACCAAAATAAGGATTTTCAATCTTTTCTTTTTCACTGAACCAGAAAGCTCCCTGGTCTTTGATGGCCATCGGGCAATACTGATAATAGGTGGTGACAGCGCTGAAGCCAAAATCCTGCACAGCCTGGTAAAAAGCTTTATTGAATGTTGCAAAAGCTCCTCTTTGAATCTCTATATCAGCATTGGAAATCATCACCTGTAGGTTCTTCTTCATTGCATCAAGCTGGTCCAGCCACACCATATGGGCTTCTCCCTCGAGCAGTCCCATGTCCACATCCTCAAAACTCTCCAGAACTTTTTCAGCTTCACTTTTGACTTTTTCAGCATCCGACTCCACAAATGCATTTTTCATGTGAATATAGTTATAATAAACCCCTGTCAGTTGTTCTTTGAATGCATTGCTGATCTTTGCTTCTTTTTTCAGGGATTTAACAGGTTCCTGGCTCATGCTCTGGCTTCCGTGCTGGTGAGCGCTCATGGCCTGTCCTGCTTCCTCATTCATCATGCTTGGTTTTCCCGACAACTGTGCTGCAGCATCAATGCTGAAAGTACCATTTACAGCGATCTCTTCACCGGGTTCCAGTCCACTTTCAACGATATAGCCTTCACCAAGTGCCGGTCCCAGTGTAACTTTCCTGAGCAGGAAGTTCACGCCTTTATCCGAGGAAGACTTCACATAAACGATGGATCTCTTGCCGGTCCACATCACTGCGGATTTTGGAATAACAATCGCTTCTGAATCATCATCAGCCTGCGCAGAGAGCACGCCAGAAACAAACATTTCCGGTTTCAGTTCCAGGTCTTTATTGTCGACTTCGACCCTGGCCTTTGCCACCCTGGTTTTTGGATCGATTACCGGATCAAGAAAGCTGATCTCTCCAGAAAATTCTTCCCCAGGAAGGGATGCTACAGTGAATGTGATCTCATCTCCTTCATCAACCCAGGCAAGGTCAGATTCATATACATCAAACATGACCCAGACTTTCGAAAGCTCAGCAATCTGGTAGATACCTTGCCCCTGGCGGATGTAATCACCCGGGTTCACCATTTTTTTCATCACGTAGCCCGAAACATCTGCCAGCACCGGGAACTGTTCTCGTACCTTCCCGCTTTTGATGATAGCCTCAATTTGATACTCACTGAGTTTCCAGTTTTTTAGTTTTTCCCTGGCCGCCCTGTAAAGAGCTGGTTGTAAATCTTTTACCTTGCTGGCTTCGAATAATTCTTTCTGGGCAGTAACCAGCTCAGGCGAATAAACATAAGCTATGGTACTACCTTTTTTCACATACTTCCCGGTAAAATTGAGCAGGAGCTTTTCAACCCTGCCCGGAATATGCGAGGATTGTGAGTAAACCAGGCGTTCATCAGCCTGTACCTTTCCATCCAGCCGGATCTGCTTTTCGGGGCTTGTTTTGCCAACCTCGGCTGTAACAATATCCGCCAGCTGCATGGCCGTTGGTGACATCCGGATCTCCATGGGATTGCTTTCATCCGTGTCATCTTCCAGCGGGATCAATTCCATACCGCATATGGGGCAATCTCCTGGATCGGATTGCTGTATCTGCGGGTGCATGGAGCAGGTCCATATCTCGTTCTCCTGTTCACTGGCCTCATGCTGATGCTTGCTATGCGTTTCGTCCTTATCACCTGATGACCCGATGAACCAGCCGGCCGTAATTCCGGCCAGGGCAATGATGATGGCATAGATCCATTTGCTTATTCCTTTGTTCTTCATTTTTGCGTATTGTTTAATGCTGTTATGTAATTTAAATTTTCTAGGGCAATGTGGTAATCAGCCAAGGCACTTGCTATTAACTTCCGGTATTTGATCACTTGCTGCTGCATTCGCAACACCTCCTCAAAGTCGGATCCTGAATTGGCATAGGCGGTATTCAGCAGCCTGAGTGCCTGCTCTGATTTTGCAATCTGTTTCTCGTACAGGGAGATTTCCCGTCTTTGGCGGTCGATTTTGAATTGTATGTTTTCATATTCTGCACTCAAGGTGTTTTTATAGTCATCCTGCATCAGATCATAGGCTTCCTTTTGCAACTGTGCCTCCCTGATAGCCGCATCATATTTTTTTCGGAAGATGGGCAGGCTGACAGAAAACATCGGCATGATCACGTCCTGGCCGTTATCCGGCACCGACATATCGCTGCGTTCTCCAACCAGCATATAATCCAGTCCAATGCCTACTTTCGGAAAGCCTTTCTTACTGGCCGCTTTCTCGGCAGCTTCACTGGCTTTTTCTTTCAACATCAATTCCTTCAGCACCGGATTGCTGGAAAAAAGAGAATCCTTTCTGTAGTCCTGCGGAATCAATTCAATTTCCAGGCTGTCCTTTATGACTACTTCCGCAGATTCATCCCGGTTCATTCGTTTGTTAAAAGTGGTCAGCAGTGGCTTTTCTTTCTGTTTCAGGATTTCCAGCCTGGTGTTGGCATCTTCCAGCATAATATCCACACGCAGAACATCCACCATTTTACCCTTTCCGTGTTCGAAATTCGAAAGCGCAATGTTCTTATAGGATTCCAGTATTTCGATGTTTTCTTTTTCCAGTTCAATCCATTTTTTTAGTTCATAAAGGGGGTAATATGCCGAAGCAAGCTGGAAGTAAAGCTTGTTTCTGGCTTCCACAAAAATCTGGTACTTTGATTCAGCAATCAGGCTTGCAGCATCATGCTGTGCCTTGAGGGTTCCGAACCAGGGAAACATCTGCGAAAGAGAAAGTTTTGCCCGTTGCGGTCCTACCCGGGTTTCGACCGGAGTAATAAAATAGCCGAAAGAAAAGACCGGATCGGATAGGGTACTCTGCTGAGGTATTCTCTCCAATGCGGCTTCAAAGCTTTTGTATTTGGCTTTCAAACCCGGGTTGTTTTCGGCTGCCTCCCGGAAATAATCCGCCAGGTTTTGTGCATTCAAATTGTTTCCAAAAATGAAAGCCAGCATCAGCAGGTAAATACCGGATATTTTGATAAGGTTTTTCATTTGCTTGCTTTTCTTATGTTTCTTTCTTCTCTAATACTGTAAAGTACAGGTACGATAAAAATACTCACCAGGGCAAAGGCCATGCCTCCAAAAGAGGGGATTGCCATGGGCACCATTATATCGGAGCCCCTTCCGGTTGATGTTAGGACCGGCAGGAGGGCTATCATCGTTGTTCCCACGGTCATCAGGGCCGGCCTGATCCTTCGGAGGCCCGCTTCAATGACTGCTGCCCTGGTTTGTGAGATTGTTGAGGGTTTGTTCCTCTCGAAGCTCTGATCGAGGTATGTTGCGATCAGGACCCCATCGTCTGTTGCAATTCCGAAGAGTGCGATAAACCCGACCCACACAGCCACACTCAGGTTGATGCTTTGCATCTGGAATAACTCACGCATATTCATACCGAAAATGGAGAAGTCAGCAAACCAGCCCTGTCCATATAACCAGATCATGATAAAACCCCCGCTGAGGGCCATGATGATTCCCGAAAAGACCATCAGGGATGTGGAAACGGATTTAAACTGGAAATACAGGATCAGGAAAATGATGAGCATTACCAGGGGAATGATGATTGAAAGCCTTTTCTCGGCCCTCACCTGGTTTTCGTAGCTGCCCGAAAATTTGTAGGTGATGCCTGCGGGGACTTCCAGTGCGCCGCTTTCAATCTTGCTTTTGATGGCTGATTGCGCATCGTTCACCACGGTAACTTCAGAAAATCCATCATTCTTATCGAACAGCACATAACCCACCAGAAAAGTTTCTTCGCTCTTGATTGCCTGAGGGCCTTTTACATATTCGATATCAACGATCTGCGACAGGGGGATCTGTGTACCCGTTGGGGTTGGGATCAGGATCTTTCCAAGGGATTCGGGATCATCCCTGAGTTCACGCGGATACCTTACCCGTACCGGATACCTTTCGCGCCCTTCTACTGTTGAGGTTATTTTCATTCCTCCAATTGCCGTTTCGATGGTACGTTGTACTTCTTCAACGTTCAAACCATAACGCGCGATCTTATCCCTGTTGATATTAAGTTCCAGGTATGGTTTGCCAACAATACGATCGGCAAACACGGCTTCTTTTTTTACCGAAGGAACTTCTTTGAGAATATCCTCCAGTTTGATACCGAAATCCTGTATGCTTTTCAGGTCGGGTCCGTAAACCTTGATGCCCATGGGTGCCCGCATTCCGGTTTGCAACATCACCAGGCGGGTTTCAATGGGCTGAAGTTTGGGTGCAGAAGTTACCCCCGGAATTTTAGTGGCCTTCACAATTTCCTGCCAGATATCGTCGGGGCTCTTGATATGAGACCGCCAGTTACGGAAATAACGCCCATTCTCATCGGGTATTAGTTCTTCCTTTTCAACCCCCGCTTCAAGGGCCTCTTCATTGCTCAGGCTTTTGCCACTTTTTAAAACAAAACGATTTTCATCATCTATCTGATAACGAAGCCTGTGGCCCTTTTTATTGAGCGCATATTCGGGTTTATAATTAATTACATTTTCGTACATGGATATGGGTGCCGGATCCAGGGCCGATTCCACCCTTCCCAGCTTACCAACGGTCAGCTCTACTTCGGGGATGTTGGTTAAAAGCATATCCAGTTGCCCCAGTACTTTCCGGTTATATTCAATGCCGGAATGGGGCATGGAAGTGGGCATCAGCAGGAAACTACCTTCATCCAGCGCAGGCATAAATTCCTTTTCAATGCCGGGCAGCCCGTGGGTAAGTGTCGTCCAGACTTTCGTGGTTCTGATATTCCAGCCTACCTTATCGAAACCATTTGCGACAAAACCGAAAACATTGTTAAATCCCATCCATATGGTGATCCCGAAAAGGATAAGAATGGAGGGAATCAACAAAAAGGCCACTTTGTGGTCAAGACACCAGGCCAGTATTGTTTTATAATAATATTCAATGAGGGTAAAAACACCCAGGATCAATCCAACCATCAGACCAACAAAAATGAAGTTAAGCAATATACTCTGGGCAGCTCCCAGGGGCAACCAGTACTTTGCCAGCAACCAGACCACTGCGATCGCTGCAATGATGATGTTTGAAAATTTCAAAGCAGTGTAGAGGATCTTCGTAAAAATATCCTGCATGGATGAACTTCTTTTCAGACCTTTCAACTTTTCATTGATATCGATTAATCCTCTTAAAATGCCTGAAATCCCGAATGCAATCAATATCATACCTGCCCATAGATAGCCGAAGAACAACATTGCAATACCCAGGGGTATCATGATAATGTTGATCCATTTTAATATATTTCTCTTTCTGATCCTGATACCAAAAAACCAGTGTGCAAGTGCCGGGAGAATAAGCAATGAAACGATCAGGGATGCTATCAGGGCAAAAGTTTTTGTAAAGGCCAGGGGGCCGAAAAGTTTACCCTCGGCAGCCTGCATGGTAAAAACAGGAATAAAACTTACGATGGTAGTCGATACGGCCGTTAGAATCGCAGTTCCTACCTCAGATGCACCATTATATATCGTGGTGATCAGTTTTTGATCGGGCGGCGCTTCATCAATGTGTTTGATGATGTTCTCCGTGAGGATGATCGCCAGGTCGACCATGGTACCGATGGCAATGGCAATCCCCGAGAGGGCCACAATATTTGCATCCACCCCGAAATATCTCATGGAAATGAAGACCATCAGCACGGCGATTGGCAGCAGGCTTGAGATCAGCAATGATGCGCGGAGGTTGAATACCATCACGATCACCACCAGTATGGCGATCAGGATTTCGAGTGAAAGGGCTTCTTCCAGTGTTCCAAGGGTTTCAAAGATCAATTCAGAGCGATCGTAAAAAGGTACGATCGTCAGCTGGCTTTCAATTCCGCCGGGAAGGGTTTTGCGGGGCAGCCCGCTAGAAATTTCACCGATCTTTTCCTTTACATTGTTAATAACCTGCAGGGGATTGGAGCCATAACGTGCAACAACAACACCCCCCACAACTTCGGCTCCGTCTTTATCAAGCACGCCTCTCCTCGTTGAAGGGCCGATTGTAACAACTGCAATATCTTCAATCCTAACAGGCACATTGTCCTGAACTGCAACCACAGCTTTTTCCAGGTCCTCCACTTTTTTGATATACCCAAGTCCCCTGACCAGGTATTCCGCCTGGTTGATCTCAATGGTCTTTGCGCCAATATCGCGGTTTGAATTCTTGACCGCCATCATAACTTTATGCAGGGGTATGTTGTATGCCTTGAGAGCATCGGGGTTAACATCTATCTGGTATTCCTTAACAAAACCACCTATTGAGGCTACTTCCGAGACACCTTGCGTGGCATTCAGTGCATATTTAACATAGAAATCCTGGATGGTCCGGATTTCATGAAGATCCCATCCGCCGGTTGGGTTTCCTTCTTTATCCCGGCCTTCCAGGGTATACCAGAAAATCTGCCCCAGCGCAGTGGCATCAGGGCCCAGGGAAGGCTGGACCCCTTCAGGCAGAAGACCTGCCGGCAGAGAACTGAGTTTTTCCAGTATGCGTGATCTCGACCAGTAAAACTCCACATCTTCATCGAAAATGATAAAAATGCTTGAAAAGCCAAATACCGATGTACTCCTTATGGATTTAACACCCGGTATCCCAAGCATGTAGGTAGTAAGTGGGTAAGATATCTGATCTTCGATATCCTGGGGTGAACGCCCTTTCCATTCTGTAAAAACGATCTGCTGGTTTTCGCCAATATCGGGAATGGCATCCACCGGAACCGGATCAGAGGGCAGTACTCCCAGTTCCCAGCCGAAAGGGGATGTTGAAATCCCCCATGCAATGAATCCAAACAATACCAGCATAGTCACTAGCTTGTTCTCAAGAAAATATTTTATGATTCTGTTTAACATCGTATTTGTCTTATATGATATCTGATTTACAAAACAACTCTATATTAATGAGGCAATTATTACACAATTCAGGTTTACTTTTGTAGTTTTTTGGTGATCATACCTTATCAAGAGAGATTCTTTTCTCCTTACCTAATTTTTTATAATGTGAAGGCGTTAGTCCCGTTACACTTTTGAATTGATTCGATAAGTGCTGAACGCTGCTATAATTCAGTCTGTATGAGATCTCATTCAATGATAATTCATCATAAACGAGCAATTCTTTCACCTTTTCAATCTTCTGGTTGATTATGTACTTTTCAAGGGTAATGCCCTCGACCTGTGAAAAGAGCTTGCTCAGGTAAGAATAATTATACCCGATCTCACTGGCCAGGTATTGTGAAACATTGATGTGTTCGGGTATTTCGTGCTTATAATGGATGAGTTCTATTACCAGCGTTTTCAATTGATTGATGATGCGGCTGTTTTTATCCTCAATGATTTCAAAACCATTGGTTCTCAAAACCCCATCTATATTTGAGATATCATTTTCACTGAGTTCACCGGATATCTTTACCCTGCCAAGCTCAATATCTTCAACTGTAAAACCCAGTTTGCTGATTTCTTCATTTACAACCTTTATACAACGGTTGCAAACCATGTTTTTAATAAAAAGTGATGTGTTCATGATACATCTGCATATTTCTGTTATTAACAATACAATAATTAGTCGACCCTTAACAACTT
>NPIE01000745.1_pt2 | contig 76503 bp, 70 predicted proteins | sample 8637661 | NCBI WGS metagenome assembly NPIE01 (sample SAMN07420842, study PRJNA396082) | bioreactor metagenome | isolation source: sample BA12 brine-fed electro-methanogenic bioreactor BA | place: Japan: Kochi | collected 2016-12-09
GGGGTCGACCAGGCCGGTCGGCCGCACCACCTGCTCGGCCACCACCGCCGAACGCTCCAGCTCCCAGGCCCTGGGTGTGGCCGAGACATGGATCATCTGCGGCGCCCGCTCCTCCCACTCCTCGAACTTCAGCGGCCGGTTGTCCAGCGCCGAGGGCAGTCGGAAGCCGTATTCGACCAGCGTCTCCTTGCGCGCGCGGTCGCCGCGATACATGCCGCCGATCTGCGGCACCGTCACATGCGACTCGTCCAGGATCAGCAGCGCATTGTCCGGCAGATAGTCGAACAAGGTCGGCGGCGGCTCGCCGGGCTGGCGGCCGGTGAGATGGCGCGAGTAATTCTCGATCCCCTGGCAGAAACCGAGCTCCTGCATCATTTCGAGATCGAAACGAGTGCGTTGCTCCAGCCGCTGCGCTTCGAGCAGCTTGCCGGCGCCATTGAGCTGCTCCAGGCGCTCGACCAGTTCCAGCTTGATCGCCTCGATCGCATCCAGCACCACCTGGCGCGGCGTCACATAGTGGGTCTTGGGGAAGATATTGAACTCGTCCAGGCTTTCGCGCAGCTCGCCGGTCAAGGGATCGAACTCGCTGATGCGCTCGATCTCGTCGTCGAACAGCTCGATCCGGATCGCCTGGGTCTCGGAATCGCCGGGAAAGATGTCGATCACCTCGCCGCGCACCCGGTAGGTGCCGCGGCGCAGCTCGAAATCGTTGCGCGAGTACTGCATCTCGGCCAGCCTGCGCAGAATCATGCGCTGCTCCATCACCCGCCCGACCTTCAGCGGCAGGCTCATCTTGAGAAAGCTCGACGGGTCACCCAGGCCGTAGATCGCCGACACGCTGCCGACGATCAACGCATCGGGCCGCTCCAGCAGCGCCTTGGTTGCCGACAGCCGCATCTGCTCGATATGCTCGTTGATCGCGGCGTCCTTCTCGATGAAGGTGTCCGAGGACGGCACGTAGGCCTCGGGCTGGTAGTAGTCGTAGTAGCTCACGAAGTACTCCACGGCGTTCTTCGGGAAGAAACCGGACAGCTCGCCGAAAAGCTGCGCCGCCAGGGTCTTGTTGTGGCTTATGACCAGGGCGGGAAGGTTCATTTTCTCTATGACCGCCGCCATGGTGTAGGTCTTTCCCGAACCTGTAACCCCAAGAAGGGTCTGCCACTCATGGCCCCGGGAAAAACCCTCCAGAATGCCCTCTATGGCCTTCGGCTGGTCCCCGGAGGGTTCGAAGGGAGCTTGCAGTGCGAAGCCGGCCAGGGCTACCTCAGGCTCTCCAGGGATATCTCGAATCCCGCCACTGGAACCCCTATTCCCCAGGCTTCCAGCACCCCGGGATGGAACTCCCCGATGATCCCCGACGATGCGCCGTTTATCCTCACCAGAGCGCTTCTGCCCGGTATGAACCTGGGGTCGTCGGTTTCCTCCAGTGAGAGCTTAAGCTCCCTGTAGTGGCACAGGATGCCCAGTATGGAGTGAACCGTTCCAAGATCCCCGTCCCCGGCGGTTACGGCAAGGTTCACCCGGGTTTCGCAGAATCCGCCGGGGGACCGTTCAAGCACCTCACCCACCGTAAAGATCCTGTGGGGAAAAGAAGCGTGGCCGCTCACCGATTCCACCTCAAGCAGGGCGGGGAGAAGTGTGTTGGAAACCACTCCGTACTCGGCGGTCATGGGGTTCTCTATCCTTACCGGTTCCCCCGGGGTGCGTGTGAGCCCGGTTATCTTTTCGGCGCTGGTGAGCACCGGCCTCATTATCTCCTCGCAGCCGGCGCCCACCAGAAGGGTCTTCACCGTTGCGGCGAGGACCTCGGAGGGCGCCGCTGAGCCCACTGTGTACTCCGATGGAAGAAGGGGTTCCATGTTGTTCAGTCCTATGGCTATGGCAATGTCCTCTATGAGGTCCGCCGGATGGATGCCGTCCCTTCTGTATGGCGGCATCACAGCGGTTACCGAATCGGAGGACACGGATATTTCCCCGTAGTCCATCTTCGAGAGCAGTTTTTCCAGATGAAGGTCTTCCGCCCTCTCTCCGGTAATGGAGGATATGTCACGGAAGGATGCGGTGAGGGTGTCCCGGAAGACCACAGGGGTCACCTCACTCACTCCCCGGGGGTATCTTATCTCCACCGGCTCTATCACCGCGCCCCGGTCCTCAAGGTTGCAGGCCAGTATGGTGGCTGTGAGGTTTACTGTCTGGAGGTCGGTGCCCGTCACTTCACAGAAAAGGGCGTTCTGCCCTGGCTCCACCCGGCCGGTTGTGTGGCTGTTCAGCACCGGGGGAAAGGACAGTACCGAACCGGTGGAGTCCTCGAGAATGGGGTATCTGGAGAGCCCCTGAAGAAGCCCGGCATACCTCTGTCCCGCCTCGGTCTTCTCAAGCACCCGGGCCAGGCTCATTTCCCCCTCCTCGCCCAGGGGGTGAAAAACCCTTTCCGGGGAGGCTGTGGTGTAGCTCACGGGGAAACTGATGTTCTCCAGGGAATAGAAACCTATGGCCGCGGTGCGCCGCTCCTTCCCGAAGCTTGCTGCTAGCTTCTCCTGGGCGGTTATCAGGGCCTCGAGCCCCTCTTCGTCCACTGTCCAGCCGGTGGCTGTGAAGGCGGCTATGAATGGTCTTATGTCGGTCAGCCCGTGGCTGACATCGATGTGCTTCACCGGGCTGCCAAGGGAGGCCAGGTGGGCTTCCGCCCTTCCCCGGCCATAACACCTCAGACCCCGGGCGACCCCTTCAGTGGTCCAGAGGTCGGGCCGGTTGGTATCGTTGAGCTCTATCTTCACCCTGTTGCCGCCTATGCCGTCGAGTTCAGCCTTCAGGGGTTCCAGGGCATCCTCCAGCCCGGTGGCGTCCTCAAGCCCCGCAAGGCTCAGGAAGTCTTTCAGGGGCACTTCTATCTTAGGCATCGGTCCCACCTCCAAGAAGCTTCTCCGGCTTGGTGATCATTTCCCTCAGTCTGGCAAGGTCCGGGGTGAGAAGGTCGCGTATGTCCGACAGCTCCAGGGCCATCAGGGCCATTCTGTCCAGCCCCAGCCCCCAGGCTATCACCGGGACCTCAACCCCCAGGGGCAGGCACACTTCCCGGCGGAAGAGCCCTGCGCCCCCCATCTCGAACCAGCCAAGGGAGGGATGTTTAATGTGTATTTCCACCGAGGGCTCGGTGAAGGGGAAATAGGCCGGGACGAACTTGTAGTCCGTTGCCCCGGCCACCTCGGTGGCGAAGAGCTTGAGAAGCCCCAGAAGGTGTTTCAGGCTGATGTGTTCACCAAGGACTATGCCCTCCACCTGGTAGAAGTCCGGAAGGTGGGTGGCGTCGACCTGGTCATAGCGGAAGCACTTTGCTATTCCGAAGTACTTCCCGGGAATGTCGGGGTTCGAGGCAAGGGTCCTCGCGGACAGGGCGGTTCCCTGTGAGCGCATTATTGCCCGGAGGGACCTGTCCCAGTCGAAGCTGTATTCCCAGCCCCTGCCACCTGTGGCGCCGCCGTTCTCGTGGACGGCCTTCACCATTTCACCGGTCTTGCCCTCAGGCGGGGGCACCTTGACTCCCTCTTCGAGATAGTAGGCGTCGTGTATGTCCCGGGCGGGGTGGAACTGGGGCATGAACAGGGCATCGTTGTTCCAGAACTCGTTCTCCGCCAGGGAGCCCTTCATTTCCCGGAAACCCATTGACTGAAGCTTGTTCCGCACCGTGGAGAGGAAAACACCGTAGGGGTGCAGCCTTCCAATGTGGATACGGGCAGGGGGAATGTCCACCTGATACCTTCGGAAGGAACCCCGCTTCCATTCACCGGAGGCGAGTACTTCCCTGGTGACCCTGCCTATGGTAACCCTGCCCCTGGATGCCTCCAGGGCCTTCCTGCCCCGTTCGGTAATGGCGATGGTGGAACTGACCGACTCGTTCAGTATGAACTCGGCCCTGGATCTACCCCTTTTGGGGGCCCTGGCGGAAACGGCGTCGGCCAGCGCCGGCTCCAGCTCGTCGAAGAAAATGCTTCCCCCTTCCTGGAACACCGAATAGACCTCATTCCACAGACGGGAAAACACGCCGCCTCCGGGGTCCGCCACGGCGAGTCCGGCGGAACCCCTTTCAAGAACACCCTCTTTCACAAGGGCCCCCATGGCGCTTCCCCAGCGGCCCCGGTCGAAGAGCGTGTCCTTCTGTACCTCGGTGAGATCGGTGGCGCCGGCCTTCACCGCCTGGAAGAGAGCCAGTTCCGGCGTTGTTCCCCTTGCGAGATTGTCGAGGCCCAGGGGCCCGGGCTCCACCGTAACGGTCTTCGAGGTCATCTCGACCTCGGCAAGCCCCCTGGACAAAAGCCACTGCACCGCCCGCCTGCAGGACCCCTCGTCCATGCCGGCTTGGGCTATTGCCAGGGTATCCGCCGCCGGGGAGTTCCCGGCCAGCCATTCCAGAAGGGTTTTTTCCAGGGGATGGAGATCCCCGGATGTGTCAACAGCCAATGCTACATCTCCTGATTCCAGACCTCGGTGTCCCCGGGCATGAAGAGCCCCTGCTCCGGTCTGGGGATACGATACTCTCCCTTGAGAACCGTTCCGCACTCGGGACACTCGGCCATCCGTTCATTAACAACCGCGTCACAGACCGGGCATATCCTGGCAAGCATGCCGTCGACATGGTCAACCAGTTCCCCCGCCGTCACGATTCCATTTCCATCGGTATCCGCCGCCCCTCTGGATGCCTCCAGAAGCACCGGCGTCAGTATTCTTTCGCTTACGGACCTGTCCTCCCTGGCGGCGGTGACCACCAGAACATTGTCCCCGGGGCTGAAGTCGTTCACGAGCCCCCCGGAATGACAGGCGTCGGCGAAGAGCAGCACCCCGCCGGGAAAACCCCGAAGGAGTTCCGCAAGGGCGTCGTCGGAGAGGTCTTCATCGTGGAAGCAGAGCACCTCGTTCACGCCGTCGGCCTCTTCGGATCCACCGGAACCCGGGGCTTCCTGACTGCCGTGGCCGCTGAAGAACACCACCAGGCGGTCTTCAGGGCCGGCCCTTTCAGTGAGGCTGGCCACAGATTCAACGAAGGCATCTGAGGTGGCTTCGGCATCCACCAGCAGTATCATCCGCCGGGGGTCCACCCCCTGCTCGTCCCTGAGGAAGCGGTACATGTCTATGGCATCCATGCTGGCCCTGGAGAGTATGTCCTCCATGGAGCTGTAGCCGCTTATCCCCGCGATGACCGCCCAGGTTTCCGGTCCGGGGCTGCCCGGGGCGATGTCCTCCTTCGGTATCCTTTCAGCCGAAAGCCTGTATGTACCCTCCTCATCAGGGGTGTAGGCATAGACCGTTATGCCGTAGAGGCCATCTTCCCTGCAGTGGAGGGTGACCGATTCGTCGGCGGCGTTGTCGGAGTTACTCAGGCCTCCCTGGGCCTGAAGCACATAACCCGGGCCGCTTACCAGCATGTCGAGGTCGAAGCTGCGCTGATCGCCCCGGAGCTCTATCACCAGGGTGGTCCCGGCCTCTCCCTCAACGGAGTAGTACCTGGTGCCGCTGGTGGTGTCGTCCACCCTGCCCCTCACAAGGCCGGTAACCGCCTCTGTCTCCGATCCGGTCACGGAAAGATCGAAGGAACCCGCGGTTCCCGGTGACATGAAGGAGGGGGCAAGCCACACAGTGTCGCCCCGTGCGACCCAGAAGCAGAAGCTTTCATCTCCACGGGGAGTGTTCATTACCACCGCCGGCTCCCCGAAGCCGTCGAAGAGCCGAAGATCGCCGTCCCTGAGCTTGTCGAACACACCGGAGAAGGTGTACAGCCCGGACTCCCCGGGTGTGAAGCCGAGGAGATGAGTGTCACCGAAGCCGGCTTCGGCGGTGTATTTCCGACCGGTGGAAAGCATTCCCCGGACATGACTGAGGGTGAGCTCGAAGGGAAATGTCTCGGAATCGGGGTCGGTCTGGTAGGGATATATCTCCACCACCTCCGGGGAATCCCCGGGTGAGAGCAGAATGCACTCGGAGTAGTAATATGTGGCGGCGGAGTGGAGGGTCTCTCCATGGCTGTCAGCCACGTGCATGTCGAGGTCGCCCTCGCCTGTAAATGTCAGTTCAAGAAGGGTTTCACCGTTCAGATCGGGAAGAAGGTACCGATGGACATTCCCCGAGGAGGCGTCGGCGGTGAGTCTGTTCCCGAGGACGGGGAAGTCCCCGGCCCTGGTCATTTCAAGCGTGTAATCGCCGCTTCCGCCCTTGTTGTACCTGGTAATCACCACCTGGACCTCTTCGTTCTCAAGGAGGTTGACAGTGAGCTTCTCAGATGAGGTAACTCCGTAACTGCCTGCCCACAGCGTATAGTCTTCGCTGTATATCTCCAGGTCGAGGTCCGCCAGTTCGTCTGCGCCACTGAGGAAAAAGTTCCACTTCCCCCGGGAATCGGGGCTGAAGGTCCATATTTCAGTCATTTCAGCGGCGGACAGGTTCGATGACACTCCGCCGCCGGTTATCCTTGAGGGCTCGAGGTATTCAACTGTGAAAACCACCTCCCCGGGGGAGGATGCCTTCACCCAGAACCAGTAGTCGCTGTAGGCGGAGAGGGCCAGGGGCGAGCCGTCGGTGGAAACCGCAATAGGTTCACCTGAGTCGTCGTAGGCCGTCATGGGAACCGCCGGATCCGAGGTGACCTGAAGGACCGCATAATCGGTTTCGAGTATCCTGAGCCAGCCGCAGCCATCGATGGAAGCACCGGCAACCACCGCCTCGCCGCTGATCCCCGGAACGGAGGAGGCATCGGGGAGCACAGCCCCGAGAAGAGCAATAACCACTGGAACCACAGTATTCACGAATGACCGCCCCTCGGAAAGCGTTGAAGAACCTGAGCATTACTGGAAGCATCTACGATAATATGATTCAGCACCGCTGACAAAAATCAGAACTGTTCGGCGAAGACCCCGAATGAAGGCCAGGAAAGCTCGCAGTCCTTCCTCTCGGCGGAAACCGCCGCCGCCAGGTCCCAGAGGCAGAGAAGGGCGTACCCCTTCAGTTTCACACTGAATGACACCACCACCGGCACAGTTGATTCCCCTACGGGTATGTGAAGGCACAGGGTTTCCTCCCCGGGGCGCCAGGCGTCGGGTAACCTGCCCCCGGCGGGCCAGGCGGAAAAAACAAGCTTCAGGTGGGGCGAGGAGGGATCCCTGCGTTCAAGGAGATCGAGGAACACCTCCATGTTCCCGCCAAGATGATGGATGGCGGCGCGGATCTGGGTGGGAGGCCTTACCGGATTGCTCCCCGGCCCGGGCAGCGAGGTTATGAAATCAATGCCGTCCTCGCGGCGGTAGCCCAGTTCGAGTATGGCGGAAGCCTCCCCGGCGCATGCCCGGAGCAGCGCGGAGGCCCCGTTCCCCGGAAGGAAGGTGCTGGAAACGGATTCGTCGGTCCACAGATTGACCTGTCTGTAGGTATCCCTCACCCGCTCCCCCGCCGGTGTCCTGGAAATGTCCGACACTATCTGCCTGAGCCTGGGAAGCTGGGGGACCCGGACGGCGTTCCTGCCGGTTGAGGACCTGGAAACAGTTCGCCTGAAGAGAACCTCGAGGTCTTCCAGGGTTCTCAGTTCCGCGGGGAATCTTACCACCTGTCCCTCCCTCTGGGATGGAATTTCCTTACCGCCTCGGAAAGCATCTTCCTGCTCACGGAAGTATAAATCTCAGTGGTCCTGATGTCAGAGTGGCCAAGAAGCTCCTGAACCACCCTGAGGTCGGCGCCCCCCTCAAGAAGGTGGGTGGCGAAGGAGTGCCTCAGGGAGTGGGGATGAACAGCGGTATCTACTCCCGCCTTAAGGGCAGAGGCACGGACGATGTTCCACACTGTCATTCTGGACAGGGGATTTCCCCTCCTTGTGAGGAAAACTGTTTTCCCCGAGGCTCCTGATGCCAGAAGGGGCCTGAAGCGGTCGAGATATATCCCCATCCAGTGCACCGACAGTTCACCAAGGGGGACCATCCTCTCCCTGGACCCCTTGCCCAGAGGCCTCACCCACGAGTCGTCGAAGTTCAGCCTGTCCACTGTGAGGGATACGAGTTCACCCTCCCGGAGGCCTGAGCCGTAGGCAAGCTCAAGCAGGGCCCTGTTCCTCCCGGACAGGGGATCATCACCCTTCCAGACCTCGATAAGGCGGAAAACCCTTTGAACGGACAGGGCGTGGGGCATCCGACTGACCGGGGCCGGGGCCCGGAGCTTGAGGGCGGGGTTCTCCTCTATCAGGCGGCTTTCCAGAAGAAATCCGTAGAATGACCTCAGTGCCGAGAGCTTCCGGGAAATGGTGGCTGGACTTCGGCCGGTCCTGGAAAGGTGGTATATCCACTCGTTCAGCGCTGAAGAGTCCGCCGAGACAAGGTCCCCGGCAAAGGTTTCAGCCTCCACGAGATCGGAGGCATAGGCGGAAATGGTATTAGGGGAAAGGCTTCCTGCCAGAGCCGACCGGGTCAGGAAGGAATCGATCAGTTCACCGGTTTCCATTCATCCAGCCAAATACGGACCTGCTCACCTGGGCGCCGCCGGTGTTCTCAGCGGCGGGGATAAGGGAGACGGGAACACCCTTCTCGGAAAGCCCCTTCAGCACCACAAGGGCTTCGAAGCGATCGGATGAGGCCCATACAGCCACCGGTGCCCTGTCGATGAGTTCTGAGCATCTGCCCGGTGTGAGGCCCAGTGCCCCGGCGAGGACCACGGCCACCGAAGGCCTCTGCTGCCGGGCCACACGGTGCAGGAAGATGGGAACGGCTTTCCCCTCAGGTGTTATCTCCGGGGGGTGGCCCGGGGGACAGGAAGTCCTTGCCACTGGGGGAATAGGCCTTCGGGGCACGGTGAACCTTACTGGATAGGGTTCTTCCGACGGAATGAAATCCTCGGAGCTGCCCCTGATCACCTCCGGAGGTGGGAAAACGGTTCCTTCGGGGGGGTGGAGAACGACGGATGGGGGAGGCTCGGTCCGGGGAGATGCCTCGTGAATGACCCTTCCGGGAATAGGGGGAACAACGGGAGGATTCCCCGGGGGACCATTGGAATGGGGCTGTTCCTCCGGGGATTCAGCCGGGGGGGGGGCGGTTCTTCCCGGCTCTTCTGCAACGGTGTCTGGTCCGGGGATGTAACCCCTGACGGATTTCCTGTGGGGGTGTATCTCGACGATCCCCCCCTCCCTTTCAAGGGCATCCTTGATGGCCCTGGCGGTTTTCAGGTCGATCCCTGATTTCAGGGCTATGGGGATGCTTGAAAGGAAGTGGATCACCTCTTCGGTGGAAAGGCGGCTCATTCTCTGGAGGGCCACACGGAGCCTCCCCCTGCAGCCAGGGCGGTATCCCATGAGGACCGCCACCCAGGAATCGACCTCCCTCTGAACGGATACCCTGACCGTGTCGTCCGGGGGGAGGTTGGATACTATCTCATCCGCCCTTTCCCTGGACAGACCCTCCTTCAGGCTGAGTCCCTCGGGGGACCGGAGCATCTTCTTCACGGAATCGATGCTGTCCCCTGTGCGGGCACACAGAAGCGCTATCATTCTTCCAGAGGGTTCTTCACCCCGCAGAGTTATCCTGAAGGACAAATCGCTCTTTTCCGGCTTCAGTCAACCTGGCTTCTGGTGAGGTAGAGCCTGTTCCCGGCCTCGATGAGGTTGGGGGTTCTGCTGCTGACTATCATTGCGGCGCAGCTCCTGCTTTCCGTGGTAAGGACCACGAGGTCTGCGATGGGGAGCTCCGCTGTGGTCACCCATTCGTCTTCGACATCCCTTACCTGGGTACCGGCGGAATAAGCTGTGAAAACATCCCCGGGCTGGAGACCCTGCTGGTCACCGGCACTGAGATAGACCACATCGTACGTGTAACCTGTGGACCTGTCGGGGTCCCTGAAGCCAAGGACCCACAGTGAGCCCCGGTCAACATCGGGTTCGTTATTCACAAGGACATCCCCGGCTGACCGGTAAGGAACCACCATGTCCCCGGCCTCAACGGGAAGGTAGCCATGCTCTATCTTGGCGATGGATGTGGAATGGGTGGTGCTTATCACCCTGCAGACACCGGCCACCCGAACTATGCTGCCCCTGCTGCCCGTTTCCGGATCCCGGACCTCTTCCCCCCGCCTGAGAATGTGGAACACCCTGTCCACCTCGATGCCGTCGCCGGAACCGGTGTCTATCTCCACGATGTCCCCGGGGAGGGCCCTGAGCCGTCTGTAGACCCCCTCTTCCTCGGCATTGGTTTCCAGTATGTGGCCCAGGGGGTCGAGGGGGGCATAGGTAACGAACCCCGCTCCCTCCCTCTGGAGCCTGGAAAGGATCGGTTCGCTGGACCTGATTACGATGGCCCCGGCGGGCATTTCCGCCGTGTAGGTGCTGGTGCCGGAGGCTGAGCTTCCCGTGGCGACATCGGGGATCACCAGTACCATTCCGGGAACGAGGTATTCGGCCCCCCGGAGATCCGGATTCGCTTCCAGTATCTGGGTCCATTTGAGGGGATTGCCGTAGAACCAGGAGGCGATATCCCAGAGGGTATCACCGTAACCGACCTCGTAGACTCCGGCCTGTGAAGCAGCCGCGAGGAGGGCAAGAGTAACCAACAGAGTATTTTTCACCGGTTCACCTCCAGCTTGCATTTGAAAACCCTAATATCATAACTTCATAAATTCTAAACCCAGGCCGGGGTGAAAGTCAACCTGCGAAGTTCAGCGCCGCGCTGGATAAAGGGCAGTGATCCCCCGGCGTCTGCCGCCGGCACCGGCCGTAACACGCACGGTGTAGAACCCGCCGGTCTCCATGCTGCCCCGTCGGGGAATGTTAACCGCCAGCATCAGGCTGCCGCTTGAGGGGGACTCGCCAACCCAGCTCTCACCGGCGGCCACCGGTGTGCCGGCTTCACCCGCCTTGAGGACCAGTTGTCCGGAGGTTGCCCCGGGAACCAGGGCCACAGAAGAGGAAAACCTCTCCTGGCCCATGGGGGTGGATGTGCCGGTTTCCGTTACCACGGTCCCCGAAGCGTTGATGGAGATCATTCCACCGGCGGTCAGATCAATTCCGGTATCGAGCCACTCACCCGTGGCGCCAACCTGGAAGGACCCTGTTTGAACATCGGTGTCGCCCCAGAGAACGAGGATAACAGAATCCGCCGGGAACTCCCCCGAACCGGTTCGAAAAACGCCGTTGGAAAAGGAGATGTCACCGGAGAAGGTGGTGCCGTCTGATAGCCATATCCTTCCCTCTCCGGACAGGTCAGCGGTTCCGGTATCGAATACCGCCCTTCCGGAAGCTATGCTCTGAAGGCTGCCCTCGATAACGCCGCCGTCGGGGAGCATGAGGATGTCGCCGGTTCCCCTGAAACAGCCGGAACACATGAGAAGCAGAGCGAACAGGACATGCCTGGGGATGTTCATCATTTGCCTCCGGGTATGAGCTGCTTCATGGCCTGGTCGATGTCGGAGACGGGGACGAAGGAGAGGGCTTCACGCTGTGCAGGGGGTATCTCTTCGAGATCCCTGGTGTTCTCCACGGGAAGGACGATCTTCTCTATTCCTGCGGAAAGGGCTCCCAGGACCTTCTCCTTCACTCCCCCCACCGGAAGGACGGCTCCCCGGAGGGTTATCTCTCCGGTTACGGCGGTCTTGTTGTCAACGGGCCTGCCGCTGAGAACGCTGAGAATGGAGGCTGTTATGGCGAGGCCGGCTGAGGGGCCGTCCTTTGGTGTGGCCCCGGCGGGAACATGGAGGTGGATGTCCACCTCGGAGATGTCCCGTATCTCCCGGCTCCTGTTGGTCCGTATCCAGCTCAGGGCGGCCTGGGCCGATTCCTTCATAACCTCCCCCAGCTGCCCGGTGAGCATGAGCTTGCCGGTGCCGGGGACCAGGACCGTTTCGATCATCAGTATCTCTCCGCCCACCGCGGTCCAGGCCAGGCCGGTGGAAACCCCAACAGTGGGCCTGTCGAGGCGGATCTCCCTGGTGAACTTCCATGAACCGAGATAATCCGGGATCCTGGCTTCTGTTATGGTTACAGGGGCATCGTCCCCCCCGGCAACCTTCACGGCGTGCTTCCTGCAGATGGAACCTATCTTTCTTTCAAGCTCCCGGACACCGGCCTCACGGGTGTACCTTTTTACAAGACACCGGAGACCGCTCTCCATGAATCGTATGTTCTTCCCTGTGAGGCCGCTTCTTTCAACCTGCCTTTTCACGAGGTATCGCCTGGCAATCTCTATCTTGTCGTCTTCGGTGTAGCCCGGGATCCTGATTATCTCCATGCGGTCCCTGAGGGGACCGGGAATGGTGTCCAGGGTGTTTGCCGTGGTGATGAACTTCACAGAACTGAGATCGAAGGGGGTGTTCAGATAGTTGTCACGGAAGGAAAAATTCTGTTCGGGATCGAGGACCTCAAGCAGGGCCGATGTGGGGTCGCCCCGGAAATCCCTTCCTATCTTGTCTATCTCGTCCAGCATGAAGACCGGGTTATTGGTTCCCGCCTCCTTCAGCCCCTGTATTATCCTGCCGGGCATTGCTCCTATGTAGGTTTTCCTGTGGCCCCGTATCTCAGCTTCGTCGTGAACACCGCCCAGGCTCAGCCTTACGAACTTCCTGCCCAGTGACCTTGCGATGGACATTCCCATGCTGGTCTTCCCCACACCGGGAGGGCCCACGAAACAGATGATGGGGGCCTTGCCTGCGGGATTCAGCTTCCGCACCGCCAGGAATTCCAGGACCCGCTCCTTCACATCCTTGAGGTCGTAGTGGTCCTGGTCGAGTATCCGGGCGGCTTCGGTTATGTCCAGTCGGTCCACCGTGCTCTCAAGCCAGGGCAGCTGCAGTATCCACTCGATGTAGGTCCTTGCCACACCGGACTCCGGTGAACCGGGATGGAGCCTGGCTATCCGCTTCAGTTCCTCCTCGGCGGCCTCCCGGGCGGATTCCGTGAGTTCCTTCCTCTCCATCTTCTCGGAGAGTTCGATGAAGTCGGGGTTGGTCTGCCCGGCGCCCAGCTCCTTCTGTATCACCTTCATCTGTTCCTTGAGGTAATACTCCTTCTGGTCCTGCTCCATTTCCGTTCGAACCTGACCCTCGATGTGCTCACGGAGCTTCAGCCTCTGTATTTCGTAGTTCATCATGCTTCGAAGAAGCCTGAAGCGAAGGATTATGTTGTTTTCCTCGAGGAGCTTCTGCTTGTTTTCCACCGGTGCTTCGAGACCGCTGGCGGCAACGAACCCCAGCCTTTCCGGATCACGGAGCAGGGTTATCAGCTGGAGTTCGTCGGGAACCCCCGGGGTAAGCTCCATGACCTTCCTCAGCTGCAGCTCGATGGATTTTCGCCATGCCTCGAGCTCGTCGGGGTCGCCGGGGTAAACGGTTTCCAGCCTCTCCACCCGGGCGCAGGGAATCCCGGCGATGTCGATGTCCTCCATGATCCTGAACCGGTACAGCCCCTTGAGTGTAAGCCTGACCACATCCCCTGGAAACCTGTAGAGCTTCATTATCCCCGCGGCGGTACCCACGCGATACCTTTCTCCCGATGGGGAGATGGCTACTATGCCTATCATTTTCTCGGTGCTGACCGCGTGGTCGATAAGGGCTATCATGTCGGGGTCGGTGACGGTTATGGGCAGAATGGTATAGGGCATGAGAACGCCCTCGTCAAAAACATGAAGCGGAATAATTCCGGGTGTTTCCCCGTCTTTCATCATAGGTCGCTGTTTCCTTTTGACTGCACCGGTATCGAAACCCTGACAGGCACCTTCCTCTTCAGTATCACATGGAGCACACCGGAATTGAGCCCGGCGGAAACCTCGGAGGTGTCCACACGGGACGGAAGGTGTATCTCCCTTTCGAACATGCCTGTCTGGATCTCGATGCTGAGCGCCGTTGAACCCCGGAAGGGCGTTTTCTTAACGCCCCTGATCCGGAGGGTGTGGGGGGTTACTTCGAGCTCGATGTCCTCGCGGTCCACACCGGGGACCTCGATGAAGACATCGAAGCCCTCCGGTGAACCGTAAATGTCGGCGTGGAGTACCCAGTTATCGGTATTCCTGTACATTTCTACTCTATGTCGAATCGGACCTGCACCTGCGTGGTGATCTCAACGGGTACCCCGCCCTGTGTCGCGGGGTTGAACACCCACTGACGCACCGCCGCTTCCGCGGCTGCTCCGCATCCGAGTCCGAGTTCGTCGTTCACTATGGTGACATCCCTGACGGAGCCGTCGGTGCCCACGAGTACCTCAAGGGTGACATATCCGTGGACATCGCCCATATCCCTGGCAAGACCCGGTGTTTCAGGGCCGACCTGGGAAATGGGGAATGGCGGGATCACAGGCTGTTCCTCTTCGATTATCTCCGGCCCTTCGGGTTCGGCGGCCTCGGCGGTGTACCTTATGCTGGAGTCTTCCCCGGCGGTGATGTTCACCGTGATGGTCTGGTCTTCGTAGTCGGGGTTGGTGAGGAGCACCGTGTGGCTGCCCTCCTCCAGCTCCACCGGAGCCATGGGGGTCTGGCCGTAGGAAACGCCGTCGATGCTGACGTTGGCCCAGGGTTCTGGGGCTATCAGAAGCCTTCCGGTGGTGACAATTGCCTCGGGAACCACCGTGGCGCTGTAGCCGCCTTCGCCCAGGGTTATGGTCCTGGTCCAGGTTTCGAAGTTCTCCACATCCACCGTAAGGGTGTAAGTGCCGTAGGGAAGGACCTCGCTGATCCGGCGAACCCCGGTTCCCACCCTTTCACCGTTTATGGTGAAGTTGCCCCCGCCGGGGATGTCTCCGCCCAGGGCAAGGATGATCTGGGACTCGGTCTGGGAGAGCAGCGCCAGGGAAAGCTGCTGTGCGTCGGCGCTTCTGTCGACCAGGATGGATTCAGGCACTGAGTTGTAGCCCTCCAGAACAGCCTGGAACACGTGCATGCCGGTTGGCAGCTCGAGCTGTGAATCGACCTCCTGGCCGTCGAGGAGCCATGTTACCGCCCCATCTTCAGGTTCAGGAACGCCGTCGGGCATGTTCGGAGTAAGGTTAACCTGGACGGTGCTGGTTCCCAGGGTGTCCATGGTGATCGCCATGGAGTCGGAAAGACCGCTTCCAAAGGTGGTCTGTTCCGTGTATGTCTCGTATCCGGAAGCCCTGACTTCGATGAGCCTTGGAGAATCGGTGCTGCCCTCGACGGTGAAGGTGCCGTCGGGAAGCAGGGTGACAGGATCGCCGTCGACGGTCACGGTGTAGTTCTCGGGGCCCTGGACGGAGAAGGCAACGGAATAGGGTTCGAAGACATCCTCAACCCCGGGGCCGTCGGAGGGCTCTTCACCCGGGCCAAAGGGTTTGATGAATACGAACACCACAACCAGGGCAAGCACGAAGAGGATGGCGATGATGGGCAGAAGGAGGGATTTCTTCTTTTCCTTCTTCTCTTCCTTCTTCTTCTCCGGTTCCTTTACAGGCGCGGCTGGAACCGCAGGGGTCTTCTTTTCCCCGGCGAGGTCCTCCAGCCTTGTGACCAGTTCGTTTATGGTCCCGTTGCCGGGATGATTCTTCTGGGCCTTTCTGGCGTCGGTGAGGGCTCCGGTGTAGTCGCTTCGGGATATTTTCGCCCTGATGGCGTTTATCGCCGCTTCCTCAGGGGAGGTTTTCTTCTTCCTGGGCTCTTCCCTGGGCTTCTCGGGAACCGGTTCCACCTCGAGGGTCTCGTCGAGCTCGAATTCGTCGAGGTCTTCTATCTCCTCCACCTCTTCCGGGGCGGCGGCGGCGGTGGGGGTGTATGCCTCGATCTCGTCGAGAAGCTTTCCAAGCAGAGGGGCTCCGGGCCACTCGTTGAAAATTGTCCTGGCGTTCTTAACCGCGGTTTTCGGATCGTTGTCGCGGAGCTTCGCCAGGGCGAGGTCGTATAGATTGTCGGTCTTTATCTGGCGGCGGACGGTAAGTATCTTCTTCCTGACCACCTTGTTGTCGGGGTCGTGGCGTCTGGCCCTTTCCAGCTCCTGGAGGCCCCTGACCTCGTCGCCCTGCTGGAAGGCTTCCTCGGACCTGGCTATGCATTCCGCCACAAAATCGTCGGAGCTGACGGATTTTCCTGTTTTGTGGGTTCTGGTGTCACGGGTTTTCCTGAAGTTCCGCATGGCGGAAACTTCCCTTTCGAGCTCCTGGATCCGTTTCTTCACCGACTTGTTATCGGGATCGATGTCCAGAACCTTGTGGAATTCGGTGAGGGCCTTCTGCCTTTCGCCCCTGCCGGCAAGTTCCTCGGCTGATTTGATGAGCTTCTGAACCCTTGCATTGCTGCTTGCTGCCATATCCCCCCCAGTGGCCTTTCAGAACCAGAAAAAAGAAAAAAAACGACTGGTCTATTGTATCTGATAAAAGTATTCTTATTGGGAGCGGTGTCAAGCCCCCGCTCACACACCTGGAAGCTCTATGCCTCCGTACCTCCACATCTGACCGCCGATTATACTGTGAACCCGGGTTAATGGCATAGGCTCCAACTGATTAACCAGTCTGACCAGATCGCCGTCACTCCCCAGATCCGCCACCCTGAACTCCGGGATGCCGTGCTGGGCGGTTCCCAGGACCTGGCCGGGCCCCCTTGCCTTGAGGTCTTTTTCCGCCACGACGAACCCGTCGGTGGTGGATGCAAGCACACCGAGTCTCTCCATGGAATCAGCCTGGGCGTTGTCCCCTGGGATGAGGAAGCACCAGGCATCTTTCCCCCCTCTTCCAACCCGGCCCCGGAGCTGATGGAGCTGGCTCAGGCCAAAACGCTCGGCGTTCACCACCACCATGATGGTGGCCTCAGGCACATCGATGCCCACCTCTATCACCGTGGTGCTCACCAGAACCCCTATCTCTCCCCTGCTGAACCTGCCGGTAACCGCCACTTTCTCAGCCGGGGGCATGGTTCCGTGGAGCAGCCCTGCACCGAACCGGGCCAGGGGACCGGACATCACTATCTCATAGGCTGTGGCGGCATCCCTGAGATCGCTTTTCTCGGAAACCTCCTTCAGAGGATACACCAGGAATACCCGCTCCCCCTTTTCCAGCCTTTCAAGCATGAACTGAAACACCGTAGCCTTCTCCCCGGAGCTTACTATACGGGTGCTCACCGTTCCCCTCCCCGGGGGCATTGAATCAAGTACCGAAACGTCCAGGTCTCCATAGAAGGTCATTGCCAGTGTCCTGGGAATAGGGGTGGCGGACATGACCAGGGCATGGGGTCTGGGTTTCACCCTTCCAAGAAGCCTGTCCCTCTGGGCCACCCCGAACCTGTGCTGCTCGTCTATCACCAGGAACCCCAGGGAATCCAGGGGCACCCAGTCCTCCAGTACGGCGTGGGTTCCCACCAGCACCGATGAAGGGGATGATTCGAGCCTTGAACCGAGTTCCCTTCTGGCTGAAGCCGGTGTACCGCCGGTGAGGAGCTCCACGGGAACGCCGAAGGGGCGGCAGAACCGGGAAAGGCTGGTAAAGTGCTGGTTTGCGAGGACCTCGGTGGGGGCAAGTATCGCCGAGGTCATTCCGGACAGTGCGGCGGAAAGGCAGCCATATGCCGCCACGACGGTTTTCCCTGAACCAACATCCCCCTGCAGAAGGCGTCGCATGGGCTTGCCCCGCAGGAAGTCCCCGCGAAGTTCTCCGCACACCCGTTTCTGGGCATCGGTGAGGGCCCAGGGAAGCCCCTTCTCAAAAGCCGGAACTCCGAGACCGGACAGGACCATTCCAGCCAGGGCGGTTCCCCTGGCCCGGACAGCCTGCAGTATGGACCGGTGGAGGTAGAGTTCCTCAATGGCCACCAGCCTCCGGGCCCCGGCGGCCTCGTCGGGGGACTCCGGCAGGTGGGCCGCCCTGAACATCTCCCAACGGCAGGAGAAACCATTCTCAGCCAGGAACTCCGGAGGAAGTATATCCACAAGTGAATCCCGGACAGCCTCGAGGACCGACTGGGCAAGCCTGCGCATCACAGCCTGGTTCAGCCCGGCGGTGAGCCCGTAGACCGGGAGCATCCCGGGAAGGTCAGTCGCCCCTGCGCTCTCATCACTGAAGTAGAGTTCCGGATGAACGATGTTGAACCCCCTGAAGGCCTCCACTGTGCCGCAGGCCACCACATCCATTCCCTCCCTGAGACTGGAGGCGGGGAACCCGCCCCGGAAAAAGGTAAGGGTAACGCTGCCTGTGCTGTCCGCAAGGATGGCAGTGAGGGCAGGCCCCCGGCCCCCTTTCCTCCTGGAAACCGAGATGATCCTTCCGGAAACCACAGCTTCGCTTCCCATCCTGAGAGCCGCAACCGGGGTAACGGTCCTCCTGTCGAGGAAACGCCTGGGCAGATTAAGGAGCATGTCTCCCAGGGTATTTATGGAAAGCCTTCCCAGAAGCTCTTTCCGGGCCTTTCCAACACCCTTGATTAAATCTATATTCCGGTCCGTTTCCAGTGTTCTCTCCAATCAGGGGTTGACGATGGCTTCGTATATGTATAATTCACGGCGATACTGTTAAGCCACTCCACGGAGGTAAACTGAATGAGCGACCTGAAGTCAATGAGGACCGATCTTGAACGCATGGTCAGGAACGACCCCGAGGACATTGACGCAAGGCTTTCTCTGGCGAAGATCCAGATGGAAGACAAGGACCCCATCACCGCCATCCCCCTGTACACCGAGATACTGAACATCGATCCCGAGAACGCCGAGGCCTTCATGGGCCTGGGTCTGGCATGGGGAATGTCCATACTGGAGAACATCCCCGCGGCGGAGCTCCACGGCGATGAAGTGGATGAAGAGGAACTCCTCAACAATGCCATCCAGTTCCTTGAACGGTCCATAGAGCTCGACCCCGAGAACCCGTCCTCCCTGAATGCCCTGGCCAGGCTCTACATAGTACAGAGCCTGGAAGAGGAGGCAGTCGAAATGTTCAAGCAGTCCCTGCTCATCGACCAGGCCCAGCACGATGTTCTTGAGGAGCTTCAGAAACTCACCGGCACACCGGTCTGGCAGCTCCTTGAAAAGGATGTCTACATGGGGGAGTTCGAGGAATAGAACCAATTCCTTATCCAGGCAATTCTCCAACTGTCCCCTGAAGGCTCCCCCCGATTCGGTTCTGACCCAGCTGCAGGGTGGTCAGGTTCTAGACCTTATTTCCGAAGTGATGTAACTTGCCGCCGGGCAGCGACCGGGCTGTTTTGCCACGGCATATCCTGTAAGGAAGTCTATCTCTGTTGGCCGGTGGTTTTCCAGGTCCTGGAGCATGCTGCACCTGTTCCGGGAGTTCTCCAGAAGCCAGCGGAGCATGGTTTTTCCAAGGAAAAGGGACTCCTCCGTGGGCATCAGCGGAGCCAGCTCCTGTTCAAGCTCTTCTATGAAATGCCCCATGGGGGAAGCTTCAAGCCTGTCGTTGGGAAGACCGGTGAGGGCGCCAATGGGGTTGATTATGCTGTTTGCGTACCATTTGGCCCAGCGTATGGTGGATACATCACCAACCCCTTCCACACCGGGGAGAACATCATTGAACAGGTTCCAGGCCAGGCCGCCGACGCTGCAGTAGACACGCCCCGGCGACACTTCCACCGAAAGGGGACCGGTCTTCCTGAAACCCGCCGTGACGGGGGCATACTCAAGGGGAAAGTCGAATGGACCCCACTCACTGGAAAGCCCCATTCCATTGGAAAGGCAGACGACCGGAGAAGAGATGTGCCGGGATGCATGTTTTATGTCGTAGGCCTTCAGGGCCACTATGGTGACATCCGCCGGGGGAATGAGATCGATGGCGGTGTGAAGGATCTCAACGAAATTACTCCGCCACTGGTGCGCACTGAACCTCCGGACCGCAGGGGTTGTTCCAGGGGGGCCGGCAAGGATCACACAGTACACTTCGGAAAGGGCGACGGCAACCGCGATCCCCACGGCGCCGTCGCCAACAACGGCAATGGTGTCAGACAGAGAACTACTCGCCTGCGGGTTCCTTTTTGCCACGGGTCTTCCCGCTGACGGCATCCACCACTTCCTCGACCTTGTGCTTGCCTTCGGAGTAGATCTTTTCGGCCTTGTTCCTGCCTTCGTGGTAAACCCTCTCGGCTTCGGTCATGCCCTTTTCGTAGTAGTCCTCACCCTTGTGGTAGGCGTCTTCAGCTGTTTCCCTGATCTTCTTCCTGGTGTCTTCGCCCTTGGCAGGGGCGTAAAGCAGGGCGGCCACGCCCCCCGCCAGAAGCCCGGCCATGAAGGCCCAGAATTCGCCTCTTCCTCTTTCGTTCATCTGTTTCTCCCTTCCGCGCCGCTATTTTCCACAGCAGCGCTTGTATTTTTTGCCGCTGCCGCATGGGCAGAGGTCGTTACGGCCGACTTTTTCCTCGGTGCGCACAACGGTCTGCTGCTTGCCCTCGGCGTTCCTGCCTGCGCCCGCCCTGGGGTCGGCTGCGGCGGGCATGGTAAGGCCCGGGTGAACCGCCTGTCCGGCGGGACCCTGCTGCCTCTGTATTTTAGAGGCCGGCCATAATGATAGTATCTGTCTTACAGCCTGTTTGTCAATACCATCGAGAAGGTCCTCGAAGAGATTGAAGGCTTCCTTCTTGTATTCCACCAGGGGATCACGCTGGGCGTAGGCCCTGAGGCCGATGCCGGACTTCAGGTGGTCGAGGGCGTAGAGATGGTCCCTCCACTTGCTGTCGATGGAACTGAGGACCGACCACTTCTCGAGGTCAGTGAGCATCCGGTCACCCAGCTTTTCCCGCTTCTTCGAATAGTAATCCATTACCATTTCCACGATCCGGGACCGGACCGCGGACGGGTCCTTCGAAAGCTCCTCTATCCCCTGGAGCCTGAACATCATTCCCGACAGGTCCCTCAGTATTACCTCCGCGGCGTCGGGGTTCCATTCGTGGGGCTCGGTGCCGTCGGGGAAGGCTTCTCGCATGGAGTGATCCGCCACGGCCTTGATCATCTCCTCCACCTCGTCGGAAAGCCCTTCGCCTGTCAGGGCCTGGAGCCTTCTGCCGTATATGACCTCCCTCTGGCGGTTGGCCACGTCGTCGTATTCCAGAAGGTGCTTTCTGATCCCGAAGTGATACTGCTCCACCCTTTTCTGGGCCTGTTCGATGGATTTAGTAAGCAGGGGATGCTCTATGGGCTCACCCTCCTTCTCCTGGCTCTTCTTCAGGAAATCGATGATCTTCTCGCTGGCGAAGAGCCTGAAGAGGTCGTCTTCAAGGGAGAGGTAGAAACGGCTTCCGCCGGGGTCCCCCTGCCTTCCGCTGCGGCCCCTGAGCTGCCTGTCTATTCGACGGGATTCATGCCGCTCGGTTCCTATCACGAAGAGACCGCCGTCGATCTTCTCTCCCTGGGGGGTGGTGAGCTGCTTAACCTCCGGGGCCAGCTTGATGTCCGTGCCCCTTCCCGCCATGTTGGTCGCTATGGTGACGGCGCCCTTTCCACCTGCCCTGGCGATGATCTCCGCCTCCTGCTGGTGATGCTTCGCGTTCAGAACGCTGTGAACTATCTTCCTGCGCTTCAGAAGCTTGGAGAGCAGTTCGGAAACATCCACAGAAACGGTGCCCACCAGAATGGGCTGTCCCATTGAGTGCCTGTATTCGATCTCATCGATAATGGCAGCGTACTTTTCCCGCTTGGAGCCGTAAACCCTGTCGTCGTGGTCCAGCCTTGCCACCGGTCTGTTGGTGGGGGCCACAGCCACGCTGATGTCGTAGATGCTTCCGAACTCCTCTTCCTCGGTTTCTGCGGTACCTGTCATTCCCGCAAGCTTTTCGTACATTCTGAAGTAGTTCTGGATGGTTATGGTTGCCAGTGTCTGGGTTTCGCTTCGGATCTCCACGTTCTCCTTGGCCTCGAGGGCTTCGTGGAGGCCGTCGGAGAACCTTCTGCCGGGCATGGGTCTTCCGGTGAACTGGTCAACTATCACCACCCTGTCCTGGTCTATCACATACTCCACATCCTTTTCGTAGAGCTGATAGGCCTTCAGAAGCTGATCTATGTTGTGGAGGGCTTCAGCCCTGCCTGTGTGGTTCTCGTATATCTGCTTTCGAAGCTCGAACTTCTCCGCCTCGGGGAGTTCCTTCGCCTCGAGTTCCGCCATTTCATCACCTATGTCACGAAGCAGGAAGAAATCGGGATCCTCCGGGGAGAGCATTTTCCGGCCCATGTCCGATACGGAAACGGATTTCTCCCTCTCGTCGATGGCGAAGTAGAGCCCCTCGTCCAGTTCGTGGATATTCTTCTCCCGGAGCCTCTCCCCCTCGACCCTCTTCACCGCCGCGGCTATGTCCGGGTCCCGCAGGGCCTTTGTGAGCCTTCGGTGCTTCGGGGCACCACGTCTTGCCTTCAGGTAGAGTGTAGCCGCACCGTGGGCATCGCCCTTTTCCCACAGTTCATTGGCATCGGCCACAATGCTGTTAAGAAGCTCGGACTGCTTTCTCACGAGCCTTGCAACGGTGGAGCGGTATTCAAGGTACTGGTTCCTGTTCCTGGCAACCGGGCCACTTATGATGAGGGGGGTCCTTGCCTCGTCGATGAGAACGCTGTCGACCTCGTCCACTATTGCGTAGTGGTAGCCCCTCTGAACCCTCTGCTCAAGCCTTACCGCCATGTTGTCGCGGAGGTAGTCGAAACCGAACTCGCTGTTGGTGCCGTAGGTGATGTCGCAGTTGTACTGCTCACGCCTCTGGTCAGGGGTCATTCCCCCCTGTATGCAGCCGACAGCAAGGCCCAGATACTCATATATGGGACCCATCCACAGGGAGTCGCGGAGGGCAAGGTAGTCGTTCACTGTGACCAGATGGGTACCCCTGCCCACGGGGATCCCCTCAAGGGGCTGGAACACCCAGTTGTCGTGGTCCTCCCCGTACTCCGCCGAGGCCAGCTCAACCCATTCAGGGTTGAGGTTCAGGGCATTGAGATACATGGGAAGAACAGCCACAAGGGTCTTGCCCTCACCGGTGGCCATTTCCGTTATCATGCCCCTGTGCAGGGTGATGGCGCCCTTGAGCTGGACATCGTAGGGAACCATGTTCCATACCTCGGACCGGCCGGTAACGTTCCATTCCCTGCCCAGATTGCGTCTGCATGCCTCCTTCACCACGGCGAAGGCCTCAACCATGATGTCGTCCACGGTTTCGCCCCGGAGCAGCCTTACTCTGAAGCCCCTGGTCCTGTTCTTCAGTTCCTCTTCAGACAGGGATTCCAGCCGGGAGAACTCTTCGTTTATCTGCTGGACGAAGGGTTCAAGGCTTTTCATCAGTTTTGCCTGACTGTCGCCGAGTATCATTTTCACGAATTTACCGAACTTGCCCATCAGGGAAACTCCTCCATGCATATTTCTGCGGCGGCATACCCGCCCAGAAGGGCCCCGGCAACATCAGCCAGGAGATCGGAGGTCTCGAAACCCCCACCCCTCCACTGGTCATACATTTCCTTCACCAGACCCAGTCCGACGGTAACTCCAACGGATTCCATGGGTCTGGATGTGGCCGCGGTGCCCAGGGAGGCAACCGAAGCCGAGAACGCGAAATGATTCCATCCGTCGGATGGCATCACAGCGCCGCATCCGGAGAGGAACATAACGAATAAAACCGGTATCACGCAGGGGGAAAGCCTCAAAACGGCTCTCCGAATCCGCTTGAAACAGATGTGAACTGATTCATCAGGTCTATCAGGGAATCCGCCCTGAGGGCCCAGGAGCTGTCTTCGTTCCAAACCGAGGATGCCTCGATGAGATAGGGAAGCGCATCGGACATTCTGTTCTCCCTCACAAGATCACGACCCCTGAAGTAGAGCAACCAGCCGAGATCCGCCCCGCTTGAAGGCGTCATTCGAAGGGAGAAGGCCTTCCTGGAGGCCTCCAGGGCAAGATCGTGGTTCTCCAGGGCAAGGTATACGGATGAGGCGGTCTGCCAGTAATGGAAGTCTTCCTCCCCCATTGCGGAGAGTTCCTGGAAATGCAGCAGTGCCTCGTCGGTCATCCCCTCTTCCAGGAGCCTGTCCACCAGTATGCTTCTGTAGAACCCCTCCCCGGGCATCAGTTCCACCGCCCTGGAAATGAAGGGAAGACCCCTCTCGGGGAAAAGCACGGAAAGCCAGCAGCCGGCATCGGCAGCCACAGCAGGATCACCGTTTTCATAGTTTTCAAGGAGCCACATCACCGAAGGACCACTGAGCTGGCCCAGTTCCAGTTCCGCCCTGGCAAGCCGATACCTGCAAACCCCGCCCCCTGCAACCAGCGGCGAGTAGCCGAGAACCTCGGAGGGCCTTGGGGCCAGGGCCTTCAGAAGCTCGGCCAGGCAGTTCTCGTTGCCGGGGTCGAGTTCAAGGGCGGCAAGGGCATAGGCTTCAGCGGAATCGGGCATCTGGAGCTGGTTGAAACACCAGGCCGCCCGGTAGCGGGGATACCAGTCGAGGGGCCTGGATTCGGAGCGATGGACAAAATGATCCGCAGCGGCGGTTACATCGCCGTCTTCAAGGGGCGAGCCGCCGGAGGACAGGAAAAAAAGCAGAAGCAGAAGAGCCGTCTAGAGGCCTCCCAGGTTCAGGTTCTCCTCGGGGAGGACCCCCCTGTAAACGATGGAGAACACCGTTCTGTCCGATGGCCTCCAGTCGAGCTGGAAACCGCCCAGCACATTGCCGAAGTCGGTTCCGCTGTCTGAGAAGGTCATCAGGCGGGAGTAACCCATCTCAACCGTGGCGTCGAGCTTGGGATGCAGGGCGAAGCGCATGCTTCCCAGGTATGTTCCCCTGCCGTAGGAGCCGTACCGGCCCGAGGTGAAGGAGAAGCTGGCCCGGCTGCTGAACTCAGGCTGGAACCCGGACCCGCCGTCTGGAAAACCCACCAGGTTGAAGCCCGAGGGGTCGAGGCCGAAGGCCATGGCACCGGCGGACACCACAAGCAGAAACAGTATAACAGTTCTCATAATGGAACCTCCGTGTTAGACAGGTATATTACCTATACTGTGTTCGAAGGTCAATGTTCCAGGGGGGGACAGCCTTTAGAATGAAGCCTTTATTGAACCCCAGCTGTTCCTCTGCAGAGCCACTGTGCCGTGTATCTCAAAGAAGGTGTCTGCTTCATAACCCAGAGTAGATGAACCCGGTACATAGACACCGGAATCATAAAAGAACATCTCCGAGCCGAAGGCAGGAGGCTCCTGTACGATGAGAAATCCCGTGTTAGGCACAAAAACATTAAGCCAGTATGTGACTCCTTCGCTGAGAAGAATCCAGTCCTCGGACGAGCATACGCCCTTATGAATGGGGTACCCGAAAATTTCGTAGCCCGTGTCTTCGAACTCCGCGGGAAGAACATCGCTGTATTTCAGTATGGCATTGTTGGGATCCATGCTGCCGTTGTCCTGAAGAATGGAGATTGCCAGAGAGGGTGGCATTGCACCGGTAAAGACCATCCATACATGAACATCGGTAAGGTGGCTGGAGTAGAAGGGAACGAAATCGTCGGGTATGGAAAAGGATTGAACCGCATTGGTAGCGTTCTCGCCTTCAAAAGCCTGGGAGAATATGGCACCGGACTGAGCATAGGATGAACCTGAAACTGCAAATACCACCAATAGAACATTTCTAAAAGTGCGGAACATTTTTCAGACCTCCTTGATTCACCTGTAGATATATACACAAAACCGCTCCCCAAAGAAAGTTCCCATGGAACTTTGCCCCGGGTTCATGCATATTCAGCGGTAACGAACCGCTGGAGGTCAGGAAATGGCAAACGAGTTGAGATACGCGAAGGGTGTGGTCTTCCGGAAGGAACCCGCAGGGGGCATACTCTTCAACATAGACACCGGCGATATGCAGGTGATAGAGGGCGTGGCCTTTGGAATATGCGACATGATAGACAGGGACCCCACAAGGGAACAAATACTCAGCGAGCTGAAAAAAAGGTATCCCGAAGAGGAACACCTGGAGGAAGACCTCGACAGCTTCCTTGAGGAACTGACGGGGAAAGGGCTGCTGGAATGACCTCTCCCTCCTACTGGGTATCCCCCAGGGAAGCTAACCTGCTGATAACCGGTGGCTGCAACCTTCGATGCAGACACTGCTCGGTGTTGAGCCACGGCGCCCTCACGAAGGACCTTCCTCTGAAAGCATGGGAAGCCATTCTGGATGAACTTGCCCGGTGCAAACTGCTCAGGCTGACCATCACCGGGGGGGAACCCATGGCAAGGGCCGATTTCCCGGGATTCCTGGATATGGTTGCAGCCAGGCCCTTCAGATACTCAGTGAACACCAACGGAACCCTTGTAACCCCCGCCACTGTTCAAAGCCTCACCAGACACTCCGGAAGGCTGGGCGAACTGATGGTGAGTCTTGACGGCCCGGACAGCGAAACGGTTGACTGCCAGAGGGGCCGGGGCGTTTTCGACGCTATGGTTGAAGGCACCGGAAGGCTCAGGTCCGCGGGGTTGCCCTTCGGGTTTTACTGCACCGTTACCTCCCTGAATGTGAAAAGGCTTCCTGAAACCGCCGAATTCGCCCTGTCGCTGGGGGCTGAATGGATCAAGTTCAACAATTTTCTTCTTGCCGGCCCGGTTCTTTCAGCGTCAATGGTGCCCGGTCCTTCGGAGGTGGCGGAGGGTGCCCGGCAACTGGCTGAAACCGCCCTGAAGCATCCCGGGCGGATCACAGGCTCCATACTTGAGATGCGGCAGAGAGCCCTGGGCTTCCTGAATGGAAAACGCTCCATTACATCGGGGCAGGCCTTCTCCTGCGGAGGAGGTATCAACAAGATAGCAGTGTTCCCCGACGGCGCTGTAACCCCATGCGACCACCTCCCCGGTTTCGTCCTGGGTAACCTCACGAAGAACGGCCTTGAGGAAATTCTTACCGGCGGCAGAATGGCCGATTTCACAGCCATACTGAAAAGGCCAAGGGCTCTGGATGAGGAGTGTTCGAGTTGCGAATACCGTCAGTACTGCACCGGCGGATGCCCGGTGGAGGCCATAGTTCACCGAAAAGGAATAGGAAGGGACCGTTCGTCATGCCTGAAGACTGCCCTGGAAAACCTCAGGATGTGATTACTCCGCCACCACTGGGGGTGATCTACATCAACCCCGCCGGCGGCTGCAACCTCCACTGCAGCCACTGCTGGGTGAACGAGGGAACCTCCAAAAAGGGAACCCTCTCCCTTGCCCAGTGGCGGGATATACTTCATCAGGCGGCGGATATGGGCTGCGGCAGCGTCAAGCTCACAGGGGGCGAACCCCTTACATATCCCGATATAACGAAGCTCTACACCTCTGCCTCCGAGCTTTTTGACACCGTCGACATCGAAACCAACGGCACAAGAAGGCCCGAAGGCTTCTTCGAAGCCCTTGCCCACCACCCCCCCAGAAGCATTTCGGTAAGCATCGACAGTGCCAACAGGGAGATACACGACAGGTTCCGGGGCGCCGAGGGAGCCTGGGTTAACAGCGTTTTCTTCCTTGAGAACCTGGTTGAGATGGGGATAAACAACCAGGTGATAATGTCCATATCCACCACAGAAAAAAAGCCTGTGCTGGACATGATACGCCTATGCAAAAGAATTGGCGCCCGTACGCTGAAGATCAACTTCATCAGCCCATCGGGAAGGGGAGCAGGAAGCAGTTTTTTCGAGAAGAACGACATAGCAAGCATACTGGACTTCTTCAGATGGATAGGCAGTGAAACGCCCGAGTGGGTGCTGCCCTCCATACCCTCAGCCCTGCTGCCTGTATCAAAACTTCAGGGCAGGGGCTTCTGCCCTGTGCGAAACCTCCTGGGGGTTCTTCCCGACGGCAGCTATTCACTGTGCGGCGTGGGTTTTTCAAGGGCAGAGATGGCCTGGGGGAGGTATCCGGAAACCTCCGTCAGGGAAGCATGGAACAAGTCTCCTGTGCTCAGGAACATACGGGAGAACCTGCCGGAGGGTTTTTCCGGGGTGTGCTCAATGTGCATACACAGGGATTCCTGCCTGGGAAACTGCATAGTTGAGAACAGGGAAACTGGAGGAAACCTCTTCTGCAGCAACTATTTCTGCCAGGCGGCCTACGACGGGGGTCTTTTCCCTGAAACAAGGCTGATAGACCGATGATGACCAGGTTCCTTCTCAGGGCGGAAACCAGGGCTGTGCTTCCCCATGGCTGCGTGCTTCATGCTTCCTGCGTTGCTGAGAATGACAGGGCCTGTCTTTTCCTTGCCCCGTCCGGGGGGGGAAAGTCCACGGTAATGAGAACCCTTTACGATAAGGGATTCCACGCAATAGCTGACGACAGCGTGGTGGTTGTCCGTGGCACCGACGGAGTCATCAGGTGCCTTCCCTGCGGAACCATGAAGCAGAATGCCCGCAGGGAGAACATTCCCGGAGCGCCCCTGTCTGCTCTTTTCTTTCTTGAAAAGGGCTCTTCTAATTCAGTTTTCCCCGTTGACCCGGCCTATGCTTTCTACAGGGCCATTCGAATCAGGTCCATAATGGCCTACGGCAATATCGACAGCGAAGAGCAGGAACAGACCAGGCTATTCCTTGAAAAACTGTTCCTGAAATTCCCAGCCAGGGTTTTCAGCTATCAGCTGGCTGACGACCCGGCGGAGATGATCCGTGGCCTCGAACTCCCCTAGGGGACCTTCGGGCTGGGTGAGGGGACTTTCCATGTGGCCCGGGCTGATACCCGGTGATGTGCTAAGAACCGCTCTGACACCGGCCTGCATGCTGAGGCCTGGAATGATATGCGTTTTGCACCCTGAAGCCGGCGAACCCTTCATTCACAGGATAATCAGGATTCGGAACTTTCCAATGGCAATAGGTGTTACCACTGCAGGAGACAACTCGGGAATTGACGACACGGTAAGCCTTCTGTCAAGGAATGAACAAGTCCCTGTGGTAAACGGTGTTCTGAGAAAGGGAAATTACCGGCCGCCGGCTCGGTTAAATCTACTGCCGGTTTTCCGGAATACATTTACCATCAGGCTTTGGAATCGGGTTGTCAGAATGCATTTATGGTAGTATCTTCAACTAAGATGAAGGGTGGCTGATGCTTTTTCCAAGTAAATACTGTAAGCCTGTTCTGCTGAGCATTGTAGATGCTGCTGCTTCTGGCTGGAATGCAACATGCGGAGGAGGAAAGACACCAGGATCCGGGGCATTTCATTGCTCCGTTGGTGAGAGTGCGGGTGCGACACCCGGAGGCTCCCTGTTCGAAACAGGCACCGAGTACCAGACGGACCCCGGCGGCTCCTCCAGGCTGATCAACCCCGGGGATGTCAGCAGGGGTCTTTAGGCCTTCCCTTTCTTCCCAGGGCCGCAAGGGCAATAAGCCCCAGAACAACGCTGAACCACAGCGTGGCGAAACGCATGAGAAGCGTTGTCACCGTTGCCGCGGCTCCCGGCAGGTAGTCCCCCAGAATTCCATCTATTGTAAGTTCAGTAAGGCCCAGGCCGCCTGGTATCATTGATACCGCCCCGGCCACGCTTCCCGCTGCGTGGGAAAGCAGGGATATCCCCGGGGGAAGGCCGTATCCCATGGATGCGGCAACGGCGCTGAGCACCATGGCCTCTATTCCCCATGAGAGCATTCCCAGGGGAATGGACACCGCCATGCTTTTTCCGTTGAGAAGGATGACCGCGGCCTCCCTGAAGCCCTCGAAGGAGTCGTTCCTCCGGGCCATGAAGGGGATCTTTTTCACAAGCTTCTCAAAGAGGTTCCAGGCCTTCCTGTCAAGCAGTATGAACATTGCGACGGCAACGAACACCACACCGGCGGCGGAGGCCGGGATGCCCAGGGCGCTGCCTGTGAGAATGGAACCCAGGAGGGCAAGAAGCACCATGCTGATCAGGTCTGTGAGCCTTTCGGCAACAACCACCGGGCTGGTCCTTTCCACCGGGATGTTCCGTCTTTTCTTCAGTATGCCGCACTTGAGAAGCTCACCCATCTTTCCCGGGGAAACAGTCATGGAGAACCCGGCGATGAAAACCAGCAGGCTCTCACCGAAGGGGACCTTCGCGGTTATCCTGTGAAGGAAGTAGTGCCATTTCAGGAACCTCAGGAAGTAGTTCGCCAGTGGGAGGATAAGGAACAGGGGGATCCAGCCGGGGTGAATGGAGCCGGCGGCCCCCGCCACCCGGCTTATGTCGGAATGGAGGACAAGCAGTGTATAAAGGGCTATGGCCGCGATGAGGGCCCAGAGGGCTTTCTTCATTTATCTGGCCTGATCAGGTTCTTCCCCCGCCAGTGCCAGAAGCTCTTCCTGAAGCTTCTTCGTGCCTGGCTGGGAGTCGAGTATCTTCAGGGCCTTCGCCGCCAGCCTCTTTGCCTCCCTGGGATCCTCCAGCTTCATGGAGCATCTTGCTGCCAGGCCGAAGGCCTGTGCCCTGCCCATTTTCGTTATGGGGCTGTCGGGAAGGAGCTCAGCCGAGGTTATGGCGTGCATCCTGGCCCGGGAGTAGTCCTTCTTATTCATGTGAAGCATGGCCATGTTGAGATAGACTCCGCTCTTTCCGGCGCCGTCCCTCTGTTCCAGGGCCTCTTCGAGGAGCTTCTCCGCCTCGTCCAGCCTCTCGTTCATGTTTATCAGAAGCCCCGCCAGGTTCACCTTCATGGTTCCAGCCAGCTTCTCGTCGGTCTCTATGGCCCGGCGGTAGAACCTTTCCGCGTCGGTATTGTTTCCCCTCTGCTGGGCGATGTAGGCCATCTGGGCCATGGCGGTCCCGCTGGCATCCCCTTCGCCCATGGCCTCCACCACCACCTTCTCCGCCCTGTCGGCATCCCCGCTCCTTATGAAATAGAAAACCAGGGCGTTGGTGAGGGGGCAGGAGACGGTTTTCCTGTCACGGTTGGCCTCGAGGTAGGCGATCATTTCGTCAACCTTGCCGGCGGCGGCCATTTCAGAGGCCTTCTTGAGCTGCTTCTGCTTCCATACCGGCGACTTTATCAGCCGGTATCCCAGGAAGACAGCCGCCGCGAGGAAAACCCCGGCTATGAGGAAAAGAATGTTTTCCATGTCAGATCCCTCCTCCACCGAAGTTCCTGTCGAAATCGGAAAATTGTCCCAGTGTTGTGTCCGCGGAGAAACCGGTGCTGTCGGTGTGCAGCCTGCAGGTTTCCGTGGGTGCCGTTCCCTTCCAGAAGAGCTCCTCCCGGGAGAGTTCCGCGCAGGCTGCGTTGGCCAGCTGCCCTGTGATCCCGCAGATTACCGCCTGCTCAAGCTCGTCGGGCTCAGGGCCGGGGAATGTGGGGGCGGTGGACCTGTCGGCATCGGCGAAAACCCTGCGCATGAAGCGGTTCCAGATGGGGAGCCCGATGCTGCTTCCCGACTGCCCCCGGCCGTTCTTCAGCCGCATCCTTATAACATGGTTGTCGTAGCCCACCCAGACCGATGCCACCAGGTCAGGGGTGAATCCCACGAACCAGGCGTCGGCATAGTCGCTTGTGGTGCCTGTTTTGCCCCCGGCCTCCCTGCCGGCGTAGGGGCCTCCCCAGTACCAGCCGGCCCCGGCGCCGGTTCCCGCCCGAAGGACGGACTGGAGCATGCTGTTCATGAGGTAGGCCCCGGTAACGCTGAGGACCCGCCTGCCGGGATCCAGGCGTTCGTTGCTCTCCAGGAGGTTTCCCATGCGGTCCTCCACCCTGAGGATGGCGGTGGTGTTCATGGCGAGCCCCCCGGTTGCGAAGGGAATGTATGCCCTTGCCATTTCCAGGGGATTGATGTTGCAGCTGCCCAGGGGAAGCGAGTTGACTATGGGAAGCCTTGAGGTGATGCCCATTGAGGCAGCCCTGGCGGCTCCGGTTTCGATCCCCACCGCGTCTCCGAGCCTTACGGCGCTCACGTTGTAGGACCGGGCCAGGGCTTCCCGGAGTGTAACCATGCCGTGGAACTGAAGGTCGTAGTTCCTGGGGCGCCATGTGCCCGGGTTCAGGTCCACCACCACCGGCTGATCAAGGATCACGCTTCCCGGGGACCAGCCCTGTTCGATGGCCTCGGCGTAGTAGAAGGGCTTGAAGGAACTGCCCGGCTGTCTTCTTGCCTGTGTTGCCCTGTTGAACTCGCTGTCCTGGAAATCCCTTCCCCCCACCATGGCCCTTATGTAGCCGTTGGTAGGGTCGATGGCCACCAGGGCTCCCTGAATGTAGTCCGGTGCCCCTGAGGTGGTGTCCTTCACCGCCTGCCAGTGTTCCCATGAACTGTTGTAACGAAGGCGGTCGGAGCTTTCGCTCCAGGTGCCGGTGACGGGGTCCCACTCGGGTTCCAGGGCAGTGAGAACGCTGTCTATGGCAATTCGGGCGTGCTCCTGCATTTCAGGATCGAGTGTGGTATGGACCACGAGACCCTGCTCATATACCGCTGACCAGCCATATCTGCCAACGAGGTACTGTCGTACATACTCCGTGAAATAGTCCCAGTCCTGCTCCAGTTCATAGCGGTGGACTTCCACCGCCAGGGGCATGGATGAGGCCTCCTGCTTCTGTTCAGGTGTGATGACACCGAAATCGGCCATCATTGAAAGGGCGATGTTCCTCTGGGCCAGGCATCTGTCGGGATTCCTCACGGGATTGAAGCCGCTGGGGTTCTTCACCATCCTTACGAGCACAGCGGACTGGGTCAGGGTGAGCTCCGCTGCGGAAATGCCCCCGAAGTATGTCCTTGCCGCGGCTTCGATGCCGTAGGCCCCGGAACCGTAGTAGATCTGGTTGAGGTACATCTCCAGTATCTCGTCCTTGGTGAACTGCCGTTCTATCTCCATGGCGATGAAGGCTTCCTGGAGCTTCCTCTGGAAGGTCTGGTCCTGAACCAGGAAAAGCCCCCTTGAAAGCTGCTGTGTGATGGTGCTGCCGCCGTGTCTGCTGCCGGTCCTGATGTTGTGAAGCATTGAACGGGCGATGCCCTGGAGGTCCACTCCGGAGTGGCTGTAGAAATTCCTGTCTTCCGTGGCAATGAATCCCCTTATTACCCAGGGGCTTATCTGATCGAGTGTAACCGGGTACCTGTTCTCCACGAATGCCGTGGCAAGCTGATCACCGTTCATGTCGTAGATGATCGTGGCGCTCACCGGTTCGCTTCCCCTGAGACCCGCCACCAGAAGGTTGCCCCTGGCCTGGCGGAATGCCTCGGAGCTGTCGCTCCAGACCCTGTAGAGGAAGCCTCCGGTGAAGGCGAGGCCCGTTACGATAATGATGGCCATCCAGTAAAACACGGCCTTGAGCGTTCTTTTCATCGGGCGGGATCTCCGTTGTGAAGGGGGCTGTCCATGAGAAGGTCGTCATCCGTACCGGTGGAATCGGAACCTATGGGGGTTCTTGTGAATACCGGGTTCGAGGACGCGTCGAGGGACAGTTCGTACTCCCAAGCCCCTTCGTTCCCAACCAGTACCACGCTTCTGTTTCCCAGGGGGGAGGACTGGGTTCCGAACTGGCTGTGGAAGTCGCTGTCGAAATCCATCCAGCTTCTCCATGCCAGGCGGTATCCCGTGGGTGTTCCAATGAACAGGTAGATATCCCCGGCCCAGTAGACCACCCTTTCCGGGTCGAGATCTCCGTTCATGTCCACACCCAGGGCCCTCCAGACGGGAATGCCTATGTCGTTCTCCACCTTCTGTTCCAGCTGGTGGGGATCGAGTTCCACGAGAAGATTGTCAAGGGGCTCGCTGTGACCCGAGGTGAGGACCACGGCGTAGCGGGTGGAGAGGGTGTCCCGTTCCTCGACCAGATCGTCCACCGAGTAGAACACATTCTCCAGGAAGGCTATCCTGGCCTCCTCCTCGGCGACGTCCGGTCCGATCCAGGTACCGGTCTGTCTCAGGTTCTGCATGGCTTCATGGGTGGCACGGAGAACCGCCTTCTTCAGATAGGCAAGCTCACGCCAGGCAGCTATAAGACCCCGGAGCTCAAGGGGAACATCGGTTATCTGGAAGGTGGCCCTGTCCTGTATCAGCTGAAGCTTCGCCGCCACCCGGACATTGCTGAGGGCCAGGGAGGAATAGCTCTCCTGGGAAAGCTCCATTATGTAGTCGGTGAATGAGGAGCCGGCTTCGCTGGCGGCGTACCAGGAGCGCCAGTGGGAGTCGTGGTCGAGGGCGCAGTCATCGAGGAGCATCCTGGCTATGCGCATCTCCCTTCTTATCACCGGGCTGGCAAGGACCAGGGCGGCCTGATTCTCGATGCTGAGTGAATCGATGACATCCCCCGGCTGCCGGCACTCGATGTTCTCTATGAGCCACCTGCCGTCGATGAGCACGAAATCCAGCCGCACCACCGGGGGAAGCTCCTCCAGCCTGGCGATGGAACAGAAGTAGCTGGTCCTGTTGAGACTGTCGGGACCAGCGGTGGTCACGCTTAGCCTTCCCCCTGAATCGAATCCCCTCCACCGGCCGAAGATCTCCCATGGTGACAGCTCGGGCTGTTCGACACTTTCCCTGTATGCCGGTTCCAGGTAGATGAAACACTCGGGGTCGTTCATTCCCAGGGCGTTGGAGAAGCGAAGCCCCACCTCCAGAGGTGAGTCCGGTATGGTGTGAATGATAATATCCTGTTCCGAAACTGTTCCCTGGGGGATATCCGATGGCTCGCCGCAGGAAAACAGTGCAAAAGGCGATAACAGCGCAAAAAGAAACATCCGCTTTTTCATAATCCCCCCGCAGTGGCTCTTATCAGCTCTCCAACCGTGGTTACCCCCTGGAGCACCCGGTCTATTCCAGCCTGTCTCAGGGTCTTCATGCCGGACTGCTCCGCAATTTCCCTTATCCTGTCCAGGGAAGTCCTTTCCACGAGGGCTTTACGCATTTCCTCGTTCATGGACATCACCTCGAAGAGGGCGGTTCTTCCCATGAAGCCTGTGTTCCTGCACTCCCTGCATCCCGCACCCCGGATCAGTTTCGTTACGGCGTTGCTTCCCAGTATGCGCTTCTCCGCCTGGTCCGGGGAGTACTCCTCCCTGCAGTGGGGGCAGATGGTCCGGACCAGCCTCTGGGCCACGATACCCCTTAGGGTGCTGACCAGAAGATAAGGCTCTACGCCCATGTCTATCAGCCTGATGGCGGTTGAAGCGGAATCGTTGGTGTGGAGGGTGCTCAGGACAAGGTGGCCGGTGAGGGCGCTTCTCATGGCGCTCACGGCGGTTTCTTTGTCCCTTATCTCCCCCACCATTATTATGTCGGGGTCCTGCCTGAGAACATACCTGAGGGCGCTTATGAAGGTAAGGTCGATGGCGCTCTGAACCGAGATCTGGTTGAAATCGTCGGTTACGAACTCCACAGGGTCCTCTATAGTGGTGATGTTGTTCTGCTCGGAGGAAACTTCGATGAGGGTTGAATAGAGGGTGGTGGTCTTTCCGCTTCCTGTGGGGCCGGTGACAAGGATAAGGCCGTTGGGACAGGTGATCATCTCCCTGTACCGGAGAAGGTCCGCAGGGGCGAGGCCCAGCTCGGAGAGGTCCTGCATCAGTATGGCCGGGTCAAGGATCCTCAGTACTATCTTCTCACCGAAGGCCACGGGAACCGTGGAGCATCTGATCTCCACCGGTTTCCCCTCGAAATGGGTCCTTATCCTGCCGTCCTGGGGCCGCCTCTTTTCGGCTATGTTGAGTCCGGCGATCATCTTGATCCTGCTGGTAATGGTGAGGTGAAGCCGCCTGGGGAGCCTGTAAACAAGGTGAAGGACGCCGTCGATCCTGAACCTTACAACTGTGTTCTCCCGGTGGGGCTCTATGTGGATGTCGCTGGCCCTCTCTTCGAAGGCGTGCTGGAAAAGATGGTTGACGGCATTGATCACCGGTTTCTCGGTTGGTTCGATGGAGCGGTCGGCGGTGCTGTCCACATATCTCTCGAGGTTGCCGAGGTCCACCGATGTGTCGTCGGAAAGCTGTTTGGTGGCGGCAACTATGGAGCTGTGAAGGCCGTAGAACTGCCTGATTACCTTGTCGATGGCCGCGGGGCGGCTGAGGTAGAGCACCACCTTCCTTCGAAGCATGTGCTCCATGTCGTCTATCTGGGCAGGGGTGGGGACATTGCAGGTGGCGATGTGAATGGACCCCTCCTCCTCCCTGAAGGCCACGATGCCGTTGGCCTGGGCAAAGGCTCCGGGGAGTGATTCCGTTACCGCCTGATAGTCCAGCTCCAATGGGTCGAGATCGGCGTAGGGAAGCCCGGCAAGTTCCGCGAGATACCTGTAAAGGTCCTCCTCTCCGATTATTCCACTGGAAACCAGGAGGGACAGGGGCTCCTCACTGGAGTTCTCCGAAAGCCTGAGGAAGCGGTCGTGGGATGACCGGGACAGTTTGCCGTCCCGGAGCAGCGCCGCCGGAACCGCGGAGGTATCTATTATTCGCATGGGCGTATCTCCTTCAGGATCATCGGGTCCGAGGGTCTGTCCCAGGTGAAGCTTCGGGATATGGCGTCGGCGGCCCTTTCGCAGACATCTTCACTTCCGCCGTGAACGGCGCCGAGTATCTGTCCGCTCTCCACTGGGGCGCCGCATGGAACCTCCTGACGCCAGCCGGCGAGATGGTCGATGGGGTCATCCACCCTGTACCTTCCTCCCCCCAGTGCCCTTACGGCGTTCCCCACCGCGAGGGCGTCGGGGCCGCACCAGTAGCCGGTTCGACCCGCCCGTATCTCCAGGATGCATGGGGCCTGGGGCAGGGCCTCGAAGGCGGCCAGGTCGCCACCCTGGGCCTCCACCATGACCTCGAAAAACTCCATCGCCTTTCCGGACTCGAGGCTTTCCCGGCAGAGCCTCTGGCCATGGGGCATTCCAGCCAGCCTGGCCATTTCCGACACAAGGGCAATGGTGAGTTCCACGGTGTCCGCCGGGCCCCCGCCTCGGAGAACGTCGATGGATTCCTGAACCTCGAGGGCGTTTCCGGAGGCAAGGCCTATGGGGTGGTTCATGGATGTTATCAGGGCGGAGGCCTTCTTGCCGGACATTTCGGATATCCCTACGAGATCCCCGGCCAGTTCACAGGCCGTTGCCATGTCCTTCATGAAGGCGCCGGTTCCGCACTTCACATCGAAAACAAGTATGTCCGGGTTTTCCGCCAGTTTCTTCGAAAGGATGCTTGCGGTTATCAGGGGAATGGAGGTAACCGTTGAGGTGGCGTCCCTGAGGGCGTAGAGCTTTCTGTCCGCCGGGGCCAGCCTGTCGGTCTGGCCCGCCATGGCCAGGCCGTTCTTCTCCACAAGCTCTTTGAAGGAACCGGTGGACAGGTTCACATCGAAACCGGGGATGGACTCGAGCTTGTCGAGGGTGCCCCCGGTGTGTCCCAGACCCCTTCCGCTGATCATTGGTATCCTTATGCCTATGGATGCCGCCAGGGGGGCCAGTATGAGGGAAATTTTGTCCCCCACCCCGCCGGTGCTGTGTTTGTCCGCCAGGGGGCTGAGCTCCCCCTTCCAGGTTATCACATCTCCGCTGTCCCTCATGGCCTCGGTGAGGGCCAGGGTTTCCTCAGGGTTGAGGCCGTTTATGTATGCCGCCATAAGGAATGCACTTGCCTGATAATCACTTACTTCTCCGGAGGCTATTCCGGAAGCGAAATCGTAGAGGTCCCCCCGTGAGAGGGCCATGCCGTCGCGCTTTGCTTCGAGGAGGTCGGTTGTCAGAACCATGGAATGATCTCTGTCACCCCTGTGAGTTCAAGGGCGGCAACCGCCGATATGGCAACCGCGAGGGTTCCCCATATCCACAGGGCCCTCTTCCTTTCCCTGGTTCTCATTCCGTCGAGATACTCACCCACGGAAAGGGATTCAGCGGTTATGTCCGGATGCTTTATCTCGTCGTAGCTGAAGACCATTCTTTTCTTAAGGAGCCGTTTCAGCTCGCTTATCGACTCCACTGTTATCTCGTTGTCGGCGGTAACCACCGTGTATGGCACCACCTCGGACCCGGGGGAGGATTCGGCTGCGGTTTCCGGGGACTCCCCGGGTTCTTCAGGGGCTTCCTCCGGTTCAGGGGCCGGGGGCTCTTCACGCCGGGGTATGACGGGAAGCTCCTCTTCCTCGATGATGCCGTGGGCCTCGGCGGGCCAGTCCTCAAGATCGAAGAGTCCGCAGCTTATCACCGGTTCCCAGTTCTTGCCGTCGAGGGATATCTCAGACTCCACCGGGACCCTGGACTCCCTTATCCAGCCCCTGATGGTGTCGGTATCCGGGGCGCGGTATTCCCGGCTGTCTATCCTGAGCCACGGGGAGGCGTTCTCCTTCCCCGGGAGTTCCCGGAGATGGGGGGCCACCGCGGGCAATGCCGAAGCCTTGACCCCTCCCGGGGGAGTTCTTGGCCCTTCTATCACCGCGTCTTCGGTTACACGGCCCTCACTGGCCCACTGAACGATGACCTCGAAGTCCGGGGCCCTGAAGACGCCGCTTTTCATGGAGACCGACCACTGGTTGTCAGGATTCAGTAAAGAGGCGAACTGGGCATTGGACAGGATCGGGAGCCACTCGTCGGTTCCCGCTGGTCGGTAGCTGTCCTCCGGTGAGACCCTGTATTCCTTCACCCATTGCAGAAGCTGGCTGAAATCGGGGGCACGGTGAGTTTTCCCGCGATGTTTCAGCTCGTAGGCACCGCTTTCTTTTCCGGTCATTTCAAACCCCTCCTTCGGCCTGGTTAACACCCGTTATATACTTCATGCTAATAGTTTTGCGAACCGCCGTTGTCAACCATTCCCCCCCGGGATACAGTGCCTCTGAAAACAAGCGTGTCGCCGAGGGCTTCCTCCACCAGGTCTTCATCGATCCATCCCCTGTTCCCGCAGATGGATATGAGCCTTTCAACATACGAATTCCAGTGGGCAGGCAGTTCGCCCCTGAGCCCGTAGCTGTGATAGATCCGCGGCCCGGGAAGGATAGAGACCAGGAAGGCCGTTTCCCTCAGGGAAAGCCCGCTGAAAGGCTTGCCGAAATAATATAACCCCGCGGAATTGAAGCCAAAAACCCCGGGTCCCAGCTCGACGATGTTGGCATAGAGCTCTACTATCCTGTCCTTTGACAGCCATCTCTCCAGCCTCCATGTGAGGAAAACCTCCTGCAGTTTCCTTGCAAGTGTTTTCTCCCTGCCCAGGAAGAGGTTCTTCGCCAGCTGCATGGTGATGGTGGAACCGCCCCTGACGAACCGGCGGCTCTCCATGTCAGCCCTTATGGAGTTCCTTATGTGGTATTCACTGAAACCGCTGTGCCTCCTGAAGGAGGCGTCCTCGGCGCAGCGGAGAAGGGGCTCGAAGAAAACGGGCATGGAGTCATATACCACGAAGAGGTCGTTATGAAGAGTGTCCAGGGCTATCACCCTGCTGTTGCCCCAGGAATCCCTCATGGAGCATCTGCCGCCCACGGCGGAATCCATGAGGTTTGCGAAACTGACCGGGCTGTAGGACACCAGGAGCCGGGAAGGATCGATGTCTATGCTCACATCGCAGCTTTCCGGATGATCCCAGTCGAGGATGAGACCAGTGGAGAAACTCAGTTCTCCGGCGAGGGAAAGCCCCCGGAGGCAGCCAAGGAGTTCCGGAGGCACCGAGGCGGTGATGGCCTCCCCGGAAAGGGACCGGCTGAAAATGTTCAGGGCCATTCTCCTTCTGGCGGACCAGCCCAGGTCCAGGTTGAAACCCGCCTCAGCCTCCTCCACCCGTATGATACCGGAGTGGATGGAAAGGGAACCTGTTCCCGGAAGAAGATAACCGGCGCACTCAAGACCGATCCCGATGCTGAAGGTATCCGGGGCTATGGCTTCGCTGAAAACCACCAGGCTGTCAATGTTAAGAACTGTGGAGAAGAACAGGGAATCCGCCTCCCCCATGGAAACATGAAGTGAGCCGGAGGGAGCGGCGGAGATAACCGCCCCGCCGGTGGCACCGCTCAGAAAGGCAATTGCCGGCCTGCTAATGCGGGAGAAGTCCATATCGAAGGAGGCCTCGGAAACACCGTTCATGAGACGGTAGCTGAATGACGCGGATGCTGGTTCTCCGTCGAGGGCGGTTATGGTTCCCCGGACATGAACGGTGTCCCGGGAAAGGGTTCCCGTGCATACGCCGGATACGCTCCTGCCCCCCATCACCCCGGGAAAGGGCCGGCCCTCCAGGGGTACACCGGTGACATCATGGAAGACCGCGGTGAAGATGCCGTTCTCACCCCTGGCCAGGAGTGTTCCCCAGCTGCCCTCCATGGAGATGTGATCAATGTTTCCCCGGCGGCTTGCGAAGAGAAGGGTGCCGTCGGGGAGGGTGCCTCCCTCAATGGACAATGGAGGCAACGATATATCCGGGCCATCCCCGGAACCCGATCCATGGCGGTCTCCCGGTGTGATGATGACCCCGTTGATGTCCACCCTGGATGGATAGGGATTGAATGGCCCTCCCCGGATACTGACCCATACGCTCTCGGCGCTGATACCCCTGCCGGGCATGAGAAGTCCGCCGATGAAAATGGTGTTCACGCCGTAACCCACCTCACTGAAGGAGGCCAGGGGATCCACCTCCCTGATCCTGTCCCTGATCTCGTTCTTCAGGAGATGGTTCCCTCCGGCGATGACCGCCACCCCCCCGGCAATAAGCAAAGGCAGGAGGAGGTATCCGGGAAGCCGGCGCTTTCCCGGGGTCATTCCCTACTCAAGGGCTTTCCGGATCTCAAGGAGGATCTCCTCCGTGGCCCCGGCGGGATCAGGAGCCGAGGTGATGGGTCTGCCGACCACAAGGGAGGTTGCCCCGGCCCTTATGGCCTCGAAGGGGGTCATGGTCCTTTTCTGGTCACCGGCATCGGAGCCTCCGGGCCTCACCCCGGGAGTAATGATGAGGAAATCACCGGATGTTCTCCTGCGCACCGCCGCGGCCTCGAGGGGAGAACACACCACGCCTTGGAGACCCGATTCCATTGCGGCCCCGGCCAGTGCCTCCACCGCCTCAAGGGGGCTCAGTGTGGAGCCAAGCAGTCTGAGATCCCCGGAATCCATGCTGGTGAGAACGGTTACGGCAATTATTCGGGTATTGCCGGTGCAGGCCGCCGCGGCGGCCTCCATCATTGCCCTTCCCCCGGATCCGTGGACATTGATGATGTCCGGTTCAAGGGCGCAGGCGGACCTTACCGCTCCGGCGACGGTGTGGGGAATGTCGTGGAACTTCAGGTCGAGGAACACAGGGAAACCGGAGTTCCTCAGTTCCTCCACTATTGACGGGCCCTCCCTGACGAAAAGCTCCAGCCCCACCTTTACCCCCACCGGCAGCCCTGCCAGGGGTTCCAGGAGTTTCCTGGCGGTATTTCCCCATTCGCTGGTCAGGGCCACATAGATCCTTGTTTCACTCATTGCCGACCACCTTCAGTTCAACCGGGGCAGTTCCCGTTTCAAGCATGCCCAGGGAGGAAGCCGCCCCCCTGGAAAGATCGATTATCCTTCCGGATACATATGGTCCCCTGTCGGTGACGCGGACAGTGGCGGACCTTCCGTTATCAGTGTTGGTAACAAGGAGCACCGTCCCGAAGGGCAGTGTTCTGTGGGCGCATGTCATGCCGTTCATGTCGTAGGTTTCCCCGCTGGCGGTCTTCCTTCCGTGGAAGGGAATGCCGTACCAGGAGGCGGTTCCCCTCTGGGAGAAACCGGACACTATGGACACCGAAGCTGGAACCCCCCTGTAGACATAGGCCGGAGAGGAAACAAGGCCGCAGCCCTGAAGGCCCATCAGAAGAACCGCCGCCAGGGCAGCCCTTTTCATTTTCCCAGAAGGGAGTTCATCTCCGCCATGAGCTCCGCTGCTGCCCATGGTCTTCTCATGAGCCATGTTCCCACCTGAACCATTTCAGCCCCCGCGGCAAGCAGTTCAAGCACATCACAGCCCCGGGAAACCCCCCCGGAGCTTATAACCGGTATGGAGACCGACTGTGAGACCTGCCATACCCTTGCCACCACCAGGGGCAGCAGGGCCGGGGAAGTATATCCGGCAACTTTCCTTTTTATCACCGAATTTCCCGTTCTCCAGTCTATATGCATTCCAAGAAAGGTGTTGCAGACGGTGACAGCCCCCGCCCCGTTGTCTTCAGCGGCCTTCGCCGCCTGGAGGATATCGCCCCCGTTGGGCGTGAGTTTGACAGAGAAGGGTCTGCGGGTCACCCTGGAAACGCCACGGGAGACCTTTCCAACCACGGAAGGGTCCACACCGAAGGCAGCACCACCACTGGCCACGTTGGGGCATGACACGTTGATCTCGTAGCCCGCGTGGACATCGGACTTTTCAAGGACCCTCACCACCTCGGCGAACTCTTCGATGGTCTCCCCGGCAACATTCATTATCAGCGGGCAGGGGAAGTTTCCCAGCCCTGGAAGGATGGTCCCCGCCACATGCTCAGCCCCGGGGTTGGCCAGACCGATGGAATTCAGGAGCCCCATGGGGGTTTCCATTATCCTGGGGGGAGGGTTGCCCGCCCTGGGTTTCAGTGTGACCGCCTTGGACACCACCGCGCCGGCATCCTTCAGGCACCGGAGCTTAAGAAGCTCTTCTCCGAAACCGGCGGTGCCGGAGGCAAGCATTACAGGCGAAGGGAAGGAAATGCCCCACATTTCCCTTTGAACTGATGGGGGAAAAGTCACAGTCCGGCCTCCTTCCACCTTTTCCAGTCGATCTCGCTTCCGGGGAAGACCGGGCCGTCGAGGCAGCACTTCCTGTACCCCCCGCCGGTGACGGGAATGGAGCAGCCGTCGCAGACACCCCATCCGCAACCCATCCGGCTCTCGGTGGATACCTGGATCCTGCTTCTGTGCTGAACGGGAAGGGAATTCCAGACCGCCTCCATCATGGCCACAGGACCGCAGAGGGCTATGGAGTCCGCCCTGAGGAGGTCATTTTCCTCTATGATGGATGTAACCAGACCCCTTTTCCCCGCGGAGCCGTCTTCAGTGGCGATGGTAAGCCCCGCCGGGCTGCCGAGGGGCAGCACCCTGTCCGCAGAGGAAGCCCCCACCAGTATCCTGGAGCAATGAACGGTGTCCATGAGAAAGGGGAAACCGGCGGCGCCCAGACCGCCCCCTATGAGAAGCCAGTCCCCCCCGGCCTCCAGGCGCCATCCGTGCCCCAGGGGGCCCAGCACCCTGAGGCTTTGCCCGGTTTCAACGAGGGACATGACCGCGGTGCCCCTGCCGACAACATCGAATATCACCTCGAAGCCGTCCTCCACCACCCTGTTCACCGTGAAGGGCCGCCGGGTCAGGGGAAAGGCCGTGGAGGAAGGCTCGATCTGAACGAACTGGCCCGGTTCCGCCGAGGCGGATATCTCCGGGCACTGAAGAACGGTCCTGAACACACCGGGAAGTATCTCGGAGTGCTGGAGGACCCTGCAGAGGTAATCGGCGGCTTCAGCCACGGGTCACTCCTCTCCGCCTTCGGTTTCCAGCCCCTGGGCCCTTCTTACAGCGGCTTCAATGCCCTGCGGGGTAAGGGGATACACATCCACCAGCTCCTTGAGATAGGAATCCACCACGCTGCCGGACATTCTAGCGCCCTCCGAGGCCAGATAGGCAGCCCAGAGGGCTTCAGCCCTGACCTCGTAGCTGAAGGGGGATTCCAGCAGGCCGTCGAGGATCTGCCAGGCGGCGGTCCAGTCCCTTTCCTCGATACCGGCCCAGGCCCTTTCCAGAACCGCGGAGGGCCTTTGGGCTGCAATGTCCGGCGGTGCGGGAATGCCCAGATAGTTCTCTATCTTTCCGGCGAGATCGCTCCGGGGTATGTCCTCGATTATCCCCAGAAGAACCCGCTCCACCGAATCGGTTCTGATTCCGCCGTTCTCCACCAGAAGCAGTGTCGCCATGGGAGAGAACAGTACATGCCCGAGCCCGGAGAGCTCCCTTAGTTCATCCATTGTCTCCTGGTCGGGTCCATAGAGCTCGAGGCGCTTTTCCGCGGCGAGGAGCCTGAGCTTCACCGAGGTTTCCCCGGATGTGTGTCCGGCGCTGTCGGCGTACATCCTGTAGAGGCTCAGATCACGGTGACGGTTCCCGGCCATGCGAAGCCACAGGAAATCCCCAGGCCTGGACGAGCAGTCCTGCAGAGTCTGCAGGGCCTCGTCGTAGCGACGTGCCCTCTCCAGAAGAAGGGCCCTTCTGTAAAGGGCCTCGGCTCCGGTTTCCCTGTAGCTGTCCAGCTGGGCTGAGTTAAGGTAGGAGGCCAGGGCGGCGGTGGTGTCACCGGCGAGCTCGTCGGCCCTGCCCTTGAGCAGGGAAATGTCCGCCATTTCCCTGTCGGATCTGTAGCCCAGGAGAAGCCTGTTCAGTTCCTGTGAAGCCATGTCGGGCATGCCGGCCTCTATGTAGCTCTCCGCCGCCGCCACCAGTGACCTGTAGTAGACATTGCCTCTGCTCTGGACCTCGGAGGCCCTCAGGGCAACAACAGCCCCGCTGTCCGGCATTCCGAGTTCCGTTAGTATTCGTCCACCGGTTATGTAGTATTCCGCTTCGAGGCTGTCGCCCCCACCGGGGGTGAGGGTGTCGTGAACCGCCGCCGCCAGACCGGGCTGACCGGACATGATGTAGGCCTCACAGAGGAGAAGACGGCTCACCGCATGGCGTCTTTCGTTCCTGGGGGATACCTGTATGAAGGCCGCGGCGGCATCGTTGTACCTCTCAAGGGCCATGGCCGCCCGGCCCATTCCCAGCCTGGCCCTGTCCAGAATGTCCTGGCTCCCGGTCATGACCATCGATGACGCGAAGGACATCATGGCCTCCTCGAAATCACTTCTTCCGCTTCCCACCAGGGTCCTGTGGCCCCTGAGAAGCAGGGCGTTGCCAAGCAGAAGCTGTGCGTCGTCAACCCACCTGCTGTCGGGATATCTGGCCAGAACCCTTCCGGCGCCTGTTACAGCTGCGTCGAGGAGTTCCTTCTCGTGGGCGGCGGGATCGTCGGGGTGCTCCCTGGCGTACTCCAGGGCCTCCTGGTAGCTTTTCTCGGCATTGTAAAATGTGTTGTAGTAAGCGCATCCCCCGGCGAGGAGAACGATGAGGACAAAAGACATCCTAAACAAAGCAGCCCTCCCTGAATACTTCCTCTCCTATCCAGACGGTTAAGACCTTTCCACGGATCTCCCCACCGAGGAAAGGGGAATTTACCGATCTTGAAAAGGAACTTGTGTATGTCCAGCGGCGGTCAGGGTGGAAAAGCACCATGTTCGCCACTCTGCCCACCTGGATTCCCGGCGGTTCGATGCCCAGAATGGAAGCCGGGGAAACGGTAAGCATCCGTATCACATCCATGGGTTCCATTCCAACCCCGTTCACCAGTGCGTCAACAGTGACGGGGAGAAGGGTTTCCAGGCCGGTTATGCCGAAGGCCGCGTCCTGGATGGAACCATTCTTTGCCCGGGCAGGGTGGGGAGCGTGGTCGCTTGCAACGGCGTTAACGAAACCGGCTCCGGCAAGCAGGGCAACAGCCCTTCGGCTCTCCTCGGATCTGAGGGGTGGATTCATCTTGGCCATGGTACCCCTGGAGATGAGGGCTGTTTCGTTCAGTGAAAGGTGATGGGGGGTGACGTCGCATGTCACCGGGAGCCCGTCTTCCACTGCCCTGCGCACCATTCTTATGCTTTCCGGAGAGGAGAGGTGGGTGAGGTGGAGCCTGGCTCCCCGGGGAGCTCCGGCGAGAATGTCGATGCACCTCCGGACATCCTGGAACTCGGCGCTTTCCGGTATCCCCGCAGCTCCGGTGAGCCGGGAGGCCTCGCCGAGGTTTACCGCGCCGCCGGCGGCGACGGCGGTCACCTCGGGATGCTCTATCACCGTGCCCCCAGCCGGGGCAAGCCTCCTGAACGCCTCCAGGAGGGCATTATCGGATCCCACCGGGCTGCCGTCGTCGGTGAAGGCTTTCACTCCCAGTTCAAGGAAGCCTTCGATGTCCACACAATGGAACCCCTTCCGGCCCAAGGTGACGCAGGGCACCGGGTGAACCTGCGCCAGGCCGAGACCGTTGGCCCTCCGGACTATCTCCATGGTTCTTTCCGGTTCATCGAGGGGGGGCATGGTGTTGGGCATCATTCCCAGGGCGGTCACGCCGCCTGCCACCGCGGCACGGAGGCCTGACTGCAGGGTTTCCGCCCCCTCGCCGCCGGGCACACGGAGGTGAACATGCATGTCCACCAGGCCGGGTATGAGCCACAGCCCGGAAGGGCTTGAGGTGGAGGGGAAAATGGATTCCACCCGGCCATGAACCACGGATACATCGCTGAGGGCGTCGGTGCCGGACAGCGGATCTATGAGCCTTACCGCCCTGAGGGTGCGGGTTCCGGGTTTGGGATCAGTCAGAATAGTCCTCTCCGTCGTGGTTGGCCTCTCCGCAGTCCGGGGCGTTCTCCGGGGTGGAGACCCCCCTGGCCTCTATTATCCTTCTTTCAGGCGATGAGTTCCAGTCGCCCCTGCTCACTATGCTCTGAATGACCTTCGTCCCCAGACCCACGGAACCGAAGGCATCGAAGAACCGAAGGGCCCATCGCTCGGTTTCCTCCACTATCCTGTTCCTGTATTCAGAGGGCAGGGCCATTATCTCCCCGTGGAAGGGAAGGTTCAGTTTCTTGTAGTCCCCTGAGTTCCTCGCCCATCCCCTCTTGTCCGCCGCGGTCACCATCCTGTTCCAGAGTTCCATGGGTATGCCCATGTCCGGGCGCTTCACATAGCTTCCGCCGTCGGTGAGGGCGTTGCCGCTCTCCTCGTCCATCTCCAGGCCGAAAACGATGTTCTGCCAGAGGGTGCCCACATTCCCCTTGTTGATGCCGTATTCACGGAAGGTCCCCACCTTGCCCAGGGGGGTTCCGCTGATGCCGTGCTGGGCTATTGTAACGCCGTACTTCGCTATTGCCCCGGCTATCTGCCCGGTTCTCTGAAGGTCGATCCCCTCGTCCTCACCGGCGGAGGTGTCGTAGGTTCCGTGTTTGGACCCGTTGCTGATTGCCAGGTAATCCGGGAAAATGCCCCAGGAATTCAGCCCGCCTATGTAGTATTCCGCCTCTTCCACCGTTGTGATCACCCCGGCTCCCTTTATCTCGCCCACCTCGGTCTCAAGACCGATGTAGGGGGGGATGTGCATTGCGAGGTCCCGGGTGTACATGAGGTTTTCCCAGTCGTGGTTGTGGGAGGCGTCGACGGCAACGGAGGTCCAGCCGCCTGCGATGGCTCCGGGGACGGTTCTCAGGGCATCGAGGAGGTCTTCCGGGGACTTGATGGCGAAGTGATCCATGTGGAGGCAGTAAACAACGCCGTCGCCCAGGAGGCTGGAGTAGTGCATCGCCATGCCCGGGAGGTTCTCGTAGTTTACACCTGTGTAGCCCGCTTCGGACTTGGCCAGTTCGAGAAGGACGAAGCTGTCGGCCTTTTTCGCCGCGCTGAGCAGACCCTGGGCGCTGAGGGGGTTCCTTATGTTGCATGCCATTACGATGGCCTTGTTCTCCTCGGCCACCAGTGCTATGTCCCGGCCGCTCACCAGGGCGCAGCGGCTCCCGGGGAGGGCCCTCTGAACGTTAAGCGGCCTCAGTTTCAGGAATCGGTCGTAAAGGGAGGTGTCCATTCTCTGTCTCCTTTATGTTATTATTCACCCTGAAGAAATTTCACGGGGTAAATATGCTTGATAGCCCACGGAGGGGAAAAGGCTTGAGGAAGCTTCTTGAAAGAATACAGGGTATCAGCACAGCCCTCACGATAATCATACTGCTTGTCCTGAGGTATCTGTTCAGATTCAGCAGCGTCACCGCGGTGGACATCATTCAGGGTCTGCTCTATCTGTTCGCACTGGGAACCCTTCTGGCAACATCCGGCCTCATCTTGTACAGACGGGATCTGAAGAGCCGCCCCTGGCAGCTGATACTCAGCATACTATTCATCACCGGGCTTGTTCTGGCGCTCTCCAGGGAGGGGGCATCGGGACATCTCCATGAATGGTCGGCGGCCTGGGCCACCAATGCTTATCTCGGCGCCATGGCTTTCCTTACCGTATCCGGCCACCTGATACTCCTGGCAAGAAAGGCATCTCCCGCCCTTGTGCTTCCCTCCAGCTTCATCGTTGTAATCCTTGTGGGAGCGGCGCTTCTGCTTGCACCAAGATCGACGGTCAGCGGCGACATTTCCCCAGTCGACGCCCTCTTCACCTCCACCAGCGCAACATGCGTCACCGGTCTCATAGTGCTGGACACCGCAACCGACTTCACCTTCCAGGGCCAGCTCATTATCCTTGTCCTCATACAGGTAGGCGGTCTGGGTCTGATGACATTCGCCGCGTTCTTCTCCCTTACCTTCGGGCAGAACATAGGGCTTAGCGACACTATGAACCTCACAAGGATCATGGACACGGAGTTCGCGTCGGATCTCAAGCACATACTGATATCCATTCTGCTCTGGACACTTACCATCGAAGCCGCCGGTGCTGTTCTGCTGTACAACACCTGGGCAGGCCTTGAAACAGGGTGGACCACAGGAGAGACCATCTGGCAGTCTGTTTTCCACAGTGTCAGCGCCTTCTGCAATGCCGGCTTCAGTCTGAACAGCAACAACCTGGAGGGTTTCTCCCATTCCCCGTTCACCGGACTTATCATAGGATCCCTGATCGTTCTGGGAGGACTGGGCTTCATGCTTCTTACGGTTCTGGGCAAAAGCTGGCTCACCCGGATGAGAACTGGGCGTAAACAGCCCCTTCCGGTGCAGGCAAGGTTCGTTCTTCTGGTCACGGGGATTCTCATTGTCCTTGCCCTTGTCTTCTTCATCGGAGCTGAATGGAACAATACCCTTCAGGGAATGACCATTCCGGAAAAACTCGGAAACGGCTTCCTCCAGGCGGTTACGCCCCGAACCGCAGGATTCAACACGGTTCCCACCTCCGAGCTTCTCCCCGGGGTTAGATGGTTCTTCGTAATACTCATGTTCATAGGCGCTTCCCCCGGCGGAACCGGGGGCGGAGTGAAAACAACCTCAGTGGGACTTCTGCTCCTCTCACTTAGAAGCCTTCTGGAGAGAAAGAAGCAGCCTGAGATATGGCGTCGCCGCATTCCGGTCTTCGATCTTCAGCGGGCGGGAGCCGTTCTTCTGATGGGCATGGCCGCCTTCGGTGTAAGCAGTGTGCTTCTGCTCTTTACGGAGAACTCAGCCGGCCAGTTCCAGGAATCTGACTACATCTTCGAAGCCATGAGCGCCTTTGGGACCGTGGGCCTGTCCACCGGGGTAACGCCGGTGCTGACAACCATGGGAAGGTGGATAATAATAGCAACAATGTTCGTTGGCAGAACGGCTCCGGCAACCCTTGCCGCGGCAACAATAAGGGTCCGTACATCTTCGTACAGTTACCCCGAGGACCGGATAACAATAGGGTAGGTTGGAAACATCATGCAGGAATCACCCAAAAAGATAGCCGTGATAGGCCTTGGCTCCTTCGGGAGCAGCCTGGCTGAGGAGCTGGTGAAACAGGGCGCTGAGGTAATGGCCATCGACGCCAGGGAAGAACTTGTCGACAACATCAAGAACACCGTTAACAACGCAATCTGCTTCGACTGCACCAACGAATCACTCCTTGTCGCATATGGAATAACGAAGTTCGATCTTGTGGTGGTTGCCATAGGCGAGAACTTCGGCAGCACCGTCACCATAACCGCCATACTCAAGGACAGGAAGGTTACCGTATACAGCAGGGCGAGCAGCGACCGTGAGGAGAAGATCCTCAGGGCAATAGGAGCCGATAAGGTCTACCGTCCTGAGCACGAGCAGGGAAAGACCCGGGCCAGGGAAATGACATACACCGGAATCAAGGAGTTCGTCAGGCTCAGGTCGGACATGGAACTTATCGTGACAGGTCCCACCAGGAACATGCTGGGCAAGATGATAAGCGAACTTGACATCCGCAGGGTACACGGTGTGAACATAGCCTTCTTCGGCAAAATGCTTTCTGATGGAAGTTACGAATACAGAATACCTAATCCCGACGACATCCTTGAGCAGGACGACCTTCTCTGGCTCATAGGTTCAAACAGGAACATGAAGAGGCTCCACGATAACAAGCCCTAGAGGAGCTCCAGCAGACCGGTTGACTTAAGTGCCACCGACCTTTCGGCATTTATCTTCACGAAGAGCTTCAACGCTGTTTCCGAGGCGGGGTGTTTCTTGCAGATGGATTTCACCAGGGCAGCCATTGCCCTGGGCAGTTCGGATGATTCCGCAATGAAGCTCTGGAGGGTAAGTCCCTCGCTGAGTTCGTAGTGAAGGGGTTCAAGGGCGGGGTATTTCTTCCGTATCTTTTCCACGTAAACCGGCATAAGGCTCCTGCTCTGGGGCCAGACCGGGCCTATGCTCTCGAGCCATGCGTTCACCGAGGTGAGTATGAGGTTTATCTCCCCTATTCCCAGGGCGGCGGGTTCCGCCACGGGGCCGTCGAAGAACTCGGCCAGACCGGAACCCTCCGGTGACTTGAGGAACTGAATCAGCTCCCTCCCGGCGATGGTCCTGCCGGGAAGGAATCCCTTGGATATCTTCCCCTCGCAGATGGGTATCAGGGATATTCCGCTGCTCACATGGAGGCTTATCATGCCCGATTCACCGGATTTCTTCAGGGATTTGAGAAGCTGAACCAGTTCGCCGCTGGAGTTGTCGAGTTCGGTGAGGACAGGTTCCTCGGTGAGGTACTTGATAACGGGGCCCAGGGCCTTTTCGTCGAGGAAGTGCAGGGAAAGGTAGAGCTCCCTCTTGTCGTTCCTTATCATGCTAAGGAAGGAGGCTGAATCCAGGCAGTCGCTTCCGGAGATGTAATAGGGTTTGCCCTGTCTGAAGATAAGCCGGGTGAAGATCCTGCTGCCGTCGGATACGGACCAGTAGCAGTCCTTCCTGAAATCCCTGAGCTCGGTTCCCCCCCGTACCAGGGCATCGAGGTTGAGGAAGTGAACCGGAACCCTGTCGAAGAACCTTCTTATGTATGGAAGATCAACTGAGGTGTCAGCGTACAAGCCTTGCTATCCTTCCGATCTTGGGCAGGCCCTCTCCGGGCTGCCATGACCAGTATGTAACCATTGCCTGCCCCTTGACAAGCTGAAGGTCCAGGGGGCCCCATATCCTGCTGTCGCTGGAGTGGTCGCGGTTGTCCCCCATCATGAAGGCGCTTCCTTCGGGGACAATATACACCCAGTTCCCATTCCCATCCCGGACGGTGTTCACCCTTATATCCTCGAAGGCGAGATCCGCCACGGCGCTGTAGGCGTAGAGGTCCGCCACGGAGTCGGGCCAGCGTTCGTCTATGATGCTGGAATTCATCTGGTCCTGGTGGGCCAGGGCCCATGGGGAGGGAAGGCCGTTTACATAAAGTGTGTCGTTACTGACCCGAACAGAATCGCCCCCAAGCGCCACCACCCTTTTTATGAATGTCACCTCTTCGTTGGCGGGATACCTGAACACTATGCTCTCACCCAGCTCCACAGAACCTGTTGCGGGCATGAGGAGCCACCGGTGATCCCCCCTGAAATTGTGCAGAAGGGGAGCCATCCGGTCGGAGAACGGTATCTGCTGACCGTTCTCGGACTTCAGTACCAGGAGATGATCGCCCACGGGAAGGGTGGGAGACATGCTGGGGGTGGGTATCCTGTAGGCTTCTATCACATAGGGCCGGAGGAAACCGAAGAATACGAGAAGGGCCAGAGCCAGCTGCAGAAACCAGTTACCGTACTTTTCCAACTTCGGGTTCAAGTTTCCTCCTGTGTGTGATGGTGAAAGCGATAATGGCCAACGGAGGGGCAATCGTCAACCAGCCATTGACAGGGAGGGCCTGATCCAGCAAAGTTTCAGTGTTTAAAAATCACTGTTACGGGAAAGGATATGTATGGATCTCATCACCGCCATCACGAACTTCTCTCCGGGTTCTATACCCCTGGGAAGAATTGGCCTCTTCGCCCTTGGAATAATTGTCTCCCTGGCCCTTCGGAAACTTATCTGCGCCCTCCTGAAGAGACCCAGAAAGAGAACGGAGAACTTCCTCACTGCACTACTTTTCGGACTGGCAGGGCCGATTGCCTTCCTTGTGGTGTTCACCGGCTTCTATTACTCCCTGCTCATTCTGAACCTCCACGGCACGGTGAACCACGTGGCCATGATACTCATACAGCTCCTTCTCACATTCACGGTGATACGGGTGCTGTATGTTGTCACCGACGATGTGGCACGGGAGATGGGCTCCCTCGCCGGCGAAACGGAATCGAAGCTGGACGACCAGCTGATACCTGTTCTCAGGAAACTTGCCAAGGTGGTCATCGCCGCGGTGGCCATTGTGTTCTTCATGCAGCTCAAGGGCTACCCCGTGACAGGCATCGTTGCCGGCCTTGGAATAGGCGGTCTGGCCTTCGCCTTCGCCGCCCAGGACTCCATAGCCGGGATATTCGCCTCGGTGGCCCTCTTCCTCGACAGACCCTTCATGGTGGGCGACTTCATAGAGGTTGGCAGCGTAACGGGAACGGTGGAGGAGATAGGTCTCCGCTCCACAAGGATAAGGACCCTGGGGAAAACCCTGGTGGCCATACCCAACAAGGAGATAGTGGACTCCACCATCGACAACCTTTCGAAAAGACCCCTTCGCAGGTGCAGCATTTCCATAGGAGTGACCTATGATTCCACGGCGGAACAGATGGAAAAGCTGGTGGAAGACCTTCGGCAGATGCTTGTCGACGACGAAATGTCCGAGCACGAGGGCTCCTATGTCCACTTCAACACCTTCGGGGATTCCTCTTTGAACGTAGACCTGATCTTCTTCATTAAGACCGTGGATTACGCTGAATTCCTCCAGGCAAGGCAGAACCTGAACATAAAGATCATGCACATCGTCCAGGATCTGGGCCTCGAATTCGCCTTCCCCTCCACCACCGTGTATCTGGAGAAGTAATGGACGGCCACCGCGAGAGGCTCCGGGAAAGGTATCTCAGAGCCGGCGTAAAGGGCTTCACCCAGAGGGAGATACTGGAGCTGCTCCTCACATACGCCCTGCCCAGGAAGGACACCAGAGGGGCCTCCGAGGAGCTGCTGGAAACCTTCGGAAGCCTGAGGAACATTCTCAGGCAGCCGCCTTCCTCCCTCACGAAGGTCAAGGGTATAGGGAAGACCGCCGCCGTTCTCATCTCCCTGGTGCACCAGCTTGTGTCCCTCGCTGAGTTCCCCGGGGAGAAGATCACCATAACCGGACCCGAGCAGGTGGGGGACTATCTCCGTCAGCGGCTGGGCTCGCTTAGAAGGGAACGGTTCAGCGCCCTTCTCCTGAACTCCTCCAACGAGCTCATCGCCGAGGTGGACCTCGAGTTCGGAACGGTGAACCGCACACAGGTTTACCCCCGCAACCTGGTGGAAAAGGTCATCGCCCACAGCGCATCGGGGGTAATACTGGTTCACAACCACCCCGGGGGCCGGCTGGAACCCAGCAGGGAGGACATCGCCCTTACAAGGAAGCTTACGAAACTGGGGGAGGAAATGGATTTCCGGGTCCTCGACCACTTCATAGTAACCGATGAGGCGGTACGGGCCATCGGAAATCAGCAGGGCTGAAAGCCCTATCTGGCAAGCACCAGCTTGACCAGCCCGCCTGAGGCCTCCCTGGCGACATAGACACCGGTGGGAAGGTTCACGGGGAACCAGGTGGCGGAACCGGTGCCCGAGGCGGCCCCCACCTCCCTTCCCTGCAGGTCGAAAACCCTCACCGACCCATTGCCGTTCCCCGGGAAGATGAAGGTAAAGCTGGAAGATGGATTGCTACGGACCCGGAGCCCCGGAGGAAACACCTGATCCACCCCAAGTGCAGGCACCAGCCTCACCGCGTCGGCCACAGCGGTCCCGGGAGCGCTCTCATGGCAGAGAAGCCCTATGGAACACTGGCCGGTGAAGGTGAAGGAAGAAGACGACACCCATTCCCCTCCCCCCTCTCCCTGGTCCAGGAAAACATCGGTAACACCCCCGGAGTGGGTTACCCTGAAACACACCGATGAAGAGTTCTCGTAACCGGAGGTCCACCAGACCTCAAGGATGAAGGTGCCGTTCACCGGAACCATGGAGGACCACTGGGCCTCGCCTGCCCCCCCACCGGCTGAAACAAGGCAGCCGCCCATCCAGGGAGCCCCGGAGGCCTGCTCCTCCCAGAGCAGGGAATCGTTAAGGGAAAAACCCGCCGACAGATTGTCCATGAGAATGATGCCGCTGCCCCAGGCTGGGGATGAGAGCCCGTAGAAGGAGCAGAGAGCATCGGCGTAGGACCAGGCCTGTATCCCGGTGTGGTCATCGATGTCGAAGGCATAGAGATAAGATTCGTTCCAGTTCAGCGTGTAGTCCAGGAAACTGCCCTCCCCCAGTATCGCCGGCATGACCGTTTCCCTTATCACGTGGAGATGGCCGCCGTCCTTCACGCCCCTGTCGGTGTAGCCGTAGGCCTCCAGCAGGGCCTCCTGAACCAGCGCCGCGGTCTGGAAGGAAGGGTCACCGGGATCAAGGGAACCGCAGAAGGTCTCGGTTCCCTGAACCGACCCGTTGAAGGCGTTCTCGTGGATGGAGACGAAACCGTCGAATCCGTTGGCGTTGGCGTAGTCGGTCCTGGCCTGGAGCGACACATCGTAATCGCCGTCCCTGGTGAGGGCGGCACGGGAAACCCCGGGCACCTGGCACAGCCAGTTCTGAAGAAGAAGCCCAATTTCCAGCACCACATCCTTCTCAAGGGCGTATTCTCCCACCGCGCCGGTGCTGGTGCCGCCGTGGCCGGGGTCTATGCACACGGTGATGCCGCCGAGGAGAAGCAGGGCGGGAAGGCTAAAGGGAAAGCTCATCCACAGCCAGCGTTCCGAAGGACCCGGTAAGGGCATCGACATACCAGAGGGTGCTTCCGGAGCATTCCGGTCTGGTTTCATGCACCCCGGGAGTCGAGGTGATCCGAATCGGGTTCTCCCCCGGTCTAACGAACCAGAGGTCTGCCCCGGTGAGCTCATGGCCGTCGTCGGTGGACACACAGTAGAAAAGCCCCCGGAGCCCGGGGCACCAGCAGGGCTGTTCCCCGTTGCCCACCACCATCAGCGACCCGTCGGCGGGGAGATAGACTATCTCGCCTGTTAGGGTGGGGGCTATGACATCGCCGCCGGGGGTCACCAGGGGGGCATAGAACCTGTATCCCTGAACCACCCTTTCCCCGCCGGTCTCGAGGCTGAGTATCCTCAGCATGTCGTTCATGTCGGTGTATGCGGCTATCCCGTTCTCGACGCTCACATGGAAGGCTGAAACCCCTTCATTCACAGCATCGTTCCATCTGTAAAGAGAACCGTTCCCCGTGTACCAGAGATCACCCCCTGAATCCAGCCAGGGCGCCCCGGTCCTGCCCGGGGACACAACGGAGGTAATACCGGTGAGGATGTCCGTTTCCAGAAGCCCCCGGGATGAGGAAACGCAGTAGATCCTCAATTCACCGAAGGCAATGTAGCTGAACCTCTCCCCGGGTTCCGAATCAAGGGCAAAAACGCTTTCACCCTCCGGGGAAACCACGGACACCGATGAACCGTCGTCGCCGGTGAACGCCGCGAGGCCACCGGAGGCGGCAAGCCCATGTATGGCGGCAAAAATGAACAGAAGATGAAGACACATTCGATAACCTCCCTGATGAGTTGATTATAATACCGATGCTTGAACGGCATTCACATACCCGGGGAGATCGACATGACCACTGCCAGGCTATCACCTTTCCTTGTTCTTTTCCTTATGCTCTTCGCCTCCTGCTCCCGGAAGGACACAAGACCTAACGTGCTGCTGGTGATAATAGACACAGTGAACGCAGGTCACCTGGGCTGCTACGGCTACGAGAGGAACACCTCCCCCTTCATCGACAGTCTGGCATCCTCGGGAATAAGGTACGCCAACTGCCAGGCCCAGGCCCCCTGGACCCTGCCCGGGACAACCAGCATTCTCACCGGCCTCACCGAGAGAAGCCACGGCTGCAGCAGGTATGGAGGTGTCTCCCATGGTCTCGACCCCGAGGTCCCCACGCTGGCGTCCATCCTCAGCTCCAGCGGATACACCACAGCAACATTCGTGAACAATGGATACCTTGGCCCGGACTTCGGGCTGGACAGGGGCTACGGCAGTTTCTGGATGGGAACCGACAGCGTGGACTACGCCCATGTGACGATAGATTCCGCGATGCACTTCCTTGACACCCTGGACACAGGGAGGCCCTTCTACCTGAAACTGCATCTGTTCGACCCCCACCTGCCCTACGATCCCCCGGCCCCCTACGACACCCTCTTCAAATCCACGGGAACCGCCGGCTACACTGTCTGGCCTTCCTCACGGGAACTCTGGAACCACCAGGTGGTGATAGATCACATGAGGGCCATGTACGATTCCGAGCTCCGCTGGACCGACAGCCAGCTCGAAAGGCTTTTTCAGCACCTCCGAGACAATGGGCTGGTTGAGAACACATTGATAGTCCTGATTGCGGACCACGGCGAGGAGTTCATGGAACACGGCGACTGGGGCCACGCCCACAACCTGTATCAGCAGTCCCTCCATGTGCCCCTGATCATCACCGGCCCCGGGCTGGGGACCGGGGTGGTGGAACTGCGGAACACCGGGCAGTTCGATGTGCTTCCCACTATCCTCGACTATCTGAATATCCCCCCGCCGGAGCACGCTGAAGGGATCAGTCTGCTGGGGGACATACCGGAGAACAGAATACTTCCCTCCAGCGGGGTCCTTGCGGATATAGCCTCGGCATCGGTTCTCTCCGGCTCCACCAAGGTCATCTGGTTCGTGGAACCGGATTCAGCGGAAACCTACGACCTGGCGTCGGACCCCGGGGAGATCAGCGCCGCGGAAACCGACAGCCTGCTTCTGGATGAAGCCCAGGGGTACTGGGCCTGGCCGTGCATATGCACCCCGACCTCCTTCGAAGAGGAGGTAATCGAACAACGACGGCTGGAAAGCCTGGGCTACATCAGATAGGGTTCCCCGGCACTCTCACAGTTGACTCAGCCCAGTGTCTTTGCGTACTGGAAAAGCCCCCCTGCCAGATAGATGTCCTTCTGAACACCGCTGAGGGGCTCTATTGGCCTGTCATCCAGTGTTCCCTTCTCCATGTCCAGCACCACCCTTTCCAGGTGGGTGAACACACCCGCTTCGGCGTTGGGCATGGTAATCACGGGAAAGGCGCTGTTTATGGCGTTGCGCTTGTATATGGCCCCATAGGACCTTGCGATCACAGCGGTTACTCCCAGGTTGATGAAGCAGTCCACCGCCTGCTGGCGTGAGCTGCCGCTTCCGAAGTTGTCGCCGGCGAGTATCATGTCCCCGGGCCGTGCCAGTTCGGCGAAGTTCCTGTAGCCCTCGAGGTTGTCGAAGGAGTACCGGCCCATTTCCGCTATGTCGGTTATGGCCAGATACTGGTTGTGGAATATCATGTCCGTGTCTATGTCGCTGATGAGTTCGCCTTTAAGTTGAAGGACCCAGAGCCTTCCCTCGAGTTTGAGCGATGCCATGCTATACCTCCTCCAGTTCCCGGACTTCGGCTATCCGTCCCAGGACCGCGGTGGCAACCGCGGTTCCGATGCCCGCCAGGTAGGTGTCTCCCCTGCCCTGCTTGCCTGCGAAGTTCCTGTTGGAGGTGCTCACCTGGACCTCCTTCTCGCCGGTCATCCCTATCTGGCCCGAGGCGCAGCCTCCGCATCCGGCATTGCTGACAATGGCCCCGGCGTCGAAGAGGTCCGCCAGGAGACCCTCGTGGAGAAGCCTGTCCCAGGTTTTCCTGGTTGCGGGAACCACCTTCAGCATCACCCCATCGGCAACTTTCCTTCCCCTGAGGAGCTTTGCCGCGTAAGCCAGGTCTTCATAGGTGCCGTTGGTGCAGCTTCCTATGAACACGCCGTCTACCCTTGTATCCCGGTAACCGCTCACCGGATGCACGTTGTGGGGGTTGGGCGGGGCGGCGAGGAGCGGTTTCAGACCGGTAATGTCCAGTGTGTACTCCTGGCTGTAAACCGCATCGGGATCGGGATATATGGCCTCTTCCCTCCCCATGCCGAAGTGATCGAGAACATTCCGGCTGGGAGGAAGAAGGATGATGATGGCGCCCATCTCGGTGGCCAGGCTGGACAGTGTGATGCAGTCCGAAAGGCTGGCCTGTTCAGCCCACTCTCCGGTGACCTCCACGGACCTTCCCAGGAGTGTGTGGCTTCCGAACTCTCCAAGCATTGCCAGGGCAACATCCTTCGCCTCGGTTCCCGGAGCGGGCATGCCCATGAGTGTCACCTTAACACTGTCCGGGACCTGGAACCAGACCTTTCCCGTCTTGAAGGCGAAGGCAATGTCCACATCCCCCATACCCTGTCCGAAAGCCCCAACGGCCCCCATGATGTTCAGGTGGCTGTCGGTTCCGACGGTGGTGGTTCCCGGCCTTGCGAGACCCTCCTCCATTACCACATGGCTGCCTATCCCGGCGTTGACGTCGAAGACCTTAAGTCCGTGCTTTCTTGCAAAAAGCCTTATCCTGTGCTGGTTTGTGGCGTAGGGAATGGTATTCGCAGGAACATTGCAGTCGAAGGTGAAGAAGGTTTTCTTCCCGTCATGGATCGGGTCATCGCCGCCGTGGGTTTCCAGGTTGCCCACAACGTTCGCCCCGGCGAAATCCCTTGCTGAACGGTTGTCTATCTCCATCCACACTATGTCGCCGCCGGAGCAGTCGCCGCCTCCGTGGGCGGTTATGATCTTCTCTATGAGAGTTCTGCCCATTGCTGTCTCCATTCGGGCTTGTCGGCATGCCAGTTACCCCTCTGGTCACGGCCGAGCTTGAGACACTTGAGGAACAGTTCACCGGTTCCGGCCTCTTTGTATGATTCCTCGATCTCTTTCATGGAGTAACTGAATTCAAATGTCTCAACCTGTGGATTGCCCGTTTCCGGGAAGGAGAGCACCATGAAGGTGCCCCCGGATGGAAGTGTTCCCCCTCCGACGGAGCCGGGATTGATGATAAGGCCGCCGGGGCGCCTGATGACAAGGGGAGTGTGTGTGAAGCCGCAGGCGAGTATGTCCGCCCCGGACCTGTTCAGAATGGCGTCGTAAACCTCGGCGGGGGCGTTCTCAGGGAGGCCCTGGGACTGTCTGCCGGGAAGGCCGTGAACACAGTGGAACGAGCGCTTGCCCACCTGGAACCTCAGCTCCTCGGGAAGACCCTTGAGCCACTTCCTGCCCCGGGGTGATATGCTCTCAACGGTCCACTGAAAGAAATCCGCCGCCAGATTCCTCCAGTGGGGGTTCAGGTATTCCTCGCCGGTGGTGTCCCTGCGCCTGGCCGCGGCCCTGTCGCAGTTGCCCTGGAGGCAATCCACTCCGCTGTCCGTGAGAAGCTCTATGACCCCCTCGGGGTCGGGACCGTAGTGCACGAGATCCCCAAGGCACACCGTGGTGTCCACACCGGTGGATCCTATCTTCTCAAGGGCCGCCCTCAGGGCTGGAAGGTTGCCGTGTATGTCGGAAAGAAAAGCTATTCGCAAATTACCGTTCCTCTCTGTTCTGTTTCAGCGGGGAATATACACGGTGCCGGAATGGACTACCGGAAGATGAACCTTTCGGAAACCCCCTGAAGGGGCTGCCACCGCTCAGGAGGGGTGTATGAGAGCTCCATCAGACCCTCACGGTCATTGCTGTTCACGAGCTCGCGCACATGGCTTCCCCCGGCGAGGATGTCGATGGGCATTTTCTCGTATTCATACTCGTAGGGAGGGGGGTTCCACCTGGTTCCTTCAAGACCGAAGCAGTATTCCAGTATCCCCAGCGCGGCCAGAAAGGGCCTGAAAGAGCCGGGGTCCGTTACGTGAATCTCCGCTCCGCCGCACTTGTACCCGCTGTGCTTGTTGAAGGTGGGAATGAAGAAATGGGGTCTGAGGACGGCGCCCTCCATGAACCTTGAACCGTTCAGCCGGTGGCAGAGCCTCCAGGGGTCTATCCACGGTGCGCCGAATACCTGGAAGGGTCTGGTGGTTCCCCTGCCCTCGGAAAGATTGGTGGCCTCAAGCAGGCACATGCCGGGATAGACCATTGCCGTCTCCGGTGTGGGCATGTTCGGGGAGGGCATGACCCATGGCGGTGATCCGGGAAGGCTGAGCACCAGCGGCTGGGGGATCCCGTCGTGGTCGGCGAAGAACAGGGCGAGTTCACCGGTGGACAATCCGTGCCTGACGGGAATGGGGTACATCCCCACGAAGGATGAGAAGGCGGTATCCAGTATTGGGCCCTCCACCAGTCTGTTGCCCAGTGGGTTGGGCCGGTCAGCCACTGCAACCGGTATGCCAAGTTCAGCGCATCTGCGCATGGTGAGGGCCATGGTGTAGATGTAGGTGTAGTATCGGCTGCCCACGTCCACCAGGTCGATCAGCACCCCGTCGGCACCGGACAGCATGGTGTCGGTGGGAACACGGGTGCTTCCGTAAAGGCTGTACACCGGAACGCCGTACTGGGGGTGGGTGTAGCCCTCCCACTCTATCATGTTGTCCTGGGTCTCACCCCAGAAGCCGTGCTGGGGGCCCATTACACAGTGAAGCACCCCCCGGCGGTGGAGGAGGTCGAGGGTTGACCTGAACCGGTGATCCACCGCGGCGTAGTGTGAAAGAAGGCAGATCCTTTTCCATGGAAGGTTTTCCCGGGCTGGATATGTGTTATTTTTCATGGGCGAAGAATATGAAAGGCGCCGGTTTTCCGCAATGGCATGGAAGGAGTTGACAGTGAACGTTTTCAGCCAGACCTTCGACGCGGTGAAGAACAGCTGGGGAATACTGATGGCAGATAAGGAGCTGATAGTTTTCCCCGCCCTGTCGGGAATACTGTGCCTGGTGGTGAGCGCGAGCTTCTTCTTCCCTGTCTCCGCCTCGGGACAGACCGTGGAACAGCTTTACGAAACGAACCGGGGGGGCTTCCTGGTGCTGGCGTTCCTTTTCTACTTCGCCAACTACTTCCTCATTACCTTCTTCAACTGCGCCGTAATAGCCTGTGCGGAGATAAGGATGGCCGGCGGCGACCCCACACTGGCCGACGGCTTCAGGGCCTCCTTTGCAGTAACCACTTACATAGCCGCCTGGGCCATGGTGGAGGCCACCGTTGGCCTGGCTCTCAGAATGTTCAGGGGCAAGGGGCGAAGAAGCCTGATAACCGGTTCCCTGGGAACCATGTGGACCATGGCGGCATTCTTCGTCCCCCCAAGGATGGTAATCGACAGGATGGACCCCTTCACCGCCCTGAAGAACGCCTGGAAGGATCTGAAGGGGAACTGGGGCCACCAGCTTGTGGGGGGTGTAAGCTTCGGGCTGCTTGGGTTCCTTGCCGCCCTGCCCGCCCTGGCCGTTGTTTTCCTGTCGGGTTTCCAGAGCCACGCAGCCCTGCTGTCAGCTGTGGTCTGGCTGCTCATGGTGGCCCTGGTGGTTTCAACCCTGAAGGCGGTTTTCCAGGCCTCCCTCTATCTCAGTATCAGGAGCTGAATTCAGCTGAAGGGTATCACATCACCCTGGCTGAGGAAGACCGTTCCAGGATGGATCACACCGGCCTCGGCGGTTATCTCGCCGGCGAACCAGGGCTTCATGTGAAACACATAAACGGGAATGTCCGGGCTGTTCAGCTTCCGGAGTTCACAGGCGGCCAGCGACGGGGACAGGTGATCCGAGGCAAGGGCTATGCCCCTGCTGGAATCCGGGAAGGAAACCTCGATGAAAACACCCGAGGGGGGTCCCTCGGCCCTGGCCCTTTTCCAGATGGTGTCCGTGGGTCCGGTGTCACCGGAATAGACCACGAGGCCGCCGTCGGCCCTGAAAAGGAAACCCCTGGCCCCTGCGGGATGATTCACCGGAACCGCCATGGCATCCACACCGCCGGGGAGTTCCACCCATTCTTCGTCGGGAAGCACCCTGTACTCCAGAAGCGGGGCTCCCGCGGTCTCTATCCGTGTGAAGTCCGGCCAGATAAGACCGTTCATGTAGTGGGTCTTCACTATGGAAAGGCATGCTTCACTGCCCATTACCACCAGGGGCCGGTTCCTTGTGTGAACCATGGAATCCAGTATGAAGCCCAGATCCAGTATGTGGTCGAGGTGGGCGTGGGTCAGGAGCACCGCGTCAACTTTGTTCAGCTCTTCAGGGGGGATGAAGGAGGCGCTGCCGGCGTCGATGAGGACCCTGGAGCCCAGTCTCATGCATACGATGCGGTCAACGGCGTTCTTTGAACCGGCGGCACCTGTAACCTCAATGTACATATCTGACACTCCTCATGTTACCACCCTGGGAAGCAGCGGACTAATTCCGGTTACCACCTCGTAGTTTATGGTATTCATCCATCCCGCCATGAGCTCGGCGGAGATCTCCTCGTCGCCGGACCTTCCAAGAAGCACCACCTCGTCCTCGAGGTTCACCCCGGGTATGTCCGTTACATCAACCATGCAGAGGTTCATGCACACCCTTCCCAGGACCGGTGCCCGCTTCCCTTGAACAAGCACCCAGCCGGTGTTCCCCACCGCCCTTGCGTAGCCGTCGGCATAGCCCACGGGCAGGACGGCTATACGGGTGGTGCGGGTGGTGCGGTAGGTGCAGCCGTAGCCTACGAAGCTCCCCTGGGGAACCTCCTTCAGCTGAACCGCCCGTGTCTTCCAGGAGAGCACCGGCGCGAGGTCCGGCATGCGGACACCCATGGATTCGGCGGAGAGGCGGGTTTCCCTGGAGGGCCAGAGGCCGTAGAGGCCTATTCCCGTTCTCAGCATGGAAAAGTGCGTCTTCGAAAAAAGAATGGCGGCGGCGGTGCAGGCGGTGTGTATGACCCGGGGTATGATGCCGCTGTTTCCCAGTGTATCCAGAACCGTCTGGAACCTGCTGAGCTGGCTGCCTGCGTACTGATGGTTCAGTGTGTCCTCGATGTTGGCGAAATGGGTGTAAACCCCCTCGAGCACAGTACCGGGAATGGCGGAAAGCCTTTGGGCAAGGGCAGGGGCCTCTTCGGGAAGGACCCCCTGGCGCCATGTTCCGGTTTCAACCTTCATGTGAACTATAAGCTCATTCGCCGAGGGGGGCAGCGACGAGATGGCACGGGCTGTTTCGAAGTTGCAAACCATGATGCGGAGGTTGGCCTCCCTGGCCTCGGACAACCTTGCCAGGGGAACGTGTCCCATGAGAAGTACGGGTCTGGACTCTCCCAGTGCCCGTATCTCCAGCCCCTCTTCAAGGGAATTCACAGCAAGCCAGTCCGCCGAGGGAAGCAGGGGAAGCATCTCCCTCACTCCGTGACCGTAGGCATTGCTTTTCACCACGGCGCAGTGAATACCGCTGAAGCCGTGGCCTCTTCTTATTTCCGCCAGGTTGCGGTCAGGCGACCCGGCGCTGAGTTCCACCCAAACCAGACTGCTCATGTAGGTAGAATACGCCAATAAAACCAGTTATGCAAGGAACCCTCCGGTCTGGTTATATTGACCGGAAATGAATGGAGGAAAACATGACCACCGTAAGATTTCTGCAGGCTGACAGCATGACCGGCAAGGGCTTCCATGAACTCCTCTCCACGTACAAACCGGTATCCCCCCGCACAAGCCGGGAGATGGTTGCCGTAAAACTGCACCCCGGCGAGGAGGGGAACGGCTCCTATGTTTCCCCCGGGTTGGTGAAGATGGTGATTGACGCCCTCGACCTGCCGGAAAGGCGCACCTTCCTCACGGACACTACTGTGCTCTACGGCGGCAGGCGGATGTGCGCCCCTGATTATGTGGCACTGGCCCACGCCCACGGCTTCGGAATGCCGGAGTTCCCTCCCTTCATCGTTGCCGACGGCCTCACCGGCACCGAAGAACACAGGGTCAGGTTGCCGGAGCACTGCTCCACGGACACCGCCAGGCTGGCTGGTATTCTGTCGAGAACCGGCAAGGCGGTCATGATCAGCCACTTCAAGGGGCACCTGCTGGCGGGTTTCGGAGGGGCCGTCAAGCACCTGGGAATGGGCTGGTCCGCCAAGGCGGGAAAACTCTACCAGCACTCTTCGGTGCTTCCATCGGTGAGGGCGGACAAATGCACAGGCTGCGGAACATGCCTTCCTGTCTGCGGTTCCGCAGCAATCTCTCCCCGGGGGAAAGCAGTGGCCATCGACCCGGAAACCTGCACCGGCTGCGGCGAGTGCCTCCAGGTATGCCCGGTGGGGGCCATAGGCATAAGATGGAACCAGGAGGCGGACACCTTCATGGGAAGAATGACGGAATACGCCCTGGCGGCAACCCTGGCCGTGGACATCCCGGTCTATGTCAACTTCCTCACGAAGATATCACCGGACTGCGACTGTATGAGGAACGAAGGCCCCCCAATGGTTGCCGACATCGGGGTCCTTGCCTCCACCGACCCCGTGGCCATAGACCAGGCCTCCCTGGACCTGGTCACCGCTGCGGAGCCCCTGGGAGACAACGCCCCGGCGGGGAGCGACAAGTTCCTGAAAGTCCGCCCGGACCGCAACGGCGCAGGACAGCTGGAGATCGGGGAAAGGATAGGCCTGGGCAAAAGGGAGTACCGTCTGGAAAAGGTGGTCGTCTGACCTTTTTGATGCATGCGGCGGCCCGGATGGCCGCCGCATGGGATCAGGACTAGCGGATCAGAACCGCCCTGGCGGCGGAAACGGATCCGCCGCTATCGAACCTCACATAGTAAACGCCGTCGGATACATTTCCCCCGGGGGTCCATTCCATGAGACCTCCTGAATCGGACACTCCGCTGTGAACCAGTCTTCCGGCGGAATCGAAAACGCTGAAGACAGTTTCCGGCTCGCCGGCGAAGACCATGGAGTTACGGAAGGGGTTCCCGCTCACCATCCCCGGCACCGCCGGGGATGAGGAACCCTGCCCCTCGACCCCTGTGGAATTCACCGTGTAGCCGTTGAACCATGTTCCAGGGGCGTACTGCGGATGGGCGGACACCCTGCCGGAGGAGTCCTCCGCCCTTATGTAGTACTCCACGAAATCGCCGTTGGACTGACCGGGAATGGCTGCGGTGTAGTTGCCGGAGCCGGCGGGGGTCATGGTGACCTGTGAGAAGGACCCGGAGTTCACCCTGTAGTGAACCCTTGCGGAAACCAGCGTGTTGGCGGGGTTCGGCCTTACGAAGGCGGTTATCTCCACCGGGAAGCCGGACTGCTCGGGAGCCACCGGGGTGTGTATGACCTCGAGCATGTACCTGTCGATTACATTCCTGCTTCTGCAGTGCAGGGCATCGGTGTTCTCGAAGCTGGAATAGTATACAGGTGTGATGGTGTACCCGGGGATGGCCTCGTTGAAGGCCAGTTCCGCGGCGGAATCGTTACCGGTGTTCCACACCGGCATGTAGTAGGTGTCATTGTGGAGAAGGCCGTTCACATAGCCCTCGGTGCCGCTGGAGTAAACCCTGTAGACATTCCATGGATAGCCGTACTGGCAGTTGGTTTCCGCGATGAGGTCCGCGGCGGCCTCCAGGGCGGCGTAGTCGCCGTGGGAAGGGGGCACCTGCAGCACCATGACACGGTCGGGACTGAGCATTTTTGCCCAGCAGTCGATGTGGTTTATGTAGCTGCTCTGGGGGTCGTCGTAAACCCTGTATTCGGAAACTCCCAGGTATTCCTCCATCTGGGCGTGCACCCAGGCGACCTGGTTGCCGTTGTCGTTGTAGACCTCGTCCTGGGACATGGACTCGCCGAGACCTCCGGACATGTAGTTCCCGCCGGTATGAACGATGGAGGATGTATAGACTGGAATACCCCACTGGTCGCCTATCACCTGGGGTATGAGGTCGTCGAGGGGGCGGGGTCTGTTGTAGGAGTAGTTGAAGATCCCCTGGGTGCCGTCGGGGAGGGTTATGAACCAGGGGCCGTAATCCCTGACCCAGATGGAGTTGGTCGGGGCCACGATGAAATCGGTGTTGTCCATGTTGACCCCGGCGGAGGTGAGGGATGACTGGGCCGAGGCAAGCTGGGAGGATGAAACTATCACCCAGAGCTCGCCGCTGTTGGAAACATCGATGAGGAAATCGTAGGGAACCCCCAGGGGCCACCGGACCATAACGCCGGTTGCCGGCTCGAACTCGGCGGGGTTCCGTACCCCGGAAGGCGGCGGATCGGACCTTTCCAGGTATGTGCCGATCTCACCTGTCCTGGTAAGCTCCTCCTCGGTGAAACCTATGGGGAGGAGCTCCTCGGTTCCGCACAGGGATAACTCAGACCCGGCGGCGAAGGCCGCTGAAGCGAAGATGGCAATGACTGCAACTGAAATTCTCATCTGGTTTCCTTCATTCTTCTATGTGCGGGGGAAAGTATATTACAGTAACAATCTCAACAGAACTGGAGTTCCACAGTATGGAGAAACATATAATGTTCAGCCTTACGGCGACAGTGCTGTGGGGTTTCTGGGCAATTCTCGTGAAAATTTCCTCAACCCGCATGGGCCACTGGCCCTCGATACTGATATACACGCTGTTTTCCGTGGCAACAGTGGTTCTGCTTTTCACAGGTCTGGGACAGAACCTCCGGTCGGTGGACACAAGGGGAGTACTGATAGCCGGAGGCGCTGGCATTCTGGGCGGCCTCGCCCTTATCTTCTTCCAGAAGGCTGTTGCCTGCGGCCCGGTGAGCACCTCAACGGCACTCTCCTCACTGTACCCCGTTCTTGCGGTGGTTTTCGGTATCTTCGTTCTGAAGGAACAGCCCTCTGTTACCAACCTTGTGGGAATAATGCTTGCCGTTGCCGGGGGAATACTCATATCCATTTGATGTTCCACCCCCGCCGTAGTATTTTACCGGGGTATTCAAGACTTTCAAACCTCAAAGAAGGGTAAATCGCAAATGGCCGTTCCATTCCTGGATCTGAAAGCCCAGTACCACGAGATAAAAAACGAGGTCAAGCCTGAAATCGAAGAGGTCATGGAAACCTGCTATTACGTTCTGGGACCGAAAGTAAAGAACTTCGAGGAAAAATTCGCAGATATCTGCTCCGCGAAGCACTGCATAGCACTCTCAAGCGGCACCGCCGCGGTTCACGGCATGATATGGGCTGCGGACCTCCCGGCGGGAAGCGGCCTGATAACCCCCCCCAACACCTTCACGGCAACAGCCGAGGGCATTGTGCTGGCGGGTCATGTTCCCGTGTTCGTGGATGCCGAGGCTGAAACATGGAACCTGTCTCCTGAAAGGACCGCAGAGTTCCTTAAGTCCTGCTCTTCAACGGGAAAGCCGGTGGACCCGAAAACCGGAGCGGTGATAAGGGGCATAGTCGGGGTGGACCTCTACGGCCACGCCGCGGATTATCAGGCTCTGCAGACCATCGCCGACAGATACGGACTCCATGTCTTCGAAGACGCCGCCCAGTCACACGACGGCTCCAGGGGGGGCATCGGCACAGGCGGCTTCGGAAACGCTGCCAGTTTCAGCTTCTACCCCGGCAAGAACATGGGAGCCTGGGGGGAAGGCGGTGCGGTAACCACCAACAACGATGCCCTTGCGGAACGGATGAGGTGCCTCCGCGACCACGGTTCCAGCGAAAAGTATTACTACACCGCCATCGGGCACAACTACCGGATGAGCGCATTCCAGGGTGCTGTTCTCGGTGTGAAGGCCGGGTACATACACCGCTGGAATGACCAGCGCATAGAAGCGGCTGCCAGGTACTCGGAACTCCTCAAAGACCTTCCCCTGCAGCTCCCGGTCACCGCCCTGGATACCAGGCACGTCTTCCACCTCTACGCCGTTCATACGCCCGTACGGGAGGAACTCAGAAGCTATCTTGCCTCAAGGGACATAGGCGCCGGCCTTCACTACCCCGAGCCCCTGCACACCCAGAAGGCCTACGAATACCTCGGTTACTCACGGGGAGATTTCCCCGTAAGCGAGAGGAACGCCATGGAAAACCTTACACTGCCCATGTTCCCCACAATAACCCCCGGGCAGCAGAAGGAAGTTGCCCAGGCGATAAAGGACTTCTTCAGAAAGGGCTAGCATTGCCTACGGCCAGGGTTCTCACCCTTAATAAAAGGTACTACGCCGCAGGGGTGATCACAGACCTTGTGACGGTTGCGGTGTCGCTGCTTCTGGCGGTGTTCCTCCGCTTCGGCAGCCTGTGGGCCTTTCCCCTGTCCGAGTATCTGGGAACCGGGGCCTTTTTCTTCCTGGGCTGCTATACCACCTCCGTGGTTGAGAACCTCTATTCCGTGCGGACCACACTCAACCGCCCCATGCTGCTTTACCGCACCATGCGTATGGTCTTCATAGTAACCGGGGCCTTCATGCTTCTGGTATTCCTTTTCAACGGGGCAAGGTATGTGTTCATAGACAGCAGGTTCGTTCTGGTATTCAACATGTTCATCTTCATGCTGCTCACGCTGATGAACCGGCTGTTCCTCCTTCCCTCTCTCTTCAAGGTCTTCTACGGCGGCAAACGAAGCAGCAGGTCCAACCTGCTCATAGCCGGGAATCCCTCGAAGAACAGGAAGATATCCGCCCTTCTCAGGAAATCGAAGATATACGCCACCGGTGAAAGGGTCGTTCAATGGCCCGACCCCCTGCCTGAATCACCGGAGGAGATAACCTCCGCCGTGATGGAACAGATGGAGGAAAGGCAATGTCGGGGGGTGATTCTGCTCTTCGACGGAAGGCACTCGATGAACTGCATTGCGGAAACCTCGGTGATGTTCAACGACCTCCGTGTGCCCTTCGTCATCTATGGCGAGGAAATACTGGACCTTGGCTATTTCGACCCATGGTTCAGCCTGAATGACTACGGCGCCCTCACATTCATGAAAAGGGGCCGAAGGCCCGGTGTGATAACAATGGGCAGGTTCTACGACCTCCTCATTGCCGGCGGATCACTGATCATCCTCTCGCCTCTCCTTCTGCTCATAGCCCTTTTCGTTAAGCTGTCCAGCCGGGGGCCGGTGCTTTTCCGACAGGAAAGGGTGGGGAAGGACGGCAAGACCTTCGGCTTCCTGAAGTTCAGGTCCATGAAAGAGGGGGCCAGCAACGCCGAGGACCACAGGAAGTATTTCAGTGACTACGCAAAGGGCATTAGTGCGGAAACCGATGACGACGGCGAAACCTACAAGCTGGACCAGTCCGCCAGGGTAACAACGGTGGGCAGGCTCATCAGGAAAACCTCACTTGACGAGTTCCCGCAGCTTATCAACGTTCTGAGGGGGGAAATGGCCATAGTAGGCCCCAGACCCTGCATTCCCTACGAGCTGGAACACTACCAGGGGTGGCAGCGAAGACGATTCATGGTCCGTCCGGGGCTCACCGGGATCTGGCAGGTTTATGGAAGAAGCCGGCTTCCCTTCGACAAGGCCCAGTTCCTGGACTTCCTGTACACCATCGACGCGTCCCACTCACTGGACTTAAGGCTGATAGTGAAGACCGTTCCGGTGGTTCTGTTCGGAAAGGGAGGGCTATGAGCCTGTCCGGCTCACCCAGGTTCGTTCAAGTATCCAGCCGGCGAGAACTTCCTCGTTAAGCCCCTGCTGCATTCTTTCAACAGCACTGAAGACATCCTCCCGGAACAGTAACAGTGAGGCTCCGGGAATATCCACCTGAAGACCCAGGACCGGCCATCCCGAGGCAATGCTGTCCGCAAGGATGAAGAACACACCGCCATAGTGTTTCAGAAGGGAATCGCCCATGGCGAGGCTTCCCTCCATTCCAACGGTGAGAAGCTCTTCGCTGACCACGGCGGAATGAACAGGAATGCCTCTGGAAAGGCAATCCTCCACTATTCCCCCGAAGGCCCGGGCCACGATGAGAACGAGCAGGAATGGGAAAAGCTTCACGAAACCTCCGTTTTGTTTCTGTTCAGACCTCACAGCCTGCATAATACTATTTAGCACAGAGGGTGTAAACGGTTTGGGCTTCAGGGTCCGTGTTGTATATTCCACCCATGGGAATTCCAACGGTTTTTCTTGCGGCTGTTTGCGCCCTGGCCGGCACCGGGGCGGTGGACACCGATGCGTTCTGCGCAGTGGACAGAGAGATAGCAGGTCTCATGGATTCCTGGATAGCCCTTTCCATGGAAGACACCGGCGGCATGCTCACCGCGGGCATTGCCCTCATCAGGGCCGAGGCTGCCCATGCGGCGGCGGCTTCCAGGGACACCGGAAACCTCCCTGAAGAGGTGGAACACAGCTGGTCCGGTTATCTCAAGGCCTCGGCAGACTGCATATGCACATTCAGAACCGCCCTTTCCAGCGCCGGAAACCCCGGCATCGAAGATATCCTGATAGCTTCCTTCACCAGATGGGAAACCAGCGGTGGGGAATTTTTGAACTCAGTTCAATCCACGAGGTAAAATTATGAGTTTTGTGCGCGATGAAGGTACATGGAAGGTAAAGACAGGCCACGCCCGGATGCTCAAGGGCGGGGTCATCATGGATGTGGTCAACGCCGAACAGGCCAAAATAGCCGAAGATGCCGGAGCTGTGGCCGTTATGGCCCTCGAGCGTGTTCCCGCTGACATCAGGGCACAGGGCGGCGTGGCCAGGATGTCCGACCCCGACATGATAAGGGGAATACAGAAAGCCGTTACCATTCCGGTCATGGCCAAATGCAGGATCGGACACTTCGTCGAGGCACAGGTCCTTGAGGCCCTGGAGATCGACTTCATTGACGAATCCGAGGTACTCACCCCGGCGGACGAGGCAAACCATGTGAACAAATGGGATTTCAAGGTCCCATTCGTCTGTGGAGCCACTGTTCTCGCCGAAGCCCTTCGCCGTATAGCCGAGGGTGCGGCAATGATAAGGACGAAGGGAGAGGCGGGAACAGGCAATGTGGTCGAGGCTGTCCGCCACGCCAGATCGGTTCTGGGGGAAATGAGAAAGCTCCAGGCCACCCCCTTCGAGGAACTGATGTCCGTGGCGAAGAACATGGGCGCCCCCTACGAGCTGGTTAAGTATGTCCACGAGAATGGAACCCTTCCCGTGGTGAACTTCGCCGCCGGTGGCATCGCAACCCCCGCCGACGCGGCCCTGATGATGCAGCTTGGCGTCGACGGCGTTTTCGTTGGAAGCGGCATTTTCAAGAGCGGGAATCCCTCTGTCCGGGCGAAGGCCATCGTGGAAGCGGTGAGCCAGTTCGACAAGCCCGATGTTATTGCCAGGGTCAGCGCAGGTCTGGGAGAGGCGATGGTGGGGATCAACATATCCGATATCCCCGATGATCAGAAAATGGCCCAGCGGGGCTGGTAGTGAAACCCGTCATCGGTGTTCTCGCCCTTCAGGGGGGAGTCCGTGAGCATGTTGACATGCTGGTTTCCATCGGTGGAGAGGCCCGGGAGGTTCGCCTTCCCGGGCATCTGTCCGGCATAGAGGCCCTTATCATTCCCGGCGGCGAATCCACAGCCCTCATAAAGCTTCTCAGGCGCTGGGAACTGGTGACCCCTATCAGGGAAATGGTCCTCAAGGGACTGCCGGTCTGGGGCACATGCGCCGGTTCCATACTCCTGGCCGGGGATGTTACAGAAAAAGACCACGATATCATGCAGGAGACACTGAACCTGGCCCCTGTCCGGGCGGTAAGGAACAGCTTCGGCAGGCAGGTGGCAAGCTTCCAGGAAGACCTCCGGATTCAGGGGCTCACAGAAACATACCCCGGAGTGTTCATCAGGGCTCCCCTCCTCATTCCCCTCAGCCCGGAGGTTAAGGTGCTTTCCTCAGTGGACGAGGGGGCGGTGTTCCTCCGCTACGGGAATGTGTGGCTCTCGAGCTTCCACCCCGAACTCACCGACGACACAAGGATTCACAGCCTTTTCCTCATGGGATCCGGAATTGGGTCTTAAACCCGACACCGAATGCCGGGAGTGTTTCAGAAGGGGTTTCGCCGACTATGTCGTCAGGGCGGGCCTTTCCCCTGAACACTACGGGGAATTCATAAGGCTGGTCGATGGAAACCTCGACCGGGGCAGTACTCCTCCTGTTGCAGGGGCCGATTCCTGGGCCCTTCTCCGCAGTGTTTCCCTCCGGGGTACCGACATATTCATGAATGAGAAAAGGGACTTCACAGCAAAGATGCTTTCGGTCTACCCCGTGCTGCTGGACGAGTACATGAACGGGCAGGAGCCGGCGAAACGGGCCCTGGGAGCCGCCACCTGGTGCAATCTGCTGGATGTCGGCCAGGGAAAGCCCCTTCCTGAACCGGAAGAACTCATGAAAATGTTCGATTTTCCGCTGGAGCTCGACGAGCGGGATCATTTCCTGGAAAGGCTCCGTGGAGCGGACAGCCTCTTAGTTCTAGGGGACAACGCCGGGGAAACGGTAATGGACAGGCTTTTTCTGGAACTGAGCGGTTTCAAAGGGAAGCGGTACTACATGACACGGGCGGAACCGGTGATGAACGACGCGTTGCTGACCGACGCCATGGCCGCCGGGCTGGAAAGCCAGGCGGACCTGATATCCAGCGGAACCGACATCCCGGCGGTGGTGCCCGACCTCCTCCGGGGAAGGCCCCTTGAAGTTTTCAGGAATGCTGATATTGTTCTTGCAAAGGGGCAGGGAAACCTCGAGGGCCTCTTCGGCCTGGGCGACCAGAGGGTCTATCATTCATTCGTGGTCAAGTGCCCGGTGGTGTCCCGTGCAACGGAAACCGTCATGGGAAGCGGTGTTTTCAGCCGCTTCGGAAAAAAGGAGGTATAGATGCCGATCTACGAGTATTACTGCGGTAACTGTAACACCATATATCAGTTTCTCATGAGGGGGGACCGCAGCGAAGGCGAACTGGAGTGCCCCAGATGCTCCAGGGTCGGTTTGAAAAGGGTAATGAGCACCTTCTCAACCACTTCTTCGAAAAACAGATCCGACGACGACATGGCCGCAGACCTGGCGGACATCGACGAGAACGATCCCAGGTCCATGGCGAAGGCCGTTCGAAAAATGGCCGACGAGATGGGTGAAGACCTGGGCCCGGAGCTTGAACACGCCCTGAACAGGCTGGAAGCAGGGGAAGACCCGGAGAAGATCGAACAGGAGCTCGAGGAAATGGGCTTCGGCGAAGGAGACGGACCCGGCATGGGAACCCCGGGCCCATCCAGGGACCCGGGGCTCTACTGACAGACCTCAGCTCCCGAGGGATCTCTCCATTTCTCCCGCCGCCTTCTCCCCGGAAAGAAGCATACCCCCGAAGATCGGTCCCATCCGGTTTCCTCCACCATGGGCGCAGGCGCTCATTCCGCTGACGAAAAGCCCTGGATGGACCTCACCTGTGTATTCCAGCGTATGCTTCTCCCCCTCCAGAACATTCAGGCTTCTTTCCCCGGGCACAGACAATTCCTTTCTGTTCCTCTCGGCGAATCTGGATACGATGAATGCCGGGTGTCCGGTTGCGTCCAGAACGCACCTGGCTTCCGCCATCAGAGGGTCCACGAACATCCCCAGCTTCAGGGCGGGACTCCAGTTCACAACGACCCCGTTGACCCTGTCCGACGGGTCCACGCTGACATCCTCCACTGTGGTGCAGTTGAATATCCTCACCCCGGCTGTGCAGGCCCTGGAGATGAGGGCTGAAGTGGCCTGAACGGAGTCCGCCACGTATCCCGAAGCATTCCCCCGGCGAAGTCTGATACCGCTTTTTTCCGCGATCTCCGCTGCGTTCTCCTCTATCACGATGGAATTGAACATCATCGCGCCGCCCCACATGCCGCCTCCCGGGGCGAGGGCCTTTTCATAAAGGTTTACGGAGAATCCCCTCTCAGCCAGAGCCGCAGCGGCCACCAGCCCGGAAGGACCGCCCCCGGCAACAGCGGCATCCGCCTGGAAGGAGCTGCTGAGCTTCTCGAAGTAATCCCTTGTAATAGCCTGGGATACATGGTGTTCCATTGACACACCTCCGGTTTTCACCGGAAAACGCCGGGGGATGAATATCTGACAAGGGTGATGAGCTTCCCTACGCCGGCATTATCCGGATCAGGTTCGACGGGTATGATCTCAGCCGCCATAGTGGCAGCACCCCGATGCGGAAACCCTAGCTGATTATTCCCTCCCTGACAAGCCTTGCGATTGCCTCGATGTCCTGGGCGAAGAACCTGTCCACATCCATGGGAGCGAACACACTTGAAACGGCTTCCAGGGTTCTGGAGGTTCCCCGGCCCATCTTGCCCCTGTTAAGGAACCTGTGGGCCTGGACGGCGGCTGCCAGCTCGGTGGCAAGAACATGAACGGTGTTGTCAACTATTTCCCGGGCCTGCCTCGCGGCTGTGGTTCCCATGCTCACATGGTCCTCCTGGGCGCCGCTGACGGAAATGCTGTCGACACTGGCGGGGTGAGCGAGGACCTTGTTCTCGCTTACGAGGGATGCCGCGGTGTACTGGGCTATCATCAGCCCGGAGTTGGTCCCCGGGGATCTGGAAAGGAAGGCTGGAAGGCCGCTGAGGTCCGGGTTGAGAAGCCGTTCAGTTCGCCTCTCCGAGATGTTTCCCAGCTCCGCAACGGCGATCTTAAGATGATCCGCCGCCAGGGCGATGGGCTGGCCGTGGAAGTTCCCGCCGCTTACTGCCCTGCCATCCTCCATGAGAAGGGGATTGTCCGTAGCCGCCCGGAGTTCCCTTTCCACTACCTGCCTTATGTAAACCATCGCGTCCCTGGACGCCCCGTGCACCTGGGGTGTGCAGCGGAGGGAATAGGCATCCTGCACCTTGCCGCAGGAGGGATGGCTGTGAATGATCTCGGAGCCGTCGAGGTGGGTCCTTATCCTGTCCGCGGATTCCTCCGCTCCGGGATGGGGTCTCAGCCCTATCAGCTCGGGGTCCAGGGCGGCATCGGTTCCCAGAAGGGCTTCCAGGGTTATGGCGGCGGCGGCGTCGGCGGCGTCCATGAGCCTTTCCGATATAAGCAGGGCGGCGGAGATGATCGCTGTCATGGCCTGGGTTCCGTTGATGAGGGCAAGACCCTCCTTTGCCATGAGCACCACCGGCTCCATCCCCAGGAGTTCGAGGGCCTCAGCACCGGGAATGATGTTCCCCTCGGGGTCGAAGCATTCTCCCTCCCCGAGGATGGGAAGGCACATATGAGCCAGGGGTGCCAGGTCACCCGAAGCGCCCAGGGAACCCCTGCGTGGGACCACCGGTGTGAAACCGCTGTTGCCGAGCTTCATAAGGGCATTCACCGTTTCCATTCTTATGCCGCTTCTTCCCATGGCCAGCGAGGTGACCCTGAGAAAGATCATCACCCGTACGATCTCCGGAGGAAGGGGCTCTCCAGTTGCGCAGGCGTGGCTCAGGAGAAGGTTTCTCTGAAGGAGGGCAAGCTCATCCACCGGGATGAGGGTTCCAGCCAGCCTTCCAAAACCTGTGTTGACTCCGTAGATGGGTCTTCCGGATTCAAGAAGGATATCTATCTTTCTCCGCCCGGAGAGGATGGCGGAAACAGCATCCTCACCCAGGGTGAACTCTGCCCCGTCGAGCACCGCTGCGACCTGTTCAAGACTGGTTCCGCAGGGTTTTATAACAACTGATTGAGACATAATAACCTCCATTAGCATCAGCGCCCGGTGTACCGTTTCATACAGACGGGAAATATACACGAAACCCGGGGATACCTTATCGCACAGACCATGCGTCAATCTGACACATGGGGGACCGGCGGGCAGCGGAGACACATCTGCCCGGGAGACCTCGGGAAGCTCTTCTGGCGGTTGCACAGCAAGTTAGTGAATGCTGCGCCGGCCATAATTTTTGTGGCACAATCCTTGCTTCCAGGTAAATCGCTTAATTGTGAAAAGCATCAGGTCGCATTTGCCAGTAACATAATTCCTCTTTGAAAGGAGATAGAAAATGGCAGAAGTGAAGGTAAGGCCGCTCTTCGACAGGATAATAATCCGCAGGGAAGAGCCCAAGGATGAGATCAAGGGTGGAATTGTTCTTCCCGACACCGCAAAGGAGAAGCCCCTCGAGGGAACCATTATCGCAGTTGGCAAGGGAAAGCGCAGTGAGAACGGCGAATTCCTGGCTCCCGTGGTAAAAGAGGGTGACAAGATCCTTATCGGAAAGTATTCGGGCACCGAGGTCAAGGTGAACGGTGAAGAGCTGGTCATCATCCGCGAGGATGACATTCTCGCCGTCATAGAACAGTAAGGAGAATTCCATTATGTCAGGCAAGGAAATCAGATTCAATCAGGACGCTAGGCACTCCATTCTTTCCGGTGTCGAGCAGCTTTCAAGAGCCGTCAAGGTGACCCTTGGTCCCAAGGGCCGCAATGTGGTCATAGAGAAGAAGTGGGGCAGCCCCACCATAACCAAGGACGGCGTTACCGTTGCCAAGGAGATCGAACTCCCCGACAGATTCGAGAACATCGGCGCCCAGCTCATCAGGGAAGTCGCCAGCAAGACCAGCGACGTGGCCGGCGACGGCACCACCACGGCAACCCTTCTGGCTGAAGCCATTTATCGCGAGGGTCTCAAGAACGTCACCGCCGGTGCCAGCCCCATGGCCCTCAAGAGGGGAATCGACGCCGCCATGGACGCAGTCACCGCCGAGCTCAAGAACCTCAGCCACGAGGTCCAGGGCAAGGATGAGATCAGACAGGTCGCAACCATCAGCGCCAACAACGACCATGAGATCGGAGCCATAATAGCCGATGCCATGGAGAAGGTGGGCAAAGACGGCACCATAAGCGTCGAAGA